>UEXM01000039.1_pt1 | contig 150050 bp, 142 predicted proteins | sample 1796661 | NCBI WGS metagenome assembly UEXM01 (sample SAMEA4772469, study PRJEB27181) | metagenome | reverse complement strand
CTGACCATCTCGAGTTCGTGTTGTTGCGGGGACGGCTCTTTGAGCATGGGGCAGCCTCTGAAAAGTCGATACCCCAATTACAACAAACCCCCGCCAAAATGGCGAGGGTTTGTCAGCAATCTGAACCCGCTCGTGAGCGGGTTTTTTTCATCGCGTCGACCTTACTCGCCGAACGGATGCCGCAGGGTAATGGTTTCCACCCGATCCGGACCTGTGGAGATAATGTCGATCGGCGCCTCGATCTGCTCCTCGAGGAAGCGAATGTAGGCGCGGGCGTTTTCAGGCAGTTGCTCCAGGGTGGTCAGACCCACAGTGCTTTCTTTCCAGCCAGGCAGCTCGGCGTAGACCGGCTCGATGTCATCGTAGGTGTCGCAACCAATAGGCGGGCGGAAGATTTCGCCGTTCGGCGTCTTGTAGCCGACACACACTTTCACGGTGTCCATGCCGTCCAGCACATCCAGTTTGGTCAGGCAGATGCCGGATACACTGTTGATCTGGATGGCATGGCGCAGAGCCACGGCATCGAACCAGCCACAACGGCGTGAACGGCCCGTGGTGGTGCCGATTTCATTGCCCTTGACCGCCAGGTGCTGCCCCATGTCATCGAACAGCTCGGTCGGGAACGGGCCGGAGCCGACACGGGTGGTGTAGGCTTTGGTAATACCCAGCACGTAATCGAGGAACAGCGGGCCAAAACCGGAACCGGTTGCGGTACCACCAGCCGTCGTATTGGACGACGTGACATACGGATAGGTACCCAGGTCGATGTCCAGCAGCGAGCCCTGCGCACCCTCGAACAGAATATGCTCGCCGCGCTTGCGGTAATCGTGAAGCATGTCGGTGACGTCGGCCGCCATGGGCAGAATTTCCTCGCCCATCTGTTTCAGCTCGGCCAATGCGGCATCGATGTCTTCGGCCTCTTCCTTGAAATACTCGGTAAGCACAAAATTGTGATACGACATGATCTCCCGCAGCTTTTCCTCGAACGACACGGGATTGAGAAGATCACCCAACCGGACGCCGCGGCGGGACACTTTGTCCTCGTAGGCCGGGCCAATACCACGGCCGGTGGTACCGATCTTGTCGTTACCCTTGGCGCGCTCGCGGGCCTGGTCGATGCGAACATGGGTACGCAGAATGATCGGGCAGGCCAGGCTGATACGCAGGCGGTCACGCACGGCCACGCCGTTGGCTTCCAGTTCACGCACTTCCTTCAGCAGGGCTTCCGGCGACAGCACAACGCCGTTACCGATCATGCAGTGGACGTTCTTGCGGAGAATGCCGGAGGGAATCAGGTGCAGCGCCGTCTTCTTGCCTTCGATCACCAGCGTGTGACCCGCGTTGTGACCGCCCTGAAAGCGAACCACAGCAGAGACTTTGTCCGTCAGCAGATCAACAATCTTGCCTTTTCCCTCGTCACCCCACTGGGTGCCCAGCACAACTACATTTTTACCCATGATTCTCTCTCAATTCAGCCCAGTTGATCCACGACCCACTGGCCGTCACGCTTTACCAAAATTCTGTCACAGCCACGCTTTGCGGGGTCTGTCTCTGCATCCTCGGGCAATGCCCGCACCACGCTTTCTGTCATCCGCAAACCGGCAATCACGCTTTCCAGCGCCGGGTCGGGATCGGCCGGTGCCCAGATCGCCCCGGCCCGTCGCGACACCCGCTCGCCCAGCGACACCAGTGCGCGAATATCCAGGCTGAAGCCCGTGGCCGGCCGGGCACGGCCAAAATCGCTGCCGATTGAGTCGTATCGACCGCCTTTGGCCACTGCATCGCCATGACCCGGCACGTACGCGGCGAATACCAGCCCGGTGTGGTAGTTGTAACCCCGCAATTCACAAAAATCGAAACCGAAACTGATCTCCGGAAAATCACGGGTCAGCAAATCCGCGACACGCCCCAACTGATCGAGGGCGGCGGTCAGCGCTTCCGGAGCGCCGGCCAGAATCTGTCGCGCATCGGCCAGTGCTTCCGGACCCCCGCTGACCCGCGCCAGCGCGCGCAGTCGGCCGCCGGCAGAATCCGCGGCACAGTTTCCCAGCAACTCATCCAGCTCCGGTACCGACTTCCGTGCCATGGCGTCGAAGATCGCAGCCGAGGTGTCGCGATCGAAACGGGCCTCGCCCATCAGCGACTCATAGATGGCGACATGCGCCAGGTCCAGATGGATTCGCGGCAATCCGGCCACCCGCAGGGTTTCCAGCATCAGGCTGATCACTTCCAGATCGGCCGCCTCGGAAGCACTGCCAAACAGCTCGCAACCGGCCTGAATCGGCGTTCGGCCCGTCAGCATATGGCGCGGGCGGGTGTGGAGCACATGCCCGGCGTAGCACAGGCGGGTAATCCCGTCCTGGCCGAGGGTATGGGCATCAATGCGTGCGGCCTGCGGCGTCATGTCTGCGCGCACGCCCATCATTCTGCCGGTCAGCTGATCGGTCAATTTGAACGTTTGCAGCTCCAGATCGTGACCGGTCCCGGTAAACAGGCTTTCCAGGTATTCAATCAGCGGGGGGATGACCAGTTGGTACCCCCAGCGCTGGCAGGTGTCCATTACGTCGCGGCGCAGGGATTCTATCTGTCCTGCAAGAGGCGGCAGAATGTCTTCCACGCCATCGGGCAGCAACCAGCGATCTGATACTGTCATGAGATTCCGTTGTCCGTTCTGCCCCGCGTCAACCAGAGGCGGCGGGAGTGCACAGGATTTAGGGCGAAGTCGGGAGCAGGAGAAAACCCGAATCAAAACCGGCAGAATTTTACACTGTTGCCAGACACAAAAAAACCGGAATACCGAGGTATTCCGGTTTTGACCACAGCGGATGGCGCTTAGCGGCCGCCCTGGGGATCCTTGAGGAATCGCAGGAAGTCGCTGTTGGCATCGATCACCATCAGATCGTCCTTGTTGGAGAACGTATTCTGATAAGCTTGCAAGCTCCGGTAGAAGCTGTAGAACTCTTCGTTCGAGCCGTAGGCGTCGGCATAGATACGCGCGGCCTCACCGTCGCCCTCACCGCGGGTTTCCTCAGCGCTGGCAAAAGCCTCCGCCAGAACCACGGTGCGCTGACGATCGGCGTCGGCACGAATACCTTCCGCCAGCTCCCGGCCGCGGGAGCGGAATTCCTGGGCCAGCTTCTCACGCTCGGTTGCCATACGGCGGTACACGTTCTCGCTGACCTCGCCCGGGAACTCGATGGCCTTGACCCGGATGTCCAGAATCTCAATCCCGAACTCCTTGATTGCGGTCTCATTCGCCCGATCACGCAGGGTATGCATCAGCTCGTCACGCTGACCGGACACCACCTCGACCATGGTGCGAACACCGAACTCGTCCCGAAGACCGTTGTCCACGCGGGACTGCAGCAGTGACTGGGCACGGAACTCGTCGCCGCCGGTGGCGCGGTAGAACTGGTCCACGTCACGAATCTTCCAGGCGATGTACGAATCCACATCCAGCGGCTTCTTCTCGATGGTCAGGTACTGACGGGACGGCAGATCCATGGTCAGCACGCGGATGTCGAACTCACGAATCTGATCGATCACCGGCACCTTGAAATGAAGGCCTGCCTGCATGTCAGTCTGTACCAGCTCACCGAAACGCAGCTTCACGCCGCGATGGGTCTCCGGAATGATGTAAACGCTCGACAAAACCAGCAGGACTACAATGAGGGCCCCTGCGAGGCCTACTACACCTTTGGGTCCCATAATTATCTACTCCTCCGAATGCCGGTGTCCTGCCGTCCACGCAGTTCCTGAATGACCTGATCTGTCAGCGTCTGGATATTGGGCTGGCCGTCAGAGCCGTCTGAGGCGCTGTTGCCGCCTCCTGCTGAGCGGTTCTGGGTCAACCTGTCCAGCGGCAGGTACATCATGTTTCCGCTGCTTTCGGTGTCCACCAGAACCTTGCTGGTGTTGGACAGCACACCCTCAAGCGCTTGCAGGTACATGCGCTCGCGAGTGACCACCGGAGACATCTGATAGACCTGAAGCAGGGCAAGGAAACGTGCGGTCTCACCGTTCGCTCTCTCGACAACTTCCTGCTTGTACGCCTGAGCTTCCTCAATCATGCGCTGGGCCTGACCGCGGGCTTCCGGAACCACCTTATTGCGGTAGGTTTCGGCTTCCTCCTTCACACGCTGCTCGTCTTCGCGGGCACGCTGAACTTCGCGGAAGGCATCCTGTACCGCATCAGGCGGCTGAGTGCTCTCTACGTTGACTCGGACAATCTCGAGGCCCGCGCCATAATCCCGCAGGAACGTCTGAAGACGCTGCTCGACGCGGACCGCCAGCTCGGCACGGCCTTCGGTGAGCACCTGGTCCAGCGTCGAACTGCCTACCTCGTGGCGCAGGGCGCTGTCGGTGGCGAACGCCAGTGCCTGATTGGAATCACGGATGTTGAGGACATAAGCCTTGGCGTCGCCAACCCGGTACTGAACCTGCAGGTCAACGGTAACCAGGTTCTCGTCCTGGGTCAGCATCTGGCCGCTCGATTCCGCCGTGCGTACGTTAGTGACGCGCACCTTGGTGACGTCATCAATCAAGGGGACCTTGAAACGCAGACCGGGGTTTTCGGTGCGACTGAACTCGCCGAAGCGCAGCACCACGGCGCGTTCCTGTTCGTTGACCGTGTAAAACGACTGGAAGATGACGTAACCCACAACGAGGATGCCGGCCAGAGCCAGAATGGCGCCGAACCCACCACTGTTGCCGGATGACGAACCACCGCCGGACCCACCGGAACGGCTGCCCTTGCCACCCAGCAGCTTGTTGAGTTTGTCGAGGCCTTTTTTCAGCGCCTCATCCAGGTCTGGCGGACCCTGATCATTGCCGCGACGACCACCACCGGTTCCCCAGGGATCGTTGTCGTTACGGTTACCACCCGGTTCATTCCAGGCCATAGTGCTCTCCGTTCCTGACTAATAGAATGGCTGCAAATACTAGGGATTTATAAGCGCCCCGGCAATAGCGATACCGTTTACTCTGTTCCAGTGTCGATTCTCAGATCCTGTTCACGCACATCCGCGCGGCTCAATAACTGAAGCCAGTCGCGATTCTGCAGGCGCACTTCCAGAACCGTGTCACCAGTCTCGCGGTGCTCTTCGGTCACGACCGACCCGGCCTCATGCAATAGCGCCCGCAACTTACCGTCCTGCGGTCCCAACAAGACATGGTGGTGAACCACATCCTCGGCGAGGCGCTCGACAATAGCGTCAAACAGCCCCTGAATGCCCTGCCCGCTGACCGCCGAAAGCCAAACCCTCACCGGCAACCCGTCTTCGTTACGTTCCACACGGGGAGTAAAGTCGTCCAGCAAATCAATCTTGTTGAACACCTGAAGCATGGGAATTTCGTCTGCCCCGATTTCCGCCAGCACTTCCTCGACCTGCTCCATGTTTTCATCCCGCCGGCTGTCATGGCAATCGATGATATGAAGCAACAGGGTTGCCTGGGTGGTCTCCTCCAACGTCGCGCGGAACGCCTCTACCAGCTTGTGAGGCAGGTGGCGAATGAAGCCCACAGTGTCCGCCATTACGACCGCCCCGATATCGGGAAGTTCCAGACGACGCAGCGTCGGATCCAGGGTGGCAAACAACTGGTCTGCAGCATATACGGTCGAAGTGGTAATACGGTTGAACAATGTGGACTTGCCGGCGTTGGTGTACCCCACCAGCGAGACGGTAGGAATGTCCGCACGCTTGCGGGCACGGCGCCCCTGATTCCGCTGCCGGCGCACTTTCTCAAGGCGCTTGTGAATGGATTTGATTCGCTCACGCAGCAGGCGGCGGTCGGTTTCCAGCTGGGTTTCACCCGGCCCACGCAGGCCGATGCCGCCTTTCTGGCGCTCAAGGTGGGTCCAGCCGCGGATCAGCCGAGTTGACATGTGCTCGAGCTGAGCCAGCTCAACCTGGAGTTTGCCCTCGTGGGTGCGCGCGCGCTGCGCAAAGATATCAAGGATGACCCCGGTCCGATCGAGTACGCGGCACTGGAGTTCGCGCTCGATGTTACGCTCCTGGGAGGGGCTGAGCGAGTGATTGAACAGCACCACGTCGGCCTCGTTGGCATTAACAGCGTCGCGGATCTCCTCAAGCTTGCCTTCCCCTACGAACAGCCTGGGACTGGGCTGCTTGCGCGAACCCGTAACCAGACCAACGGGTTCGACACCCGCAGACGTGACCAGCTCCCGGAATTCATCGGGATCTTCAGTCTCCTCGTGAGAGGTAAAATCAATGTGGACGAGGATCGCCCGTTCACCAACGTCGGGACGCTCAAACAATTGGCAGCAACTCCTGGGTCATCAAAAAAGTGTCAGGTGCATAAAAACAAACACCCGCGCTCCTCGGAACCCTTGCAGGCTCGTCGGAAACGCGGGTGGCAATACCGGAGAACCGGGCAACTCAGTCTTCAGCCTCACCCTCTCCGCCGGGAGCCTGCTGGGGAATGCGCACATTCCGGGCGGGTACCACAGTAGAAATTGCGTGTTTGTAGACCATCTGGCTGACAGTGTTTTTCAGCAGAATCACGAACTGATCGAAGGATTCAATCTGGCCCTGCAGCTTGATGCCATTGACCAGAAAGATAGAAACCGGAATGCGTTCCTTGCGCAAGGCATTGAGGTAAGGGTCTTGTAAAGAATGCCCTTTTGACATGTGTTTTCTCCTGTTTATATGTAAGTGCAGATCGTCATTTTTCAGAATTAAATGTGGTGCGAAGTCTGATATTTTTCAAGGCTGCCTCAATGATATGTTTGTCATCACTGGCGAGCCAATCCACATCGGACCACTTTCGCAACCAGGTCAACTGCCGTTTGGCAAGCTGGCGGGTTGCTGCCACCCCCTTGCCGACCATGGTGTCGTAGTCGTCATCACCCGCAAGGTGATGCCACGCCTGCCGGTATCCGACACAGCGCATGGAAGGCAGACCGACATCCAGATCTCCACGACTCATCAAACCGCGGACTTCCTCGAGGAAACCCGCATCCAGCATGTTCTGAAATCGCTGGGAAATGCGTTCGTGAAGCACCTTTCTGTCAGCTGGAGCAACGGCAAGTTGCACCACAGTATACGGAAGCGACGAGGATTCGTCTGCCTGCCATTGCGTAAAATAGGTGTAATCCTCGACATTTGCGTCAACCGGCCCGAGATGCCCTGCCCCGGTGGCCTGCGCCTGCCAGAGCTCGGAAATGGGCTTGCCGGTCAAACGGATCACCTCCAGCGCCCGCATCAACCGCTGCCGGTTATTCGGATGGATCAGATCAGCCGCAACCGGATCCTGGGCTCTGAGCTCATCGTGCAGAGCCGCCCATCCCCTGGCTTCTGCCTCCTGCACCAGGGTCTGCCGCAGCTCCGGGTCAGCGGAGGGCAGATCAGACATGCCATGGAGCAGCGCCTTGAAATACATCATGGTACCGCCAACCAACAGAGGAATACGGCCTCGCTGGCTGATCTCCGCCATTTCCCGCAGGGCGTCACGGCGGAAATCCGCGGCGGAGTAGCGCTCTGCCGGATCACAGATGTCGATCAACCGGTGGGGCGCGCGGGCCAGTTCAGAGGCGGTAGGCTTGGCGGTGCCGATGTCCATGCCCCGGTAAATCATCGCCGAATCGACGCTGATAATGTCGCAGGGCAACTGCGCACACAGCGCCATCGCCAGGTCGGTCTTTCCGGACGCGGTTGGCCCCATCAGAAAAATGGCCGGCGGCAACGACGGTGCTCCGATAGGGATTTCGCTCATCACGCCTCAACGTCCCCGCAGGAACAGCTTGTCCAGCTCGGACAGAGTCACCACCGTCCAGGTCGGGCGACCGTGATTGCACTGGCCACTGCGCTCGGTGGCTTCCATATCCCGCAGCAACGTGTTCATTTCCGGAATGGTCAACTGGCGGTTCGCCCGCACGGAGCCGTGGCAGGCCATCGTACCCAGCAATTCATGGGTCACCGCCTCGACACGATCGCTCTGGCCGTTCTCGATCAGGTCCGCCAACACGTCCCGGACAAGCTGTTCGGTGTCGGCACCCCGCAACAGAGCAGGCACCTGGCGAATGGCCAGGGTTTCCGGCCCGATCCGCTCGACCTGCAGCCCCAGTTGCTGAAGCTCGCCGGCGTGGGTTTCCGCCAGCGCCGCCTCTTTCTGGCTGACCGCAAGAGATACCGGCACCAGCAGCGGTTGGCTCTTGAGGTCCTGCGCCTCCAGCGCCCGCTTCATGCGCTCGTAGGTGATACGCTCATGAGCTGCGTGCATATCCACCACAATCATGCCCTGACGGCTCTGGGCAAGAATGTAGATGCCGTGGAGCTGGGCAATGGCGTAACCGAGAGGTGGCTCGGCTTCACTGTCTACCGGCGGTGTGGGCTGCCCGGCCGCGAAGTCATGGGCCGGCGCGTCCTGCTGGGCAGTTGCCAGCCCCCCGCCCTGGTTCAGGGACTGATAAAAGCCCATCTGGTCCCGCGCCTGCCACTGGTGCTGCGGCGGCTGAGGCTGGGCACTGCCTGCACGGGAGTCGAACACCGATGCCGTTTCCCCCCAGCTCCGGCTGGCAGGCTGTTCGGCCTGGCCGGCGACACCGGGGTAGGCGGATTGCGAGCCGGCCACAACAGCGGCCTCCGAACCCTCTCGCACCGCAGATTGCGCGACGGCACCCCGCAAATGGTCGTCTGGCCGCACATCCGCCAGGGCTTTGTGCAGCGTTCGGAAGATAAAATCGTGCACCAGCCGGCCGTCGCGGAATCGCACCTCGTGCTTGGTGGGGTGAACGTTCACGTCCACCGTGGCCGGATCCACTTCCAGGTAGAGCACAAATGCCGGGTGGCGATTGTTGTACAGTACATCGCGGTAGGCCTGACGCACCGCGTGAGCCACCAGGCGGTCACGGATTACGCGGCCATTAACGAAGAAATACTGCAGGTCCGCCTGACTGCGGGAGAAGGTGGGCAATGCCACCCACCCCCAGAGTCGCAAGCCCGTGGCCTCGGCATCTATGACCACGGCGTTGTCAATAAACTGTTGCCCACACAGGGCGCCGATGCGCCGCTCTTTGTCCAGCGCATTAGCCGCCGGGCGCAGGCTCTGGATCACCCGCTGGTTATGGCGCAGGGTGAAACCGGCATCGAAACGGCTCAAAGCCTGCCGGCGCACACACTCGTCAACGTGGTTGAATTCGGTCTTTTCGGTGCGCAGAAACTTGCGGCGGGCCGGCGTGTTGAAAAACAGGTCCCGCACCTCGACCGTGGTGCCGACCGGGTGCGCCGCCGGGGATATTCGGGCGTCCATGTCACGCCCCTCAACCTCGACGCGGGAGGCCGCTTCCTGCTCCTCGGTGCGGGATGTCAGCGCCAGCCTGGATACGGAACTGATACTGGCCAGCGCCTCACCGCGAAAGCCCAGCGATGCCACCGCCTCCAGATCGTCGAGACTCTCGATCTTGCTGGTGGCATGGCGGCTGAGTGCCAGTGGCAGATCCGCTTCTCCGATTCCGAAACCGTCATCGCGCACCCGAATCAGTTTCACACCACCCTGTTCTATATCGATATCAACACGGCTGGCGCCGGCATCCAGGGCGTTTTCCACCAGTTCCTTGACCACGGAGGCCGGGCGCTCCACCACTTCGCCGGCCGCAATCTGGTTGGCAAGCCGTGGTGACAGCAATCGTATGGCGGGCATAGTTCGGGAAAACCTCTTGATCAGGATGCGGGAATACGAATGGTTTGCCCTACCATAACACGGTCGTTGTTCAGGCCGTTAAACCGCATCAGCTCGCTGACGGATGTCTGGTTCTCCCGCGCCAGCGTGGACAGCGTGTCTCCACGGCGTATTCGGTACTGACTGACATTGCCGTCAATCTTGCCGTTGGCCTTCTGGTGGGCCAGCAAGGTGCCCGGGGGCGGCGTCTTGGCAAAATAATCGTAAATGCCGTCAAACACGGCGTTGGCCAGCTTGCGCTGGTAGGCCGAGCTGGCCAGGTTGCGCTCTTCCTGCGGATTGGAGATGAAGCCCGCCTCCACCAGCAACGAGGGAATGTCTGGTGACTTCAACACCACGAACGCCGCCTGCTCCACACCCCGCTTATGCAGCTTGGTCACGTTGCCGAGTTTGCCCAGGATCGAGCTGCCCACACCCAGGCTGGAGTTGATGCTGGCGGTCATGGAGAGATCCAGCAGCACGCCCGCAAGCATCTCATCGCGTCCGTTGAGGGAGACGCCACCGGCGCCACCAATCAGGTCCGAACGGTTCTCGCTCTGCGCCAGCCAACGTGCGGACTCACTGGTTGCCCCCCGCTCTGACAGCGCAAACACCGACGCGCCGCTGGGTTGCGGTGTGCGGAACGCGTCCGCATGAACGGACACGAACAGATCCGCATTATGCTTTCTTGCCAGCAGGGTGCGGCTGCGCAGGTCGATGTAATAATCGCCGGTGCGGGTCAGCTTGGCGGTGAATCCCGGTTTCTGGTTGATCAGACTCTGCAATGTCTTGGCCATAGACAACACCACGTCTTTCTCGCGGGTGCCTCTGGGGCCGATGGCGCCGGGATCTTCGCCACCGTGACCAGCATCGATCACTACGACAATGTCGCGCTTGCCGTTCGGGTTCTGCGCCACCGTTGGTTTGACAGGCTTCTGGGTTTTCAAGCCGCCCTCATCAATCAGGTCGACTACCAGGCGATGGCCGTATTGCTGGTTAGGCTCAAGCTGAAAACTCCGTGGCTTGATGTCGTCCCTGAGGTCCAGCACCACCCGCAGATCGTTGCCATTGCGGCGGGCACTGCGGATTCGCTTGATCGGACTGCCCGACAGATCGAGCCCGGAAAAATCGGTTTTCAGGTCGACATTCTTCATGTCGATCACCAGTCGCGCGGGGCCGGACAGCGAAAAGACGTTGTGTTCCACCTTGCCGGCAGTGTCCAACACCAGCCGCGTGTGATCGGGAGCAGGCCATAGCCGCGCGCCTTCAACGCCCGTGGCGGCCGCAATCACAGCCGGCCAGGCCAGCAATGCCATCAGCGCGACAGACGCCAGCGATTTTCCCATTGCCTTGATGTCTTTCATACTGCGTACCCGCTTTTTATCCTGTTCCGCATTGACGCGGATTATCCTGTTTCAGCACTGCTAAAAGCCACCACCAATTGGGCTCCGACATCCGTCCCAGCCACGATATGCGCGGAACGTCCACTGCCCTCCCGTACCAGGGTCACGGTCAGATCCGCCGCTGGCAGAACCCCCTGCCCCCGCTCCGGCCACTCGATCAGGCACAGGGCGCCGCTCTCGAAGTAATCGCGAATGCCCATGTACTCCAGTTCTTCCGGATCACCCAACCGGTACAGGTCGAAATGATAGGCCGCAGGACACAGATGCTCGTAGGGCTCCACCAGCGTATACGTGGGGCTTTTGACCGCCCCCACATGCCCCAGGCCGCGAATCAGACCGCGGCTCAGGGTGGTCTTGCCCATGCCGAGGTTGCCCTCGAGGAAGATTGTCACACCCCGGCCTGCCGCTCTGATCAGGCCCGCAAGCCGTTGGCCCAGCGCCTCGGTTTCCGCCTCGTCGGCGAGAAAAACCCGGGTGCCGGACTCAGTTGATTGCATAGCCACCATTATTCCGCTGTTCCCTCATGGATGTTGAGCTGCTCCGCCTCCGCCAGCACCGACGGCAATGCATCAATCACATCGGTCGGCAGCAGCCCCATGTAGCCTTTGCTCAGGGTTGCCCGCTGCGCCGCTGCCAGATGCAGAGCTGCGCCCATTCTGGCTGCCGTGGCAGGATGCCCGAACTGGCCATAAAGTGCACCGACGATACCGGCCAGCACATCCCCCATGCCGCCAGTTGCCATCCCCGGATTGCTCCCGCTGACAATGGCCGGCAAGGCTTCTTCACAACCGACCACGGTACCGGCGCCTTTCAGCAGCACCGTGCCGCCGTAGACCTCGCAGAGTTTCGCCGTCGCCTTGATCCGGTCAGCTTCAATTTCCGCCACCGGGCAACCCAGAAGCCGCGCCGCCTCCCCGGGGTGGGGGGTAAGTATATGGTCGTTGTCCCGCACCGCCACCCGCGACGACATCAGGTTCAGTGCATCGGCATCCAGAACCCGGGGTTTGCCGCTGGCCACCACCTGCTGCAACATTTGCTGGCCCCAGGCGCTCTGGCCAATGCCCGGACCACAGACAATCACGTCCGCCGCTTCCACCAGGGCGGGCAATTCCGACCCATGGATCAGCCCCTGCACCATGATCGAGGGGCACCGCGCCAACGCCGGCGCCGCATGTTCGGGTCGGGTGGCCAGGGTAACCAGCCCGGCGCCGCTGCGGGCCGCCGCCTCAGCCGCCAGAATCCCTGCCCCGCCGAAACCCCGATCACCGGCCACCACCAGCACGTGCCCGAACCGCCCCTTGTGGGCAGTCAGTGGCCGGCGCGGCAGGCTCGCCTGCAGCACAGACCAGTCAATGCGATGGGCTATCGGCATCTGACCTGAATGCGGCAACCAGGGTTCCGTGCCCAGGGACTCAAAACACAGAGCCCCACACGCTTCGGGACCCTGCCCGGTGAACAGGCCAGCCTTGAGACCGATAAACGTCACGGTAAGATCGGCACGAATCACATCGCCGGGCGCCGCACCGGTGGTGGCATTCAACCCGGATGGCAGATCCACCGCCACCACTGCGGCGGGCGAGTGCTGGCAACGCCGGATCATCTCTGCGAACGGTTCCCGGGGGGCACCGGCCACACCCGTACCCAGCATGGCGTCGACAATCAGCGACGCCGACGTGAAGTGCTGATCACGCTCCGAGGCGGACAACGTCTGCAGGTCCTTGACCTCGACACTGTCACTGCAGGCTTTCTGCCAGGCCCGGCGTGCATCGCCTGACAGTTTCTCCACCGGTGCAACGGCCACGCAATCAACCGGTATGCCATGGCGCTGGGCGGCGGCCGCCACCAGATATCCGTCACCGCCGTTGTTACCCGCGCCACACAGCACCAGAAGCCGGCGCGGCTCGGGCCACCGCTGCATCAGCCGGCGGAACACGGCGGCGGCCGCCGACTGCATCAGCCCGAATCCATCAACCCCCTGCTGATCAATCACATAGCGATCAATCTCCCGCACAGCATCTGCGGAGTACAGGTCTTCTGGTAGACTGTGGTGATCAGTCAGGGGCATACAACCGCGCTCCAGCTAAAGAAATCAGTTTAAGAAAATTGGCCAGATACCTGTAAAGCATAGCAAAACACAGAAAAAGGTCATAACTTAATCAGATTAAAATTCCGTACGCTCACGCTGCTTGCACGAACATGACCGAGAAATCCGCCGAAGCCATTGAAAACCTGCCAGATTCCATACGCACCTGGGCGCAGGAACTGGGCTTCAACGACGTGGGCATCACCCACCCGGACACCGGTGTGCACGGGGAGCGTCTCAAAAGCTGGCTGGCAAAAGGCTATCACGGCGAGATGGCGTACATGGGCGACCATGGTGACAAGCGCTATACGCCCACGTCCCTGGTACCGGGCACCCTGCGGGTGATCTCGGTCCGCATGGACTACCTGGCAGCGCCGGACAACCCGAAACAAGCACTCACTGACCGGGAGCGGGCCTATGTCACTCGCTATGCCCTCGGCCGGGACTACCACAAACTGATCCGTAAGCGCCTGGCGACTCTGGCCAAACGCATTGACGAGGCCGTCAGTGGCCACGATCACCGTGCCTTCGTGGACAGCGCGCCGGTTCTGGAACGTGCCCTGGCCCAGCGCGCAGGCCTGGGCTGGATCGGCAAGAACAACATGCTGATTCACCCCAAGGCCGGTTCGTTTTTCTTCCTCGGTGAAATTTTCACCAGCGCGCCGCTGCCGGTGGACGAGCCATTCGAGACCGACCATTGCGGCAGTTGCAGCGCTTGCCTGGACTTATGCCCCACGAACGCCTTCCCGGGACCACACCAGCTGGATGCCCGCCGCTGCATCAGCTATCTGACCATCGAGCTGAAAGGCAGCATTCCGGAAGAATTGCGCCCGCTGATGGGCAACCGCGTCTTCGGCTGCGACGACTGCCAGCTGGTGTGCCCCTGGAACAAATTCAGCAAGCCCACCCGGGAGCCGGACTTCCAGCCTCGCCACGGCCTGAACAACAGCGAACTGGCTGAGCTGTTCCTGTGGACCGAAGAGCAGTTCCTCAAACGCACCGAAGGTTCCGCCATACGCCGCACCGGTTACGAGGGCTGGCTACGCAATCTGGCCGTCGGCCTTGGTAACGCTCCCTCCACCATACCGGTGATCGAAGCCCTGAAACAGCGAGCCGATCACCCTTCGGAGATGGTACGGGAACATGTGCACTGGGCCCTGAGGCAGCACGGCTTATAGTTCGAAGAAGGTGGCCCGGTAGTGACGCAGCTCGTCGATGGAATCGCGAATGTCGTCGAGCGCCAGGTGACTGCCTTTCTTTTTCACACCCGCCAGCACATCCGGCCGCCACCGCCGCGCGAGCTCCTTGATGGTGCTGACGTCGAGATTGCGGTAATGGAAGAAGTCCTCCAGTTCCGGCATGTACTTCACCAGAAAGCGCCGATCCTGGCCGATGCTGTTGCCGCACAGCGGTGATTTACCCGGCGCCACGTGCTGTTTCAGGAACTCGATGGTTTGCAACTCGGCTTCCCGCTCGGAGATTTTGCTGTCTTTCACCCGCTGGGTCAGACCACTCTCACCGTGGGTCCGGGTGCACCACTCGTCCATGGCGTTCAGCAGGCTGTCCGGTTGATGGATAGCAATCACCGGGCCCTCGGCCACCAGGTTCAGTTCCGAGTCGGTGACGATGGTCGCCATCTCGATGATTTTTTCTTTTTCCGGATCCAGACCGGTCATCTCCAGGTCGATCCATACGAGGTTGCTCTCGTCCACCATATTCCGCTCCTAGCCTGCAATTTTTCGGGATCGTTGCAGTTGGCGGGCCCTGTCCAGAACACGCTACAAGCACGTCCATGTGCGCTTGATCTCCGGCCATCCATGGCCTCCGACAGTTCTGGACAGGGCCCGCCAACTGCAACCCCGGGATTATGTGATATATCAGGCTCAGCTATCATTCCGACAGACTGGCACATTGATGTAACGTATGATGGCACAGCAACACCTACCCTTCATCAGGATTTCAGCAACTTCTCTATGGCAAAACGGCGACTGAACAAACAGCAGCAATGGCGCATCCAGAAAATTCAGGCGGAACGCACCGCGCGGGTTTCGCGAAAGGAAAAGGCCATTGAAGAACTGACGGAAGCCGGCGAACTGGGGCCCGAACAGCAAGGGCTCATTATCGCCCATTACGGCCAGCAGCTGGATGTGGAAGGGCTGGAAGGGGAACATCAGGGCCAGGTGGTGCGCTGTTTTGTACGGGCCAACATCGATGGCCTGGTGACCGGCGACAAGGTGATCTGGCGCCCCGGCAAAAGCGAGACCGGAGTCATTGTTGCCCGTTGTGAGCGCACCAACTTGCTGCAGCGCCCGGACAATTTCGGCGCCTTGAAACCCGTCGCCGCGAACATCGACCACATCATTCTGGTGATCGCGCCGGAGCCGGAGCCCCACGACAACCTGATTGACCGCTACCTGGTGGCGGCCGAAAGCACCGACATTCCCGTGGTGATCCTGCTGAACAAGACCGATTTGCTGACAGACCGCAACCAGCAGGCCATTGATCAACTGCTGGAGCGTTACGAGACACTGGGCTACAAGGTGGTGCGCACCTCCGCGATGGCCTCCGGCAGCACACCGTCACCGCAGGTTGAGGATCTGGTACGGAACCAGACCAGCGTGTTCGTGGGCCAGTCCGGCGTCGGCAAGTCGTCGATCATCCAGACCTTGCTGCCGGATGAGTTGCTCCGGGTTGGCGCCCTCTCCGAGAGCACTGGCAAAGGCACACACACCACCACCACCGCGAAACTGTTCCATCTGGCAATCGGCGGCGATCTGATTGACTCTCCCGGGATCCGGGAGTTCGGTCTGTGGCACATGACGCCCCAGGAGCTGGAATATGGCTTCCGGGAAATTCGAGACTTGATCGGCCAGTGCAAGTTCCGCAACTGTCGCCATCTGGGGGATCCGGGCTGTGCCATTGATGCCGCGGCGGAAGAGGGCCGCATCAGCTACCCGCGCCTGAAAAGCTTTCACCGCATCCTCAAAGACATGACCGAGCAACAGGCTCGCGGGCTCAAGCTGGACTGAACACCGCTCCGGCGGTTACCAGTTCAGCTCACCCTCCGCCGGTGCCTCACGCTCCTGCTGCCAGTCACCCTGCTCCAGACTTTCCATGGCTTCGTCCTGCTCCGCCTCGGTGGGGAGTGTCAGATCAATCAAGGGTTCATCAGATTGACCGGCGGCGTTCTGAATGCCATCGGCCGTTTTCTTGTTGAGCACGATGATCGAGATTCGACGATTCACCGGCGCGGTGGCGTCGTCCTTGTCAAACAGCACCGAATCACTCAACCCCACCACCCGCGCAATCTGCTGCGAGCGCACACCACCGGCGACCAGCGCCCGGCGTGCTGTGTTGGCGCGATCAGCAGACAGCTCCCAGTTGGTATACCCGGGACGACCGTTGAACGGTGTTGAATCTGTGTGGCCGGTAATGCTGAGCTTATTGGTGACCGCGCCGAGCGGCTTGGCGAGCTCGAACAGGATGTCCTGGGAATAGTATTTGAGCTCGGCCCGGCCACTGTCGAACATCGGGCGCTGAGAGCGGTCGACGATCTGGATACGCAGGCCTTCGCTGGTGATGTCGATCAGCAACTGATCCTTGAACTCCTGCAGGGTTTCACTCTGCTCGATGCTTTCCTTAAGATCCTGGAACAGCTCCTCCATCTGTCGTTGCTCGAGCGTTTCCGCCAGCTCTTCAACCACCTGGTCCTCGATCTGGATGTCGCTCCGCTCGATATCCTGAGTACTTTCGTCAATCACCGAGGCGCTGCCCTCCAGATCTACCGGGTTGGGCGACCCTCCCTCGGTGAACCCGATGGGATCCTTGAAATACCCCTCCACCGCGAGCTTCTGCTCCGGTGTTGCGGTCGCTGTCAGCCATAACACCAGAAAGAACGCCATCATGGCGGTGGCAAAGTCGGCAAACGCGACTTTCCAGGAGCCGCCGTGATGGCCCCCGACAACCTTCTTCTTGCGTTTGACGATGATCGGTTGTTCTTCCACTAACCTGCTCCAACAGCCCGGGCTTCGTTAAGTCGGCTTCGTTACGTCAGCTACGTTACTTCGAGCGCACGTGGTCGTTGAGCTCCTGGAACCCGGGCCGCTTGTCGGTGGGCAAGGCCTTGCGCCCGAACTCGATGGCCATCTGCGGCGCCTGTCCGGACACGGTGGCGACAACCGAGGCTTTCACACACTCGTAGGCTTTCAATTCGTACTTTGCGGCGTGTTCGAGGGCAATCGAGGTCGGCCCCACAAACCCGTAACCCATCCAGATACCCAGAAAGGTACCGACCAGCGCGGCGGCTACGCTCAGGCCGATCTTTTCCGGGCCTTCGGTCAGAAAATTCATGGTGATCACGATACCCAGCACCGCAGCAACGATACCCAGCCCCGGCAGGGCATCGGCAATCTTATTGACTGCGTGGGCAGGCTCTTCCAGTTCATGCTGGCGGCTGTCGATCTCGTTTTCCATCATGCCTTCCAGCTCATGGGTCGCCATGTTGCCGGAGCTGATGATGCGCAGATAGTCGGTGATGAACGACAACAGGTGCTTGGATTTCATGATGGCCGGGTACCGCGAAAAGATCTGGCTGGATTCGGGGTTGTCGATGTCTTCCTCGATGGCCATCACACCCTGTTTGCGGGATTTGTCAAAGATGTCGTACAGCAGGCTGAGCAGGTCCACATAAAACGCCTTGTTGTATGGCGACCCGGTCAGCAGCCGCATGCAACCCTGAGACACCTCTTTCACCGTGTGTAGGGGGTTGGCGATGATGAAAGAGCCAACAGCCGCGCCGCCGATGATCAGGATTTCAGTCGGCTGCCACAGCACCGCAAGGTTGCCGCCGTGAAGCACGTAACCGCCAAGAACACTCGCAATGACTATAACTGCACCGATAATCAGCAACATGGGGGGAGCACACGCCTTATGTAGTAGTTTTAGCTGATCTGATCATAGCAAGCACCCGGTCCAACCGCGAAGCTGTGAAACAATTTCTATACACGCGGCTGTATTTGGTAAACTTCGCGCCTTTGAGCGCAAAGGAACCCGTTTCATGTTCGACAAGCTTTTTGTTCTGAGCCAGTACGTCACCCCGCAACTGGCGCTTTCCCGGCTTGCCGGTCGCCTCGCGGACAATGACCGCACGCCGGCGCTCAAGAACCGTGTCATCAAGTGGTTTATCGGCCGCTACGGCGTAAACATGAGCGAGGCGCTGGAATCGGAGCCGGAAGCCTACCCCAGCTTCAACGCCTTCTTCACCCGCGCACTCAAGCCGGGCCTGAGGCCGATAGACAGCGGCAGTTCCGTTCTGGTCAGCCCGGTGGATGGCGCCATCAGCCAGCTCGGCCGGGTCACCGGTGACCGCGTTTTTCAGGCCAAGGGCCAGTCGTTCAGCCTTACCGAGCTGCTGGGCGGTGACGACGCGCGCGCGGAAGCGTTTACCGAAGGGGAGTTCGCCACCATTTATCTGTCGCCGAAAGACTACCACCGCATCCACATGCCCCTGGCCGGACGACTGCGGGAAATGGTCTACGTGCCTGGCAAACTGTTCTCGGTGAACCCGGTGACCGCCGAAAACGTTCCCAACCTGTTCGCCCGCAACGAGCGGGTGGCCTGCATTTTCGACACCGATGCCGGCCCGATGGCGCTGGTGCTGGTGGGCGCGATGATTGTCGGCAGCGTTGAAACCACCTGGGGTGGCGTGGTGGCGCCGGGAACCGGCCTGGTCACCAGCACCCGTTACGACGATGACCAGCCTGCCATTGAATTCGAGAAAGGCGAGGAAATGGGCCGATTCCGGCTGGGCTCCACCGTGGTGCTGGTCATGCCCAAAGGCGCGGTTGCGTGGAATGCTGACGAGACGCCGGGTAAAACGGTGCGCATGGGCGAGGCCTTTGGCACGACTGAATCCTGAGCCCTTGCACCACGCCCAGCTCTTCCACATCGACTCCGGTTGCGGTCGGAGTCAGGCGATTTCCAGCGGGAAGGCCACCACGTCAGCAATGTTATTGCTGCCCAGTTTGAGCATCAGCAGCCGGTCCAGTCCCAGCGCCACCCCGGCACAGTCCGGAACACCGGCCTCAAGGGCCGCCAGCAATGCCGAATCCACGGCCATTTCGGGCTTGCCGGCCAATCGGCGAGCCCGGTTGTCTGCCTCAAACCGCCGGCGCTGCTCGATGGCGTCGGTGAGCTCCCAATAGCCGTTGCATAGCTCGATCCCGCCCACGTAGAGCTCGAACCGGTGGGCCTGACGAACGCCATGATGCTCGCTGACCCTCGCCAGCGCCGCCTGGGACTCCGGGTAAGCGGTGATGAACATCGGTCCGAATCCGGCCAGCGCGGGCTCCACCAGATAGCTCATCAGCAGATCCAGGCAAGCGTCGCGCCCGAGTGTCAGGGTTTGCTCCGGGGCCAGCCACTGCTCGCAACGCCGCCTCAGCTCCCGGTCCGCAACCCGGAACGGATCGACACCGGCAAACCGTTCAAGGGCATCCCGATAGCTCAGAACCCTCGGGCGCTCGCAGCCGAGCCAGCCCACCACCAGGTCGCTGACCTCCGCCATCAGGTCAGTGTCTGTAAACCCGGGGCGGTACCACTCCAGCAGGGAGAACTCCGGATTATGGCGGGAGCCGCGCTCACCGTCTCGGAACACCCGGGCAACCTGATAGATAGGGCCTGACCCGGCAGCCAGCAACCGCTTCATATGGTATTCCGGGGAGGTCTGTAGCCAGCCCCCACCGCTGGCACCGGCCACCGGGGCCGCATTGGCCGCGATACCATCCAGGTTGGGGTCGGTTACGCCGTGGCGCCCCAGAACCGGCGTCTCCACTTCCAGCACACCCCGTTGCGCAAAAAAGCCGCGCAGCCAGGCTAACTGGCTTGCGCGGCTTTTCAGTGCACTCAGCGAAGCGCGTGGCTGCCACTCCGGTGCATCGGTCACAGGATCGACCTAGCTGCTCTTGACGCGGTTAACATACTCACCGGAGCGGGTATCCACCTTCAGCACTTCGCCGATGGTGATGAACAGCGGCACGTTAACAACGGCACCGGTCGACAGGGTGGCTGGCTTGGAACCGCCCTGGGCAGTATCGCCTTTCATACCCGGATCGGTATCAACCACTTCCAGCTCGACAAAATTGGGGGGGCTCACGGTCAGGGGCGCACCGTTATAAAGAGTCACCGTGTACACGTCCTGCTCTTTCAGCCACTTTACGGTGTCACCCACCGCTTTGGCGTCTGCGGGGTATTGCTCGAACGAGCCGTCCGTCAGCATGAAGTGCCAGAACTCGCCATCGGTGTACAGGTATTCCATGTCCTGCTCAATCACATCGGCGGATTCGAGACTCTCGCCCGATTTGAAAGTGCGCTCCCACACCCGGTTGCTCATCAGGTTACGCAGTCGTACCCGGTTAAAGGCCTGGCCTTTACCCGGTTTGACGAATTCGTTCTCAAGAATCACGCAGGGGTCGCCATCCAGCAAAACCTTAAGACCGCCGCGGAATTCGTTGGTAGAATATGAAGCCATGAAATGTCCACCGAAAAAGATGCAATTAAAATTTCAAAGGTCGCTATGATACAGCGAACCCCCACCCGTATAGAAGCCCGCCCGGCCGATAACGACTCCGCCAGCTGGCGGCAGCTGTTATCCGGGGCCATCACCTCACCGACGGTGCTGCTGGAACGGCTGGATCTCGATCCCAGACTGTGGCTGCAGGGCGCGGAGCAAGGTCATCGCCTGTTTCCCGTACGGGTTCCGGAACCCTATCTGAGCCGGATCACACGGGGAAACCCTCACGACCCCCTGTTACGCCAGGTACTGCCCCTCAGTGAGGAAGGCGTTGTGGCAGACGGCTATGTGCCGGATCCGTTGCAGGAAGTGGGCACGTCGGAAACCACCGGCCTGATCCGCAAATATCAGAGCCGCGCACTGCTCATGGTGACCGGCCAGTGCGCCATCAATTGCCGCTACTGCTTCCGCCGCCATTTTCCCTATGAGGAACATCGATTGTCGCCGCTCGACCGCGACCGTGTGATCGATGCCCTGCAGCAGGATACCCGGATCAACGAGGTGATCTTCAGCGGTGGCGACCCGCTGGTGGCCAACGACCGGCTGCTGGCTACCTGGACGGAGGCCATCGGCCAGATTCCCCATATCCGCCGCTTGCGCATCCACACGCGCCTGCCGGTTGTCATTCCACAGCGGGTTTGCGAATCATTACTGGCCTGGCTGTCCGAAACCCGTCTTCAGACCGTGATCGTGTTGCACATCAACCACCCGGCCGAGCTGGATCTGGCCACACGATGGGCGTTGGAGAAGCTGCGGGCCGCAGGTGCCACGCTGCTGAACCAGAGCGTGATTCTCCGGGGCGTCAATGACAACGCCGACGTTCTGACCGAGCTCAGTGAGGCGCTGTTTGAGGCGGGGGTTATGCCGTATTACCTGCATGCCTTCGATCCGGTTGCCGGTGCGCATCATTTTGATGTCAGTGATGACGACGCCCGGGCGCTGGTGCGCGCAATGCTCGCCAGCCTACCGGGTTTTCTGGTGCCGAGGCTGGTCCGCGAGATTCCCGGCAAAGCCGGCAAGACGCCTATCGACCTGTTTGCGTGAGCTTTTTCGCAAAGATGGCCCAGAATCACTTGTGAAACTTTGTGAACTCGTGATGTTCTCGCTTTTTGTTCTGCGTTTGCTATTTTAGAGTTCGATTTGTACAACGATAAAAACCTGTATTCACGGCGTTTTCCGATTTTACGGGCAAAACCCGCGGCAGCCGTATATAACAACACTCAGGGTCCCGGTTGTGGCCCATACAATTGGCGCGTACTCATGGACGGAATGACTCTGAAACCGGATCTCCGGGTTCCTGATCAGAAAACGGCAAGTCTCTCATTTTGCGAGACCTCTCCAAAAGCGTTCCGGGACTGGATCAATCAGCTACCGATGGCCAACATCGGCGAGTCGTCCCGCCAGCTCTATCACGCCATCATTGAGCTGAACCATCTGTTTATCCCGGCCCAGCAGCGCCTGCAGTACCTGGAGCTGATCCGTCCCAAAATCCACTTTGTCTGTGCGGAACTGTCCCGCCACTATCTCGGCATGGCGGTAGCACTGCCAGAAAAACAGAGAAAAATTGCCAATCTGTCCCAGGCCCTGCAATTGCACTGCGCCAGTGGTTACAAGCTGTGCGTGCTGGAATTCCTCGATAACGGCGGCCTCGACAAGAACCGCAAAGGGGTCGCTACGTCGGTGCACCGGGCCATCTCGGAACTGGCCGCCACCATTGTCAGAGCGCATCAGTTGTACTGCCCCAGCCCGTCACACAGCTGGCTGGAGTGCCACCGGCTGTTCCGGTTCGCCCACCGCAACAAGCTGGCCACGGTAACGGTAGACGACGACACCCTGGTTCACCGCCACAGCAGCACGGTCGAAGACAGCTACAAACGGATCCTGTTGCTCGGCTCCGCCCGGGCCAACCAGATGCGGCAGAACGAGCTGCTGCAAACCTACGAGCTGTTCGAAACCTGGACCGAGCACACCCAGTGCGGCCCGGATCTCGACGAAGACAGCCTGTTTGCCGTCAATATGGAGCGAGACGCACCGCCGGTCTACCGCAGCCTGCTCGAACAGAAACCCGGCGCAGACACCTTCGGTTTTGATACCCGGAAGCTGTCCCGCATGCTTGCAGACGGCCTCCATTCCGGCACCGGTGCCAAGAGCGCCGCCACGGCACTGCAGCTGCCGCCCCGCGTCAGCGAGACCCTGCTCACCCACCTGAGTCAGGCCCTCGGCATTCTGGCTAAACGCAATTTCAACCGCATCTCCAGTCAGGGTACGCTCGAACTCTGCGTCGGCCTGACCGCTGCGCATTATTTCATCGCCGGCAAGAAGCATTTCAGTGAATTCGTCAGTGGCAACGACAAAGGCGACAGCCGTGAGGGCAATTTATTCATGCGCTCTTCCCATGTGGATGATGCCTGGGCCGGGGCTCACGATGCAGCACCGGCAGAGGATCGCCCGCACGCCTCTGACGCCCCCATCAATTTCCGGGGCAGCCACGGTCAGGTGCCGCAGACTGGCGCCGACAAAGTGGCTCCACAATCCCACCAGGCACTGCTGGTCAACACCAGCCCCGGGGGCTATTGCGTGGCTTGGGAAAGCAATGTGCCGTCGTCATTGCAGGCCGGAGAAATCCTCGGGGTGCGGGAACAGTCCACTCACCCCTGGAGTGTGGCCGTTGTTCGCTGGATACGGCAGGTCCGCAATCAGGGCACTCAGATTGGCATCGAGCTGCTGGCACCCAGCGCTTCCCCCTGTGGCGTGCGGCTGATGCAGAAAATTGGCAACAGCAGCGAGTTTCTGCGGGGGCTGCTGCTGCCGGAGATCAGTGTGGTCAACCAGGCTGCTACACTAATAACACCGAGGCTCCCTTTTCAGTCCGGCAGCCGGATTTCGCTGTTGCATGATGGCCGCGAAGACAACGGCCAGTTGCTGCAGAAGCTGTCGGCCACCGGCAGTGTCAGCCAGTTTGAGCTCAAGCTGATGAGTTCCGGGACCACCGGCAGCAGTTCCGCGCCCCCGGCGGCCGGCTCCAGCGAGGATGAATTTGACTCACTGTGGCCCTCACTGTAGCTTCAGCACCTCCGGTGCCGTCGTCGGGGAGGCACTGTCCACGCGTATCATGAGACGTCTGACGAATGCAGAAAAAGAACACGACCGTACACCTTCTGATCCTGGATCCATCACAGAACGACGCCGAGTCGCTGGTCAGTCTGCTGAGGAACTCCGGAAAAGCCACACGGGCCCACCGCATTACGTCCGAAGAAGACCTGGAAGAGACGCTGAAGAGCGGAAGCTGGGACCTGCTGCTGGCCCGCGACACCGAGCAGGAATTCAGCGCTGACGACGCCCTCGCAATGATCCGCCGCCTCGACAAGGACATCCCCTTCGTACTGCTGACCGGCGAATACAGCCGCGAGCGAACCGTTGCAGTGATGCGCGCTGGCGGCCAGGACACCGTGCCGTTCGATTACACCGACCAGCTGGTGCTGGTGGTCAACCGGGAATTGGCCGCTCTCGATGAACGCCGCCGCAGGCGGACCCTGGAATCCCACCTGCGAGAGGCAGAGCAACGCTGCCAGCTGCTGCTGGAAAGCTCGAAAGACGCCATTGCCTACATCAACGATGGTATGCACATCTACGCCAACCAGTCGTACATGGAATTCCTCGGCTACGACGATATCGATGACCTGATCTGCATTCCGGTGCTCGACACCCTCAACCCCGAGAGTCAGGACAAATATCGGGAATTCATGAAGTCGTTCACCGAAAGCGGTGAAGACGGCATGACCCTCAACTGTGTTGCCCGCCGCAGTGATGACCACGAACTGAACGTGGTGATGTCGGTGTCTGCCGCGACCTACGACGGTGAGCTCTGCACCCAGATCGTACTGCAACCCGAACACAGTGACGCCGAGCTGGAGGAGAAGCTGCGCCAGATCAGCAGTCAGGATCTGTTGACTGGTCTGTACAACCGCCAGCATCTGATGGATGCGCTGGGCCAGGCAGTTGCCAGGGCCGGCAAGGACAATGAGACCGGCGCGCTGGCCTACATCGCGCTCGACAACTTCATGAGCCTGAAAGGTCAGGTGGGCATTGCCGGCGCGGATCTGCTGCTGGGTGACCTCGCCAACATTCTGCGCGAGCGGGCACCCGACAACGCCATCCTCGCGCGCCTGAGCGATGACGCCTTCTGCCTGCTCTGTCAGCCCGGCGATGACAAGGCGCTGGCAGCCGAGTGCGAGCGTCTGTGCAAGGCCGTTGAGGATCACCTGTTTGAAATCAACGGGCGCACGGTGCAGCTCACCCTCAGCATCGGCGTTGCCGCCATTACCGAGAATTCGCCCAAGGCACCCGATGTGATGGGGCGTGCCCACACCGCCTCATCAGAGCTCAAGAAGAAAGAGGGCCATGCCCAGGGCAACGGCGTGCTGATCTATAATCCCGCTGATTATGAAACGCTGGATGAAAGCAACTCCGCCGAGGCCATCCAGAAAGCACTGGATGAAGACCGCTTCCGCCTGCTGTTCCAGCCAATCATCAATCTGCGCGGAGAAGGCGAGGAACACTACGAGGCGTTCGTGCGTATGCTGGACAAGGACGGCGAGGAAGTCTCCCCGTACGACTTCCTGCCCCCCGCGGGCCCCACGGAGATGTCCATCAAGATTGATCGCTGGGTCATCCTGCAAACCATCAAGCAGCTGTCCAGCCATCGCTCACGGGGGCACGATACCCGGCTGTTCCTCAACATCACCGGCGAAACCCTGGAAGACAAAACCTTCACGCCCTGGCTCAGTGTCGCGCTGAAGGCCGCACGGCTGCCCGGTGACTCGCTGATCTTCCAGATTCGCGAGGGCGATGCCAACAACTTCATGAAGCAGGCCAAGGAGTTTGCCAAAGCGGTTCACGAGCTGCATTGCAAGGTGTCGATCAGCCAGTTCGGGTGTGCACTGAACCCGTTCAACACCCTCAAGCACATTGATGTGGACTACGTGAAGATCGACGGCTCATTCACCGAAGAGATCCAGAAAAGCGAAGAAGCCAAGGAAGAGGTCAAGGAAATGGTCAAGAGCCTGCAAAGCTCGGGTAAACTGACCATCATCCCGCTGGTGGAGAATGCCGGCGTGCTCGCCACCTTGTGGCAGGCGGGCGTGAACTACATTCAGGGCTACTATCTGCAGGCACCGGTTCCGGAAATGAACTACGACTTCGGGGATCACTAGCGGACAGGGTGCCCGCCCGCCAGTGGTCTGTTACTGATCCTCGCTTTCGCGGTAGCCGATCAGATAGAGAATGGCGTCCAGACCGAGGGTGGAAATCGAGTGTCGGGCCGATTCCTTCACCACCGGTTTGGCACGGAACGCCACCCCCAACCCGGCCTGGCTGAGCATCGGCAGGTCGTTAGCGCCGTCACCCACCGCGATCACCTGCTCACGGGAAATGTGCTCCCGCTCGGCAATCTCCAGCAGCAACTCGGCCTTGCGTTTGCCGTCCACAATCTGGCCGGACACGCGGCCGGTTACCTTACCATTCTCGATTTCCAGCTCATTGGCGTGGATGTAGTCAATACCGAGGTTGCGCTGCAGGTGACGGGCAAAATAGGTGAAGCCCCCTGACAGGATTGCAGTGCGATAGCCCAGGGACTTGAGGCGGCGGATCAGATGCTCTGCACCCTCGGTCATCTTCAACCGGGCGGCGATCCCCTCCAGAACGGACTCGTCCAGCCCCTTGAGCAGCGCCAGTCGTTCGGCAAAGCTCTGGCTGAAATCCAGCTCGCCCTGCATGGCACGCTCGGTGATTTCGGCTACCTGGTCGCCCACCCCGGCCTCGCGGGCAAGCTCGTCAATCACTTCGGCTTCGATCAGGGTGGAGTCCATATCAAACACCACCAGCCGGCGATTGCGGCGGAAGATGGAATCTTCCTGGAAGGCGATGTCGACGTTCATTTCGCCGGCGATGTGCAGAAAGTCTGCCCGCAACTGCTCGAGATCCGACGGCGTGCCGCGCACCGAGAACTCGACACAGGCAATGCGGTTCTCTGCCGGGTTCAGCGACGGTCGCGCCGACAGGCGGCTGATATTGTCGATGTTCAGCCCGTGGCGGGCGGTGATGGCCGACACTCGGGCGATCTGCTCAGCCTTGATGTCCCGGGACAGCAGCGTGACGATGTAACAGGCGCGATTTCTGGCAGCGGCCCAGGTCTGGTATTCCTGCTCGGTGATCGGGGCAAAGCGTACCTGAAGATCCAGCGCATGCAGTCGAAACAGCAGGTCGCGGATCACCGGGGAGGATTTTGACGCATCCGGAATTTCGATCAGGATGCCCCAGGTCAGGTGATCGTGAATGACCGCCTGGCCGATATCCAGAATGCGAACATCGTACTGCCCCATGATGCCAGTGATTTCCGAGGTGAGCCCGGGCTTGTCACGCCCGGACACATTGATCAGGACCAATTCACTCACTGTCGGTGAACTCCTCTTCGGTGGCCGTTCCGGCAGCCGGAATCACATCGATACCGTCAACCCGTTGCAATCCGCGGGGCAGTTTGTGGCCACGGCGGCCACGCTCGCCCAGGTAATGCTCCAGGTCACTGAACTGCAGCCCCATCTTGCGTTTGCCGGCGCGAATCTCGAGGTTGTCATCCTCGGCGAACACCGCCACCGCAACCACGTACTCCTCACGGTTCTGAACCCGCGCCGAAGGAATACTGATGAGTTTGTTGCCCTTGCCTTTGGCCAGTTCGGGCAGTTCATTAAGCGGGAACACCAGCATCCGCCCCTCATTGGAAATTGCACCGAGGAACAGCGGCTTGTCGGTCGCCGGCACCACCACCGGCGGCATGATCCTGGCGCCCTTCGGCACACTGACAACGGCCTTGCCGTTGCGGTTCTTGCTGATCATGTCCTCCAGCGAGGTGACGAACCCGTACCCGCCATCAGTGACCAGCAGAACCTTACGGGAAGGATCTCCCATCAACAGGCCAGCGAAGGCTGCACCCGAGGGCGGATTGATCCGCCCGGTCAACGGCTCGCCCTGCCCCCGGGCCGACGGCAGGCTGTGCGCCATCAGTGAATAGGCCCGCCCGGTGGAGTCGAGGAAAATCGCCTGCTGGTTGTTCCGCCCTTTGGCGGCCATGGCGAAACGGTCGCCGGACTTGTAACTCAGGCCCTCCGGCTCGATGTCATGGCCCTTGGCCGCGCGCACCCAGCCCTTGTCGGACAGCACCACCGTTACCGGGTCGTTGGACACCAGGTCCAGGTCGCTGAAGGCCCGGGCCTCCTCACGCTCAACGATCGGGGAGCGGCGATCATCGCCATAGGTCTCCGCATCGGCCAGCAATTCGGATTTGATCAGTTCACGCAGACGCTCTTCCGATCCGAGGATGGACTGCAGCTCGTCACGCTCGGCGGACAGCTCGTCCTGCTCACCGCGGATCTTCATTTCCTCGAGCTTGGCCAGGTGGCGCAGTTTCAGCTCCAGAATGGCTTCCGCCTGATCCGGAGACAGCCCGAAGCGCGACATCAGCTCGGCCTTGGGTTTGTCTTCGGTACGGATAATCTCGATCACCTCATCGATGTTCAGATAGGCAATCAGCAACCCTTCCAGCAGGTGCAGCCGCGCCAGCACCTTGTCGAGGCGGTACTGCAGGCGACGGGTCACGGTGGTGCGACGGAAGCTCAACCACTCCGTCAGCATGGTTTTCAGGCCCTTGACGGCGGGCCGGCCATCGTTGCCGATGACATTGATGTTCACCCGGTAGGTTTTCTCCAGATCGGTGCTGGCAAACATGTGCGCCATCAGCCCGTCCAGATCCACCCGGTTGGAGCGCGGCACAATCACCAGGCGGGTCGGGTTTTCATGGTCTGACTCATCCCGCAGATCCGCCACCATCGGCAGTTTTTTCGCCTGCATCTGCTGGGCAATCTGTTCCAGCACCCGGGCACCGGACACATGGTGGGGAAGATCAGTAATCACAATCTCACCGCTGTCCCGCATCCATTTGGCGCGCATCCGCAGGGAGCCACGACCGGTCTCGTATATCTGGCGGATGTCTTTACGCGGGGTAATGATCTCCGCCTCGGTGGGGAAATCCGGACCTTTGACGTGTTCACACAGGTCGTCAACCGTGGCCTCCGGCTCATCGAGCAGGCGGATACAAGCGGCGGTTACCTCACGCACGTTGTGGGGCGGGATGTCGGTGGCCATACCTACCGCGATACCGGTGGTGCCGTTGAGCAGAACGTGGGGCAGCCGTGCCGGCAACACCGACGGCTCATCCATGGTGCCATCAAAGTTCGGCACCCAGTCGACAGTGCCCTGACCCAGCTCACTCAGCAGCACATCGGCAAAGGCCGCCAGCCGGGATTCGGTGTACCGCATCGCGGCGAAAGATTTGGGATCATCCGGAGACCCCCAGTTACCCTGGCCATCCACCAGCGGATAGCGATAAGAGAACGGCTGGGCCATCAGCACCATGGCCTCATAACAGGCGCTGTCACCGTGAGGGTGGAACTTGCCCAGTACATCACCCACGGTGCGGGCAGACTTCTTGTACTTTGAGGTGGACTTGAGACCCAGCTCGGACATGGCGTAAACAATGCGCCGCTGAACCGGCTTGAGACCGTCACCCACATTCGGGAGTGCACGATCAAGGATGACGTACATGGAATAATCGAGGTAGGCCTTTTCCGTGTAGTCCCTCAGCGAAACCCGCTCAAAGCCTTCGTCCGTCGTCTGAAACTCTGGCATGGATGCCTCTTTTTACCTGTTGTGAATTCTGCCGGCTTTTCTTGTCCGTTCACCGGAATCCCCCGGTGCCGAATCGGAGGCCACATTATATGGACGCGGGCGCAGATACACCAACAACCGCCACGCAATAGTTGGCGCCCCGCAAATTTCGAATACCCTCAATAGCCATTTCCAATAGCGGAATTCCCGCATGGAGAGTCGGTAATGCTGCCCGTATGCTCGCTCCCAGTAGATAGATGACCGTTTTTCACCCTGAGCAAGCGGAACACTATGAAACCGAATATCAAAGCCTGCGGGCAAGCCATGGTGACCGCCATGGTCAATGCGGTGCTCGCCCTGGCCCTGATGCTGCTGGTGGAGTTTGCCATCAGCGGCACCTTCCAGGTGGCAGAGCCCTATCTCTGGGCCGGACTGCTGATCTGGCTGGTCATCTTTGTGGCCCAGTTCTGGCGTCAACGCCACCTTTGCCGATCGGACAACCGACGGTTCCTCAAGCACTCCGCCGAAACCACCGATCTGCCCTGATCAACACACCCGGGCCCGACCCTGCGGGCCTGGCCGTGATAATCCGTGATTTAACCGCAATTGCTGCTATGTTAAAGGGAATTCCCCACCGTTCCCTTAACAGGTAGGCACTTTCATGAATCTGAGCTCCGCCCTCGGCCTGCGCACCAAGATCGCCCTGCCCTTCGCCATTACCGCCATTGCCCTGGTGATCATCGGGCTGTTCAGTGTCAGAACCGCCCAGAACCTGGTTGCCGATACCGACAACATTGCCGACCGGTTTCTGCCCGCAGTCAGCGAAGTGCTCAACGGAGACCGCGACCTCTATCAGGCCCTGGTGGCACAGATGGCGCTGATCGAAGCGGCCAGCGCCGGTGAGCCCACGAACGCCCTGGCCGGTGACTTCGACGAGAATGTCCAGCAGGCCAAAGACCGCATGGGCGAGGCGGCCAGGCGACTGTCCGGAACCGGCGTGTCCGAGATCCTGACCGGGTACGATGCCGCCTTCGAGCGCTGGGAACAGTCCGCGAGGAGCGCGATGGCACTGGCCAGCGACGGTAACGCAGAGGACGCACGCGCCCGGATGCAGACCGGAGGCGCCACGCAGTTTTCCACCCTGCGGGACTATTTTGACAAGGTCGGCCTGCACGCCGACGAGCTGGCCCACGGGCGAGCCCGGGAAGCCTCGTCCGAGGGGCAGACCAGCTCGGTTGTCATTCTCTCGATAACCGCCATTGCAGTCATCCTCAGCATTGCGCTCTTCCTCGCCTTCATGAAGATGATCATCAGCTCCATTGGCGTGCTCCGGGAACAGCTGGACAACATTGCCCAGGGTGAAGGTGATCTCACCCGCCGCATTCCGGTAGAGAACGACGATGACCTGGGCCAGCTGGCCACCAGCTTCAACCAGGTGCTCGCCAACCTGCAGACGATGATCGGGGCTATCCAGCAACTCAGCAACAAACTCGATGACGGCGCTCAGGAGCTGGCCACCGCAGCCCGTGATAACAACAACGGCATCAGCAAACAAACCGATTCCATCTCCATGGTGGCCACTGCCGTCAATGAAATGCAGAGCGCCATTGAAGAGGTGGCAGGCAATGCCTCCCGGGCTGCGGAAATCACCCGCTCGGCGCAGGAAAAGGGCAACAACAGCGCCACCATCATTCGCAATTCATCAGAGCAGGTGCGCCGTCTGGCGGCCCAGATCAACAAAGCGGTGGAGGTCATTCGCAAGCTCGCCCAGAATTCAGAAAACATCACGTCAGTCCTGGACGTGATCCGGGGCGTCGCCGATCAGACCAACCTGCTGGCACTGAACGCCGCGATTGAAGCCGCACGAGCTGGCGAGCAGGGGCGCGGGTTCGCAGTGGTCGCCGACGAGGTGAGAACCCTTGCCCAGCGCACCCAGCAATCCACCGAAGACATCCAGGCGATGATCTCCACGTTGCAAAGCGGCGTGTCAGACATCGTGTCGGTGATGGAAACGGGCAGCAAAGAGGCGGTGGAAACCGAAAATCTGGCCACGGAAGCCGAGAGCGAACTGAATGGCATCCTGGCGGCCATGGCAGACATCAGTGATATGAACATCAGCGTGGCGTCGGCGACAGAGGAACAAACCCAGGTGGTGGACGAGATCAATCGCAGCGTGACCGAAATCAACGATCTTGCCGCAGAGAGCGCACGGCGCTCGGAAGGCATAGATTCCATCAGTAAATCCCTGGCGGGCTACGCTGATGACCTAAAAGGCCAGACTGGCCGATTCCGGGTCTGATCCGGAACCGGCAGCCGTGGCCGACAGGCAATCTTACTGGCGAATGCCTTCTACCGAAATCTCGATGTGAACGGTCTCAGAGGCTTTACCGAGATCCATGGGAATGCCGAAGTCCGCCAGCTTCAGCTCGGTTTCAGCTTCAAATCCCATGCGGTAGCCGCCCCAGGGGTCTTCACCATGGCCCAGCAATTCCGCTTCCAGCGTAATTTCCCGGGTGACGCCACGCAGCGTGAAGTCACCAGTGATGTCCGCTTCGTCGCCGTCGTCATCCAGCTCGATGCGGGTGCTCTTGAAAGTGGCTTCCGGGTATTCCTCCACAAAGAGGAAGTCCTCGTCGCGCAGGTGCTTGTCACGCTCTGCGTGATTGGAATCCACGCTGCTGGTGTCAATGGTGACTTCCACCGAGCTGTTCTCGGGGTTCTCGGCGTCATACACGAACTGACCATCGAAATCGTTGAAACGGCCATAGAGCCAGCTGTAGCCCAGGTGGGAAATCTTGAAGGTTACAAACTGGTGAGCGCCTTTCTTGTCAAACGCGTAGGTGCCACTGTGCTCAGAGGCCTGAACAGCCCCGACAAGCGACATGGATACGGCAGAAGCCAGCAACAGTTTTTTCATAACACTCTCCTTTGATGAAACAGCCCGATCAGGGGCGAGTCGATGTTCGATTCAGGGATTGCGAACCCTATCGGCGGATGCCAAGCATTCGGCGCAGGGTGTCGTCTTTGTCCAGCACATGGTGTTTGATCGCCGCGAGAGCATGAACGACAGCCAGCACAACAATGGCCCAGGTGGTCCAGTAGTGAACCTCTCCCGCGATATCCTCCATACCTTTCACCCGCCCGGTCACGGAGGGTACATCAAACCAGTTGAACACGCTGATCGCCGAACCGTCGGCAGTGGATATCAGATAGCCGCTGACCATGGCGACAAACAGCAACACATACAGCAGCCCGTGGGCAGCGTGCGCCGCCAGCACCTCCCAGCGCTGGTGGCTCGGCAGCGGGCGGGGCACCGGATTCATCAGGCGCCAGACCACCCGCAACACCACAGCGATGAACAGCAGGATGCCGATGCTGCGGTGAACGTCGGGACCAAGCCGGTACCAATCGTCGTAATAGGAAAGACCCACCATGTAATAGCCAAGGCCGAACAGACCAAACACGGCGATCGCGACCAGCCAGTGCGCCATGATGCTGACAACGCCGAACTGGCTGGACGAATTGCGGATTTGCATGAAGAGAAAAACCTCGCTCCCTGATTGATTTACATTCTCGATGATCAAGTCTAGAAAGGCAGGCGGCCAAAACCAACCGAAATGTTTTGGATACCAACGTCAGAATTTCTGACCAAACCCCACCCGGAAAGTTCAGATCTCCCGCCGTGGGCGCTTCCAACGGACTGGCCCCCGCGACCCTCACCTCGGTTAACCCCTATACCAAAGGTCTGATACGGGTAATACGGATTGTTGGAAATGATCAGCGCGATAGAATTTACCCATACTTGAAACCCGGTTGGGTGACTCATTGACCGAGAGGCTTGAACATGGAAATTGAATTCGACGAAAGCGTTGTGGTACCCAGTAACAACTGATGCCCCGGCGGCCTGAACAGGGCCGCTGCACTTCCCGCCCCAGCGGTTCCCACCGCACGCACTGCACTCTTTTCCCGGTTTTTTACATTAACGGGTGGCAATACCGCGCGGTTTTTGGCAATCTTTCGCAACTGCATTGCCGACACCTCGTCTGTGAACAGGCATCTGCAATCTCTATCTACAGTTCGACCGGCCCGCGCGCCGAAGTCGATGTCGTCGTTTTTAGACCCTGAAGAGCCTATGTCGCGAACCCTTCCTGATACGATGGCAGCACCGGATGTTGATCTGCTGTCCCCCATGCTCAACAAGGAAGGTGATTCATGGACAGCAGACTACCAGGGCCTGACTCTTCGAACGGCGCTGCAGCCGATTTACAGCATCTCCCACAAACGGGTGGTTGGCTATGAGGCGCTGATTCGCGCCTTCGATACCGACAATTCCGCGGTATTGCCGATACACCTGTTCGGACTGCCAACCTCCAACGCCGAGAACCTGCTGCTCGACCGGCTGTGCCGCTACCTGCACATCCGCAATTACTCCGGCTTTCACGACCAGCTCAACTGGCTGTTCCTGAACGTATCTCCGCAAGTGGTCACCAGTGGCAGCCGCGCAGACGCGTTTTTCGGCCAGTTGCTGGAGAAAACCGGGCTGCCGCCTCATCGCATTGTCATGGAAATCGTGGAACAGCCCACAGACGATGCCGACCGGCTGCGGGAAACGGTTGCCTATTACCAGAAACTGGGCTGCCTGACAGCGATTGACGATTTTGGGGCGGGCCACTCCAATTTCGAGCGTATCTGGAACCTGTCTCCGGACATCGTAAAGCTGGATCGCAAATTGCTGACCCGGGCCACCGAAGACCACAAGGCCAGGCAGATTCTCAACGGCATCGTTTCCCTGCTCCACCAGTCCGGCTGCCTGGTGTTGCTGGAGGGTGTGGAAACACGGGACCAGGCGCTGATTGCCATCGACGCCGGTGTGGACTTTGTTCAGGGCTTTTATTTCAGAAAGCCCAGCATCCAGCTGGCCGACATACCAACGGAAGCCGCCGACTTCGACCATCTGCTCAACGAGTACAAGAGCCAGAGCCTGGTCACCCGGGACCCGACCCAGCAGCTGACCCGTTTTTTCTCGGGGTATTTCCAGAACACCGTGGAGAAACTCAATAACGGCGTCGGTCTGTCACAGGCGTGCGCTCTGCTGCTGGGGCACCCGGCGGTGTCGCGGTGCTATCTGGTGGACGACCGGGGCGTTCAGATCGGCGATACGCTGGTGTCGGACGCCATGGCAGGCAGCCTGGACCCCCGCTTCCGGCCGCTGGAGAGCACCACCGAGGCGGATTGGTACCGGCAGCAATACCTGAGGCAGGCGCTGGCCCAGCCCGAACAGCTGCAGGTGACGGCGCCCTACCTCTGCATTACCGGAGCCTACATGTGCGTGACGCTGTCGCTGGGCTACTATTACCAGAATGGCCAGCACCAGAATGCCCAGCAGGGCAAGCTCAGGGTCTTGTGCTGTGACATTCTCGCCAACCCCGCAGACGGCATCAGGCGACTGGACTGATACCGTAGACCACGCTGATGACCGCCACCGTCAGCAGGCCGATGAACAGGTTCATCGGCACCCCCACCTTGACGAAATCCGAGAACCGGTAACCGCCGGGACCAAACACCATCATGTTGGTCTGATACCCCAGTGGCGTGGCAAAACTGGCCGATGCCGCCATCATGACCGCGATCACGAACGGCTCCGCCGGCACCCCAAGAGACGTGGTCATGGACAGCACCACCGGGATCACCAGCACGGCAGCGGCGTTGTTGGTGATCACTTCCGTGAGCACCGACACCGTGAAGTAAACCAACAGGATGGTCAGTAACGGATGGCCACTGCTGACCCCCAGAATGCCTTCCGCCACGTACCCGGCTGCACCGGTTTGCTCCAGCGCGGCACCGAGGGCAAAGGCGGCGGCAATGGTCAGCATCACCGGCACGTCAACGGCCTTCTGGGCCTGTCCCACCGAGCAGCAGCCACTGAGAATCATCAGCGCAGCGCCCATCAGTGCGGCGTTCAGCATACTCAGCAGGCCACCGGCGGCAGCGCCCACCAGAATCAGCAGGATCGCCCAGGACAACCAGGCACGGTCATGCCGGGGCGTCTCGGTTTCCAGGTCGTTGATCAGCAGGAAATCCTTGTTGTAGCGCTGGCGCGTCACGAACGCCGGGCGGGCTTCCAGCAGCAGCACGTCACCCGGCTTCAGGCGAATGTTGCCGAGATTCCCGGAGACCCGCTCACCGCCACGCGCCACGGCCAACACTACCGCGCCGTAACGGTCACGGAAGCGGGCATCGCGGATGGTCAGACCCAGCACTTCCGACTGTGGTGACAGCGCCGCCTCAACCAGCCGGCGCTCCGCCCGGTCCTTGCTCAGACTGGGCTCATCATCGTGCACCGAAGGCACGATGCCATTAATGCGCAGCAGATCGGAAATGGCCTGGGTGTCACCGGCGAACACCAGCCGGTCACCACCTTGCAGCCGCTCCTCGGAGGGCACCGCGGTTACCACGCTGCCATCCCGCTCGATCTCCACCAGATACAACCGTTCGAGCTCCCGCAGGCCGGCCTCACCCACGCTCTTGCCCACCAGCGGGCCGTCAAAGGCAACCGCCACCTCGAGGGTGAACTCCCGCATGGAACCGAATTTCTGCTGGTCCTTACGATCCGGCAGGAAGCGGGGCAACAGCAGCAGCATCACCGCCAACCCGATGACCGCCACCGGCAGGCCCACGGCGGTAATGGAAAAGATGGAAAACCCCGCCTCCCCCGTCAGCTGCTGATACTGGCCGTTGACCACCAGATTGGTGCTGGTACCGATGAGCGTCAGGGTGCCGCCGAGGATGGCGGAATAGCTCAGGGGAATCATCAGTTTTGAGGGGGCAATACCGATTTTCCGGGACCAGGCGTGAATCGCCGGGATCATGGTGGCGACTACAGGGGTGTTGTTCAGAAAGCCGCTCAGCAGGGCCACCGGCAGCGCGATACGGGCCTGAGCCGAGCGTACCGAGCGGGGGGAGCGCAGCAGGTGGTTAACGATCAGATCCACCCCACCGGAATGGTGGATGCCCGCCGCCACCACGAACATGGCCACCACGGTGATCAGCCCGCTGTTACTGAAGCCCGCCAGGGCCTGATCGGCCGTGATGATACCGCTGGCGCTGAGCACCACCAGCACGCCCATCATCACCAGATGGGGGCCGAATCGCCCAACGCTCATCAGTAACAACGCCACGCCCGCCAGGCTCAGCGCAAACCAGCCCTGCCAGTCCATAGATCCTGCATCCCGAGAATAAAGGACGCAGGATAACGGCTTTGCCGAATACTTAGAAAGAATAAAGGATGCTTTTTAAAGCACTTTCAGCAATATCAGACTTCGATGTCCGCCATATTGCCGTAGGTTTCCAGCCACACCCGCCGATCGGACGCACGCTTCTTGCCCAGCAGCATATCCATGCGGCTGTCGGTGTCGTCGCCGTCCTCGATGGTAAGCATCACCAGGCGGCGGGTATCCGGGGCCATGGTGGTCTCACGGAGCTGCAGCGGGTTCATCTCACCAAGGCCCTTGAAGCGGGTGGTCTGGATCTTGCCACGGCGATTTTCCGCCGCCAGGCGGTCGAGAATGCCCTGCTTCTCGTGCTCGTCCAGCGCGTAGAAGGTTTCCTTGCCCAGATCCACCCGGTACAGCGGCGGCATCGCCACGAACACGTGCCCGGCCGCCACCAGCGGGCGGAAATGCTTAAGAAACAACGCACACAGCAGGGTGGCGATGTGCAAGCCATCGGAATCCGCATCCGCCAGGATGCAGATCTTGTTGTAGCGCAAGCCGGCAAGATCGTCAGAGCCGGGATCGACACCGATGGCCACCGCAATGTCATGCACTTCCTGGGAGGCCAGAATCTCGCCGGAATCCACTTCCCAGGTGTTGAGAATCTTGCCGCGCAGGGGCATCACCGCCTGGAATTCGCGATCCCGCGCCTGCTTGGCGGAACCACCGGCGGAATCCCCCTCCACCAGAAACAGCTCAGAGCGGTTGGTATCACTGCCGGAGCAGTCGGCCAGTTTGCCCGGCAGCGCCGGACCGGAGGTCACTTTCTTACGGGCAACCTTCTTGGAAGCCCGCAGCCGGCGCTGCGCGTTGTTGATAAACAGCTCAGCCAGAATCTCCGCCACATCGGTGTGCTGGTTCAGCCACAGGCTGAAGGCGTCCTTGACCACACCGGAAATAAACGCCGCGGCCTCACGGGAGGACAACCGCTCCTTGGTCTGGCCGGAGAACTGCGGTTCCTGCATCTTAAAAGACAGCACATAGGCGCAGCGCTCCCAGATATCCTCCGGAGACAGCTTGACGCCCCGGGGCATCAGGTTCCGGAACTCGCAGAATTCCCGCATGGCCTCCAGCAAACCGGTCCGCAACCCGTTCACGTGGGTACCGCCCTGGGCGGTGGGAATCAGGTTCACGTAGCTTTCCATGACCGCTTCGCCGCCTTCCGGCAGCCACTGGATTGCCCAGTCCACCGCTTCCTTGTTGCCGGAGAAGCTGCCGGTGAACGGATCCAGTGGTACCGCCTCGATATCCGCCAGCGCCGTGCGCAGGTAATCCCGCAGTCCATCCTCGTAGCACCACTCGTCCTTCTCGCCGGTTTTATCCTGCAGGAAGGTCACCGTCAGCCCCGGGCACAACACCGCTTTGGCGCGAAGGTTGTGGCGCAGACGGCTGACCGAGAAATTGGGGCTGTCGAAGTAGGACGCGTCCGGAGTGAACTTCAGCCGGGTACCGGTGTTGCGCTTGCCTACGGTGTCGATCACCGCAAGTTCGGAGGCCTTGTCGCCGTTGGCGAAGGTCATGCGGTGCAGCTGGCCGTCACGCTTGATGGTCACCTCAAGGTGGGTCGACAGTGCGTTGACCACCGACACCCCCACCCCGTGCAAACCGCCGGAAAAATTGTAGTTGCCCTGGGAGAACTTGCCGCCTGCGTGCAGGCGGGTGAGGATCAGCTCGACACCGGGCAGGCCCTCTTCTTTGTGGAGATCCACCGGCATGCCGCGGCCGTCATCCTCAACACTCAGGGAGCCGTCGCTGTACAACACCACATCGATCCGACGGGCGTGGCCGGCAAGCGCTTCGTCAACGCTGTTATCGATCACTTCCTGCGCCAGGTGATTGGGACGGCTGGTGTCGGTGTACATACCCGGGCGTTTACGAACCGGGTCCAGGCCGCTCAGGACTTCAATGGCGTCGGCGTTATAGTCTTGCTGGCTCATAGGAAGGGACAGACTCCGCGGATTTGTTATAAAACTGGCCCATAGCTTAGGGATTCGCGGAGAAAGATCAACGGTTGTTTTCGCGTTAACGCTCGCGGGTCAGGGTTTTCATGCCGGTACCGGAAACGCTCAGCTCGTCCCAGCCGTCGGGCGCCACAGCGATCACCGCACAGGGCGTGGTCAGCACCTGCGCCACCATGGCATCCGCCGCCGGCTGCCGGACATTCACGGCCAGCTCAAGCGTACCGTCACGGATCGCCGATTGATCAAGTGTTACACCGTAGCCGCCGGTGGGTTTCTGGCCAAGGCTGACCAGAACCAGGTGCTCACGCCCGAAATCCACGGCCTTGAGGCTATCCAGCGGCAGATTCCGGGTCGGCAGACCGGACAGGCGATCGATCTGACTGGCATTGTCCAGGTACACCAGCCCGGGGGCCGTGAGCCCGCAATGGTCAGACTGGGTTAACTGGCGGGCCAGCGGCGCGCCGTCCGGTGTTTCGGAACTGTTGGCGGCACAGCCCACCAGCAATCCGGCCATCATCAGAATGCTGCCGTATCGGGTAGCCGCTGGGCGTAGCAATGTTTTCAACGGTTGCGCTCCACAGATCTCATCGGCTCTTCGGGTGCCATATCTTCGGATTTCAGACGGTACCCTTCAAATCCGTATCGGGGCATGCCCATGGACGTGATGGTCGGGCGCCTGAAGCTGGTATTCAGTGTGACATCCGCCAGCGGTGACTCGCCAATGACAATTTTTTCAGGCAGACCGTTCACCGGGTACTCGGCGCAGGCTTCGCCGTTTTCACAGATCAGCCCGTTGTTGTCCATGTCGGTGCCGGCCACCAGGAAGTACTCACCCGGGGGCACATCATCAAAAGCGTAACGATACTGGCCATCGACCGCCTCGACCATGCTCTGGGCCATGGTGTCGCGGTCGTCATCGGTGCTTACCAACAGTACGTAGTGTCGGCCTGCGTTCAGATCTTCTGAGGAGCCGCCGAACTGCAGGGTGACGGGTACCGTAAGCGGGCTGGCATCCGGATCTGTTCCATTGCCGGTGTATTCGATCGTAATGTCCCCGCGATAAGACTCCTCTGGATCCAGGCCTTCGGGGTCAATGGTCACCCGAACCGGATCAGAGGTATTCACTGTCCCTTGCGGTAGATTCACCCCAACAATCCAAGGCTCCGAAAACGTTACCGAATTCACGGTAATGGGTTCGTCGGAAGGGTATTTCGCCAATGAGAACTCCTGTTGATTAACAACGCCATTGAACTGAAGACCGGAAGGGGTAGCTGCAAGGATTGTGGTTAACTGCCCATCCTGCGCTGCATTAACCGCCTTTATCGCATCGATCATGCCTGCGCCATACTCCGTGCGGTTGGGCGGTGGACTGGTCAACTGACCACTTTCCATAAAGGAGAAGAACATATCCGGTGTCATTGCCGGCTGCACGGACTTCATTAAAGCGTATAAGCCAGAAACGTGCGGTGCTGCCATGGATGTGCCTTGAAGCCCGGCATAGCTAGCGACGAACACGCCACCATCATCACTGCCCCATGCACTGCCAATAAGATCGGCAGTTCCGTCCTGATTTGCGTCGCGGCTGGCATCCCCCCCCGGCGCCACCAGGTTTACCGACTGTCCGACATTGGAATAAGAGGATCGCACTCCAGCACCGTCAACGGCCCCTACGCCGACTACGTTCGCAAAGGCAGCCGGAAAGGTAGGCTCGTCGGTAGCCTGATTACCCGCTGCTGCAACCACGAGCTGTCCGGCAGTAACCGCACCATCAATAGCATCTTGCAGGCTTTGACTGGGCCCGAGTCCGCCCAGGCTGAGATTGATGACGTCAATTTCAGCACGGCCGGAGGCCCAGTTTATGGCGGCAACAAGATCAGCAGAGTTGCCGACGCCACCCTCGCCCAGTACCCGCACGGGCAGAATGTTCGCTTCTGGCGCCACACCAATCACACCCTGAGTGTTATCAACAGCACCGGCGATTCCGGCAACGTGAGTACCATGGAAATTACTGCTCTGGGCCTTACCGTCACCGGGGTCGGCCGGGTTGGTATCGCGCCCCAGGGGATCACCGAAACGGTTGTCAATATCCAGCTCGGCGGATACGTAGTCCATAATCTGGCCAGGCAGTGTAACCACGTTCGCCGCCAGATCCGGGTGCCAGGCGCCGCCTGCAGCTGGTGTATTGCGGAAGAGCCCGGTGTCCATGATAGCGATACCCACACCCACACCGGCATCCGGCGCCACCTGCCAGGCCAGCGGCAGATTGATCAGTGGATAGTTCCACTGGCGGCTGTAGAGGGGATCATTGTCCGGCTGGACCACCTGAGCGTTGTAGAGATAATTCGGTTCGGCGTTGGCAATATCCGGGCGTTGCTGCAATTCCCGGATCCACGCCACGGTGTCGTCACGGGCCTGTTTCGACGCCTGTGCCGACAGGGCGGACAAGGGTTGGGCGGTGCTTCTGCGCAGGTGCCAGGAATTGCCCCCCAGCGGGCGGGCATTGTTGGCTGACATGGCTTTCGCCACCGCGCTGGCATCCTTGGCCGACATCAGTGCCGGCCGCAGAGTCACAACCGCTTCGTCGAGAAGAAAATCCGGCTCGGCGTAACGGGTGCTCATCATGCTCTGGGCACCCTCGCCGGCCAGCGTCAGCACGTAGCGGAAGGGTGATCCGCCGGACGTGCTCACTTCGATCAGGTAATTACCCTCCTCGAAAGTGCCGGGTAGCACTTCCGAAATGGGTAGCGAACCCGTCGACTGACTGAACTGGAGCACAGGCTGCCCTGTGTCGGCGTCTCTGACCGTGATTTGACGCTGCGGCGCAACGGCAGAAAGCAAAAAGCCCTCGGGAGCCCCGAAGATCTGAAGACTGATGCGGTCACCCTCAGACAGGCTCGCGGCATAGGTATCCACCCGGTCTACAGGGTACTCGAACACATCGGAAGTGCCGGTCTGGTAGCGGCCGGATGAAAAGCTGAGGTAGCCGCCTACCACTGCGGTGTTAGGGAGCACCTGTGCAGTGCTGGCGCTGTCGTTCGTGCCGTTGACACCCAGACGGATATCATCTGCGGTATCCACGTCCACTCGGGTGCGGCTCTCCATGGAGATCACACCGGACAGGTCAGGCATGGGCTCACCGTCGGACGAGGAACCGCCACCGCCGCCTCCGCCGCACCCGGACACCAACGTGCCCGCCATCAAAAGAATACCTGCACCCCACCCTGCTCTTATTGTATGCATCTACCCGATTCCAGTCGCTGTTGCTTGGCCAGTGCTCAAGGATACAACACTGCATGACATAGTAGTTGACGCTTTCTGTTGTGCTTACGTTCCCGAAGTTTTTCCGGATGCAAAAAAACCGCCGACAGGTTACACCCCATCGGCGGTTTCAGATGCTTTACGCCCGTCTGATTACAGAGCGTAGAACAACATCGGCACGAACGCTGTCAGCAACAGGGTCGGGCCCATCACCGCCAGCGGCAACAGCAGGCGCTCATAGCGGTGCCAGAAGGTACCGGTGCGCTCCGCAGCCAACACTTCGGTTTCGCCAACCACCTGACGGGTCAGCAAGTGGTTCAGTGCCACGGGCGGGCTCAGATAGCCCAGCTCGAAGGCCACCAGACACACGATCCAGAAGTGCAGCGGATCGATACCCAGCTGGATGGCGGGCTGCGCCACCGTCGCTGATACCAGGATGACCGCGCCGAACGGGTCCATTACCATTCCGATAATGGTCAGCATGACCACGATCACCAGCATGGCGATCCATGGGCTGGTCAGGTCCTCCGGGAACAGCGCATGCACAATGTCCGAGCGCTCCAGAATACCACCGAGACAGATCGAGAAGCCGATCAACGCCAGCAGGGCACCAATGTGAACCGCCGAATCGCTGGCCGCTGCGGTGCTGCGCACCCAGAAGGCCTTTGAGCGGCTCTGGCCCTCATCCCGGCTGTCCTTGCCGGCATCCAGGGCAACCAGCGCCAGCATCACCAGCGGCAGAATCATCGGCGCGCTGTACTCGTTGAAGCCCAGTCCCAGAATGATCCAGATACCCAGGATCACCGCCAGTGCGACGGCTGCGTAAGGCGCCAGCGGCTTGAGCTGCTGCAGGGATTCACGGAATGCGCCCGGGGCGGGGCGCGGACGCCAGTTACCCTGAGTCTTGCAGACAATGATCGAGAACAGCGTGGCCGAGAACATGAAGACCCAGAAACCCCAGCCGTAGAGCTCGGTGGTGGTCACCTCCTTGTTCAATGCTGCCACAACAACGATCAGCAGGCAGGGATTGAGCACAACACCCAGGCTGCCTGACATGGCCGTGGTGGCCAGCGACAACTGCCGCCCTGCGCCGGCACGACGCAATTCATCGTAGACCACACCACCCACCGCAAGGATGAAGATCCCGGAGGCACCGGTGAATGCCGTCGGGAACGCAGTGGCAAAGATCATCACCGACGCCAGCATGGGTGCCGGCAACTGATACGGTTTGATGATATTGAGCAGCAACTCCGGAATACGTGTCTGCTTGAGCGCCATGCCCACCAGAACGTAGAGCCCGATGTTGATGAACATGGATGACAGGTTCGCCATCATTCCGAAGTAGATCGCCAGCCCCGAGGAATACCCGTCCACGAAGAAGAAGTAGCTCATGGCGATCAGGCCCATGCCGCAATACAGCGGAACCACCAGGCCGGACGAGGCGCTGAGACTGCCGGGCTTCATGCGTTCCGGAATACTGAACAGGCGCACCAGGTTGATCACGATGAACAGACCGAACACCGCTGCCCAGGCATACTGCAACGTCATCGTCCCTTCCGATCCCGGCGACGTCGCTAGCCTGCCGGCATAGGACATCAGCGAGAAAACCATCAACCCGTTTACCGCCAGCTGCGTGCCCTGGCTCAGGCGCCACTCCGCGCGGTTGCGGGGTAGGCGTAGCGCGATGTGGTCCGCATCCAGTGCAGAAATCGCCGCCGCCATAGCAAACATAGCGATGAACAGGAACTTGGTCAGCTCGATGTTATCCAGCAGGAACGACGCAAACCCCTGCTCCACTGTTTTGAACACTCCCAGAGCAGCCGTCGCATTCTTCTGGTTCTCTGCGAACATCAGATGCTTCTGTTCGCACAGCGCCATGTTGCGCTTGAGTGACTCACGGATAGCGTCTTCGTCCGGTGGGGAGCTGAACAGGTCGTCCGGGTCAGGCTCGTAGGCGTCTAACCGTTTCTGAACCTCGGCGTCGACATCCACAAACATGTTGCAGGTGGGTTCGGTCGCATCCGGGTCCAGCAGATAGTAGTTAGGCCACGTCTGTTCCCCCACCCAGAGCATTCTGGAGTGGAGGGAATTGCCCATGCCAAGCAACAGGGTAAACAGCAGAAGCAGCAGGAGGATTACCCCGTGCGAACGATGCACGGGGTAAAGGGTTTTGGAACCTGCCGCAGAAAGGGCTCGCCAGTTCATGAAGGATCAGCCTTGAAGTTATTATTCGCGATCGCTTGCGGTGCACTCAGACGCAGACGGGTTGCTGGTGCAGCGGATCTTGCTGAGCAGGCTCATCATCTTGGGATGGTAAACCTTGTCTGCACCGCCACTGCCATCACGAAGCTGCAGGCGGTTCTCGCGGAACATCTCCTGGTAACCTTCAATATCACTCTCTGAAATTTGGATCCATTGCTTCTCAGGAATCGCTTCCTCCTGACCACGAATCAGGTTCATTGCCTGACCGTACATGCCCCATGCCACTTCCCGGGATTTCTGTGCGGTCTCGGCGTCGACAACGCCTTCACGGGCAATCACCTGAATGGTCAATTGTGCCAGTGGGTAGTCAACGATACCGCCCTTGTCGCCCACGCCCTTGTAAAGTTCCAGGGCCTCATACGCGAAGGCCGGAGCATAAGCGGTATCCACCGAGCCGTTGTTGAACTTGCCGGCAAAGTTGGTGATGTCGGAGGGCACAACCGTGGCCTTGACGTGGTTAACCATGTGAATGGCGTCTTTCTGGTAATCCAGGGTTGCCATGCGCTTACCGGCCAACTCACCCGCCGTGTCGATGCTGCGGTCATTTACAAACAGGTATCCTGCGCCGATGGGCACGATTCCCAGCACTTCGTAGCCGCCCTGCTGCATCAGCGGCGCGGCCTTGGGCTGCGCCAAGGTGGCCAGCACGGTCTTCAGGTCGTCATAGCTCGGAATCGCCCCAACCGCGCTGATACTGCCCGCGAACTTGTTAAACGGACGGGTGCGCAAATCAGTGGCCGCAACGGCGTCACACTGGCCGGAGTTGAAGTCACCCACTGCGACGCCTTCGTCGGTATAGGGGCGCAGATCGAAATCCACGCCGTGAGCCTTCATCTCAAGGGCATAGTCCTTGACCATATTGAACATGTCACCGTTGGCACCGATGACGTCGAACACGCACATCTTGACCGATTCAGCCGCAGCAAAAGGGGCCACAGCAACCAGGGACAAGGCAGCAAGGGATTTACGGATCATAATTGACCTCCGGGTCATTCTTGTGTTTGTAAGGGTTTTCTTTCAACGCCTGTGGACGCCTGCTTACAGCAGGTCGTCCAGGTTCATGGTTTCCACATCTTCTGCCCGCTCGGGGCTCATCTTGCCGAAAAAGCTCCGCGGCGTGCGGTAACCGTAATTCGCAGTCCAGTGTTTGTCAGAAGAGAACTGGATAACGTCGCGAGCGATTTCATCAAGCAACCGATAATCGTCGCTGACGACTATGGTGTTCTCGGCCTCTGCGAACCGCGCAATAACATCTTCCAGAACGTCTGGTCGGCCAAAGGTTTCCGCGGCTACGGCCTCAAGCGCCATGGATACACGGAGGCCAGAAGCGATCCCGAGTTTGGAGCTGTTTTCAAGAACCGCCCAGGGATCGGGAGCCAGTGCCGGCCGGGTGTCTGGCAATAACAGCCACACCAGGCTCCGAACCGCATTAGGCAGCCCGCCCCACTTTTCGTTATCAATACAGGTAGCCGCCCGCTCGGCCTGTGGCGCGATGTTGCGGGGAATGCCCGCCATTGCGCCGGAGTTGGCGTCGTTGACGATCGCCTGCATGCCGGTCAGCAGGCTCACCAGGAACGTCAGTTCGTCCTGATCCGAAAACAGGAATGGGCACTCAAGCTTTTCAGCACCGGGATCAAAGTCGTACGCGGCCATGCCACGCTGGAAAGCAATATATCGACGCTGTGCGGTCTCCGCATTCAGGCGCTTTGCACGCTCCCGGGCGTCTTTGGCTGCTGGCACGTTGCCTGCGTAATCTTCACGCAGATACTCCAGCTCCGCCTCCCATGCGCGCAGCTCAGAACAGTTGCCCGCCAGCAACATGATCAACGAACCAGGGATATCAGGTGGCGCGGTCACGCGTGAGAATGAATAAATAAGCGGATCAAGACTTTCACCGAGGGCACAGGCCATTTCCGTGTCAGACATCTGCAGCACATAGGGTGTTGCCTCTCCCTCGGCGTAGTTGGAGAGTACAATGCCTGTTGTGGTGTATATGGGATTTGCCGAGCAACCAGCCAGGAGGGCCAGTGCAGCGAGGGCAAACAGCTTGTTGCGCATGGCAACCATGCACCCGACGGTTTTATCCAGTGAAGAGATCATAATTCGCCTTGTGTTCTAAGTTGTTTTTATAAGTTCGGAGTGTCGGTACACACCCCTTGCACCTTCGACACCTGAAAGAATGCGGCGATTCTTCTCTCACAAAAATGGCTCGAATGCCGACCGGGTCATGCCGATCAGGCCAATGGCCCGGCAAGATAGGAAACTTCTGGAATTATTTTGATTAAAATCAATAACTTCAGAAAGGGCGCATTCGCAGTACATTTGTACCATTAATGAAACATTTTGCCACTGTGTTCCGGGTCGACTACTCCGCCAGCCCCATCATCGCGACCACCTGGTCCGTCAGGCCATCCAGACTCAACCCGCCATCCGGGCGATACCAGGTCACGGTCCAGCTCAGGGCACCGGTCAACAACCGGCGCACCACAAACGGTTCGGCCCGAAGATAGCCTGCGGCTTTTACCGCCTCCAGTACATCCAGCCACAACTGTTCATAGATGTCCCGCAACTCCAGCACCGCGGCCTGAGCGTCCTCCGACAGGCTGCGCCACTCAAACACCAGCACCGCCATGGCCTCTCCGGTCTGCCCGTTGATCGATTCGAGCTCGGCACGAATCAGTGCCCGGAGCTTGTCCCGGGGAGCATCCACGGCGTCCATCGCGGCCTGCATCAACGCGGTGTTGAGACGGATGGTTTCCACCATCACCGCCTTGAGAATGTCTTCCTTGGTGCGGAAATGGTGAAACAGGCTGCCGGACTGAATGCCTACGGCTGCGGCCAGATCCCGCACCGTGGTGCGCTCATAGCCTTTATCCCGGAACAACCGGGCCGCTTCCTTTAACAGACGCCCGCGGGCGCCCGCAGGATCGGAGACCAGATTTTCTGCAATCAGGGAACGGAGAATGGCGTCTTGAGTCACGGGCTAATCCAGGCGGCGAAACGGTTTTGTAATTCTACCCGCAATTTGCCTGTTTACAAACCAAGCGCTTGCTTGGTATTGTCGTTTCTATCTTAAGCCAACCTCCGTCAGCGTCGCGATCTCTGCGCCTGAACGGCCACCGGTCACAAGGCAACAACCATGGCAGATTCTCAAAAAACCGTTCGTATCGGCTGCTCCGCAGCCTTCTGGGGCGACACCGAAACCGCAGCGGCCCAGCTCGTTCACAAAGGCAATATCGACTACCTGGTGGCCGACTACCTGGCGGAAATCACCATGTCGATCATGGCCGGCCAGAAGATGAAAGACCCCACTCAGGGCTATGCGCGGGATTTTGTTCAGACCGTGATGGCGCCGCTGCTGGGTGATATCAAGGAAAAAGGCATTCGGGTACTGGCCAATGCTGGCGGTGTGAATCCGGTGGCCTGCCGCGATGCCCTGCAGGCATTGTGTGAGAAGGCCGGCGTGCAACTGAACATCGCCCTGGTGCTGGGTGATGACCTGCTGATGAAGAAGAAACAGCTGGCAGAGGCGGGTATCACCGAGATGACCACCGGCCAGCCAATGCCGCCGATGATGGTTAGCCTGAACGCCTACCTGGGCGCCCCGGGGCTTGTGGCGGCGCTGGAACAGGGTGCAGACATTGTGATCACCGGCCGCGTGGCGGACAGCGCACTGGTTCTTGCCCCCCTGGTTCACGAATTCGGTTGGCAGTGGAGCGATTACGACAAGCTTGCCCAGGGCAGTCTGGCTGGCCATCTTCTGGAATGCGGCGCGCAATCCACCGGCGGCAACTTCACCGACTGGCAGCAGGTCGCCGACGGCTACGCTGACATGGGCTTTCCCATTGCGGAAATCAGCGCCAATGGCGACTTTCTGATGACCAAAGCCGACGGCACTGGCGGAATGGTCAGCCGCGGCACAGTGGCCGAGCAGCTGGTCTATGAAATCGGTGACCCCCGCGCCTATCTGCTGCCGGACGTCACCTGCGATTTCACCGGTGTGGAACTGACCGAGACCGGCGAGAATCAGGTCACCGTACGCGGTGCCCGCGGCCTGCCGCCCACCGACAGCTACAAGGTGTCCGGCACCTGGCCCGACGGCTTCAAATGCACCGTTACTTTCCTGCTTGCCGGCCTCGACGCCAAAGCCAAGGCGCAAGCCGTCGCCGACGCCATTCTGGCCAAAACCTCCCGTATGTTCAGTGAGCGCGGCCTGCCGGATTACACCGAAACCAGCGTTGAGTTACTGGGCACAGAAGCCACCTATGGCGCCCACGGCCAGCGCCAGGATTGCCGGGAGGTGGTGGTAAAAATCAGCACCGCCCACCCCAAGAAAGAGGCCCTGGTGTTGTTCTCCCGCGAGATCGCCCAGGCCGCTACTGGCATGGCACCGGGCATTACCGGCATTGTCGGCGGCCGCCCCACGGTGTGGCCAAAAATACGCCTCTACTCCTGCCTGGTGCCGAAACCCGAGGTCACCGTGGCGGTTGATCTGGGCGGCGAGAAACAGACGGTCACCGTGGACACCGCCGGTGGCTTCGATGCCGCCGCTGTGGCCGAACCGGCGCCCACCGGGGCATCACCGGCAACGGACACCACCGTTCGCCTGGTGGATCTGGCCTGGGCCCGCAGTGGCGACAAGGGCGACCACAGCAATATCGGCGTGATTGCCCGCCACCCGGATTTTGTCCCCTTTATAGCGGCGGCACTGACGGAGTCGGCCGTGGCCGAGTGGATGGCCCACACACTGAACCCTGAAACCGGCCGAGTCACCCGGTGGGCCCTGCCCGGTTTCCACGCCTTCAATTTCCTGCTGGAGCACAGCCTTGGCGGCGGTGGCGTCGCCAGCCTGCGCATTGATCCGCAAGGTAAGGCCTTCGCCCAGCAATTACTGGAATTCCCTGTGCCCGTTACCCGGGCCGCTCTGGAAAAAGGACAACGTTCATGAGCTATCAATCCATTTTTCACCCTGACCTGTTCAAGGGCCAGACCTTTATCGTCACCGGCGGTGGTTCCGGCATCGGTCGCTGCACCGCCCACGAGCTGGCCGCGCTGGGTGCCCGGGTGGCACTGGTCGGCCGCAAGGCGGAAAAGGTCGAAGCGGTGAAAGCGGAAATCATCGAAGACGGCGGCATTGCCTCTGCCCACGCCTGCGATATCCGTGAGGAAGAGTCGGTCAAAGCCACGGTCAAGGCCATCATTGCCGAGCACGGCGGGTTGCACGGCGTGGTCAACAACGCCGGCGGCCAGTTCCAGGCGCCGCTGACCGGAATCAGCCAGAAAGGCTGGGAAACCGTGGTGCGCACCAACCTGACCGGCGGCTTCCTGATGGCGCGGGAGGCTTACACCCAGGCGTTGTCCAAAACCGGCGGCTCCATCGTCAACATTGTCGCTGACATGTGGGGCGGCATGCCCGGCATGGGCCACTCCGGCGCAGCACGGGCGGGCATGGTCAACTTTACCCAGACCGCGGCGGTTGAGTGGGGCGCATCCGGCGTGCGTGTTAACGCCGTGGCCCCGGGCTGGATTGCCTCCAGTGGCATGGACAACTACCCCGAGCACATGCGTCAGTGGATTCGCAGCCTGGGCGACAACGTGCCCATCAAGCGTATGGGCACCGAATCGGAAGTAAGCTCCGCCATCTGCTTTCTGCTGAGCGAGGGCGCTGCCTTCATCAGCGGAGACTGCCTGCGTATCGACGGCGGCGCCTCCCAGGGCGGCCGGGTGTGGCCACTGCCGAAAGCCAAGAACAACGAACCGTACAACGGCTTCCACCGCGCCATCACCCCGAAAGTGCTGAGCGAAGACTGAGGAGCGCATAATGCAGGTCATCGAATCCACCGTAAGCCCCCAGTCGGAGGACTTCCGCGCCAACGCCGAGGCCATGGAAGCCCACATCGCCACCTTCCGCGAGGTGGAACAGAAAGTACTGGATCTGGCGGAGGCCGCCCGGGAAAAGTTCACCAAGCGGCGCAAACTGCTGCCGCGGGATCGGATCAACCGACTGCTGGACCGGGGGGCGCCGTTCCTGGAACTCTGCTCACTGGCCGGCTACAAGATGCACGATGACAAAGACGGCAGCATGGCCGGCGGCGGCATCATCGCCGGCATCGGCTACGTCAGCGGCATTCGCTGCCTGGTGGTGGCCAGCAACAGCGCCATCAAGGGCGGCACCATCACCCCGGCCGGGCTGGACAAGACCCTGCGCCTGCAGCAGATCGCCATGGAGAACAAACTCCCGGTGGTCTCGCTGTCCGAAAGCGGCGGCGCCAACCTGAACTACGCCACCGACATCTTCGTGCTCGGCGCCCGCGGCTTCGCCAACCAGGCCAGAATGTCCGCCGCCGGTATTCCCCAGATCACCGTGGTGCACGGCAACGCCACCGCCGGCGGTGCTTACCAGCCCGGCCTGTCGGATTACGTCATCGCCGTACGTGGCCAGGCAAAAATGTTCCTCGCCGGCCCGCCGCTGCTGAAAGCCGCCACCGGTGAAGTGGCCACCGATGAGGAACTCGGCGGCGCGGAAATGCACGCTCAGGTCGCCGGCACCGCCGAATACCTGGCCGCAGACGACGCCGACGGCATCCGCCAGGCTCGGAACATCCTTGAGGCCCTGCCCTGGAACGAACAGCTAGCGCCGAAACGGGAACTGCAGTGGGAAGAGCCGCTGCACCCTGCGGAAGAGCTGCTGGGCGTGATTCCGGCAGATTCCAAAAAGCCCTATGACGTGCGCGAGATTCTGGCGCGCATCGCCGATGGCTCGAAGTTCATGGACTTCAAGAACGAATTCGACGACCAGACCGTCTGCGGCACCATCCGCATCGAGGGTCACTCCGTCGGCATTATCGGCAACAACGGCCCGATCACCCCGGCCGGCTCCGCTAAAGCAGCGCAGTTCATCCAGCTCTGCGACCAGGCCGGCACGCCGTTGCTGTTCCTCCACAACACCACCGGTTTCATGGTGGGCACGCATTCGGAACAGAACGGCATCATCAAACACGGCTCGAAAATGATTCAGGCCGTGGCCAATTGTAGGGTACCAAAGGTCGCAATTGTGATCGGCGGTTCCTATGGTGCAGGTAACTACGCGATGTGCGGTCGCGGTCTGGACCCGCGATTCATCTTCGCCTGGCCCAACAGCCGCACCGCCGTCATGGGCCCGGCCCAGGCCGGCAAGGTGATGCGCATCGTGGCGGAGGACAAACAACGCCGCAGCGGCATGGAGCCGGATCCGAAGACGCTGGATTTTCTGGAGCAGGCCACAGCCAAGAAACTGGAAGACGGCTCCACGGCCCTGTTCGGCACTGCCCGGCTCTGGGACGACGGACTGATCGACCCGCGGGATACGCGGCGGGTGGTGGCTTTGGTTCTGGACGTGTGCCGGGAGGCCGAGGCGCGGCAGTTGCGGCCTAATACGTTTGGGGTGGCTCGGCTTTGACTTGGTTTTTTTGGGGAGCCCGCCTCTTGGATTGCTTGTTTGGGTGGGGGCACCGTCTGGGAGGGCGTGTCCAAAAACCGCTACGAGCACGTCCGTGTGCGCTTCTCTCCGGCCATCCATGGCCTCCGAAATTTTTGGACACGCCCTCCCAGACGGTTTGACCAAGCCCCGAGTTAACGCCTTTAACGAGAAAGCTTTTCTAAAGGCATATAGCTGGAAAAACAAACGTACGTCGGGTGATGCCTGTGACCAATCCGACCTACAAAAGAACTAGAGCTGAACAAAAATTCAGCAAACAGCACCACATTTACAGACAAAGCGAGTGTGTGGAACGCCTTCCAGAAAATTTCGGAGGCCATGGATGGCCGGAGAGAAGCGCACATGGATGTGCTCGTAGCGGTTTTCTGGAAGGCGTTCCACACACTCGCACCCAAGCTAAAGGACCTGCACCAACACAAGCAGGCAAGAACTAACCCGAGGAGCACAACAAAATGAAATTCACAGCCGAACACGAAGCCCTCAGAAAAACCGTCCGCGACTTCGTGGAAAAAGAGATCAACCCCCATTGCGACGCATGGGAAGAAGCCGGCGAGTTCCCGATTCATGACATTTTCAAGAAACTCGGCAACCTTGGCCTGCTCGGTGTCCAGAAGCCGGAAGAGTACGGCGGCATGGGGCTGGATTACAGCTACAACCTGGTCGTGGCGGAAGAGCTGGGCATGGCCCACTGCGGCGGCGTACCGCTGGCTGTGGGCGTGCAGACCGACATGTGCACCCCCGCCATCGCCCGTTTCGGCTCCCATGAGCTCAAGCGGGACTTCCTGGCACCCGCCATCGCCGGCGACATGGTCGGCTGTATCGGTGTGAGCGAAGTGGGCGCAGGCTCCGACGTTGCCGGTATGAAAACCACCGCCAAGAAAGACGGCGATGACTACATCATCAACGGCTCCAAGATGTGGATCACCAACAGCCCGAAGGCCGACTTCATCTGCCTGCTGGCCAACACGTCTGACGACAAGCCCCACAAGAACAAGTCGCTGATTATCGTGCCCATGAAGACCCCGGGCATCTCCTTCAGCCCGCACCTGAACAAGCTGGGCATGCGTTCCTCCGAAACCGCCCAGATCTTCTTTGACGACGTGCGCGTGCCCCAGAGCAACCGCATCGGCGCCGAGGGCACCGGGTTCATGATGCAGATGCTGCAGTTCCAGGAGGAGCGTCTGTGGGGCGCCGCCAACGTCATCAAGGCGCTGGAAAACTGCATCAACATGACCATCGATTACTGCCGCGAGCGCAAAACCTTCGGCCAGCCGCTGATCAACAACCAGGTGATCCACTTCCGCCTGGCCGAGCTGCAAACCGAAGTCGAAGCCCTGCGCGCCCTCACCTATCAGGCCTGTGAGCTGCACGTGGAAGGCAAGGATGTGACCCGCCTGGCGTCCATGGCCAAGCTGAAAGCCGGCCGCCTCGGTCGCGAAGTGACCGATAGCTGCCTGCAATACTGGGGCGGTATGGGCTACATGTGGGACAACCCGCTGTCACGCGCGTTCCGGGATGTGCGGCTGGTGTCCATTGGCGGTGGTGCCGATGAAATCATGCTGGGCATCATCTGCAAGATGATGGGAACCCTGCCGGGCAAGCGCAAAGACTGATTACGTGGAGTCTTAATATGAGCCAGCTACCCCATTGCGAAACACTAGTGCTGGAAAAACAGGGCCCCGCCCTGCACGTCACCATCAACCGCCCGGACGTGCGCAACGCCATGAGTCTGGAAATGGTGGCGGAGCTGTCCGCCCTGTTCACACAGGTTGAAACCGACCTCAGCATCCGCGCCGTGGTCATCCGCGGCGCCGGTGGCCACTTTTGCGCCGGCGGGGATATCAAAGACATGGCCGGTGCACGAGGCCAGAAAGCAGCCGACGGCGAAACCGATCCGTTCTACCGCCTGAACCGGGCGTTCGGCCAGATGATCCAGCAGGTCAACGAATCCTCCAAGGTCGTCATCGCCATCACCGAGGGCGCGGTGATGGGTGGCGGCTTCGGCCTGGCCTGCGTGTCCGACGTCGCCATTGCCGGACCGACCGCCAAATTCGGCATGCCGGAAACCTCGCTCGGGGTGATCCCGGCGCAGATCGCGCCCTTTGTGGTTGAACGCATCGGCCTGACCCAGGCCCGCCGGCTGGCGCTGCTAGGCCTGAGGATCGATGCGAACGAAGCCTGCGATCTCGGCATTGTTCACCAGGTTGCCGCATCAGAGGCGCAGATCGAGGAATTACTCGGCCACGCTCTTGAACGTGTTCGGTTGTGCGCGCCAAAGGCAACGGCGGAAACGAAAGCCTTGCTCCACCGCGTGGGACACGAATCCATGAGTGGGTTGTTGGACAGCGCGGCAGAAAAATTCGCATCGGCCATTCGTGGAGACGAGGGTGCAGAAGGAACGATGGCCTTCATGCAAAAACGTTCCCCAAAGTGGGCAGGCGACGCCAGTTGATTCGATAACCACGACAAATGGGTTAAACAGGCAGGCACGAACAAAGTTAGCGGGAGCACCGCTGTCGGGGCAGGCCTCCGGAAAATTTCGGAGGCCATGGATGGCCGGAGAGAAGCGCACACGGACGTGCTCGTAGCGGTTTTCCGGAGGCCTGTCCCGACAGGGGGGCGGACGAGCACACAACAACGCCAGCGCGCTGAAAAAGTAGGTCAGAGAGTCATGCTGAAAAAATTATTGATAGCCAACAGAGGCGAAATAGCCGTCCGGGTCATCCGCACCGCCAAAGCCCTGGGATACCGCACCGTGGCGGTCTACTCCGAAGCTGATGCCAGCGCACTGCATGTGCACGAGGCCGACGAGGCCGTTTGTGTCGGCGCGGCTCAGGTGGGCGCTTCCTACCTGAACGTGGACGCCATCCTCGAGGCCGCCCGGAAAACCGGCGTCGACTGCATCCACCCCGGTTACGGCTTTCTTTCCGAGAACGCCGGCTTCGCCAACGCCTGCAAAGACGCCGGCCTGGTGTTCGTCGGCCCCCCGGCCAGCGCCATCGAACTGATGGGCAGCAAGCGCCGCTCCAAGATCGCCATGCAGCAGGCCGGCGTTCCCGTGGTTCCCGGCTACGAAGGCCCTGTCGAAGGTAACACCGCCAGCGATGACGAACTCATCAGCGCCGCGGCTGACATCGGCTACCCGCTGATGATCAAAGCCTCCGCCGGCGGCGGTGGCCGTGGCATGCGTCTGGTGCACGAAGAAGCCGAACTGGCGGACAACATCAAACGCGCCCGATCGGAAGCCCAACAGGCCTTCGGTGACGGCGAACTGATCCTCGAGAAAGCCGTTATCGAACCCCGCCATGTGGAAATCCAGGTCTTCGCCGACCGCCACGGCAACGCCGTCTACCTCGGCGAGCGGGACTGCTCGGTGCAGCGACGCCACCAGAAAGTGGTGGAAGAAGCGCCCTCCCCGTTTGTCACGCCGGAGCTGCGCCAGGCCATGGGCGACGCAGCGGTGAAAGCCGCGCTGGCGTGCTCGTACGAAGGCGCCGGCACCGTCGAGTTCCTGGTGGACAAGGATCGCAACTTCTACTTCCTGGAAATGAACACCCGCCTGCAGGTGGAACACCCGGTCACCGAACTGATCACCGGGCAGGACCTGGTGGCGTGGCAGTTGGCCGTCGCCGAAGGCCAGCCCCTGCCCTTGCAGCAGCAGGATATCCGGCTCAATGGCCACGCCATCGAGGTGCGCCTGTACGCGGAGGATCCGGCACACGAGTTCACCCCGCAAACCGGCCCATTGTATGCCTTCCAGCCGGCACTGGGCGAAGGCCTGCGGTACGACACCGGCGTGCGCTCCGGCGACACCATCACGCCGCATTATGATCCCATGCTGGCCAAAGTCATTGCCTGGGGCCAGAACCGCGACGAAGCCCGCCGCCGGCTGATCCGGGCCCTGGAAGACACCACTGTGTTCGGGGTGACCACCAACCGCTACTTTCTCAGCCGCATCATCGCCAACGACACCTTCGGCGCGGGTGAAGCCACCACCGCATTCCTGCAGCAGGCCTTCCGGGACGATCCGTCGCTGGCGCCCTTTACCCCCGGCATCCGCGAACTGGCTCTGGCCGCCTGCGTTCTCGACCATGGCATTTCGGGCCAGAGCGGCTGGAGCAATGCCCCGGCCACCATGACCCCGATGAAGCTGGACACCGGCGACGGAACGGCGGAACTTCTGGTGCGCAAGACCGGCAATACCGTGTCTGTCAGCCACGGCGACAGTCATTACCAGCTCGTCCTGGAAAGCCTCGGCGATGGCCTGTTATGCATCATCGACAACGGCGTACGTCACCGTTGCCAATATCACCGCGAAGGCGATTACCTATATTTGCAGGCGTTCGGGCAAGCCTGGGCGGTGCAGGATGTCACCCACCAGCCGGCGGCGGGTGCCAATGGCGCCGGTAGCGGCAAGGTACAGGCCTCCATGGATGGCGCCATCATTGATGTACTGGTGGCGCCCGGAGAAACCGTCCAGCAGGGCCAGACACTGGTTATACTGGAGGCCATGAAAATGGAGCACCCGGTCAGGGCGGATCGGGACGGCGTGGTTGGCGAGGTGCTGGTTAGCAACGGCGATCAGGTCAAGCGCAGCCAGTTGCTGGTGAACATCTCCGCCGGCGAGGCGGCAGAACAGGAGGCCGGCGCATGAGCAGCCTGAACAAACGAACCGTGTTCATCACCGGCGGCAGCCGGGGCATCGGCCGCGCCATTGCCTTGGCCTGCGCGCGACAGGGTGCCAACGTGGTGATCGGAGCCAAGTCCGACACTCCGCACCCGAAACTGCCCGGCACCATCCACAGCGTGGCCGAGGAAATTCGCGCCGCCGGCGGGCAGGCACTGCCGCTGGTGCTGGACGTGCGGGACGAGGAACAGGTGCGGCAACGGGTGAACGAGGCGGCCGAGCATTTCGGCGGCATTGATGTGCTGGTAAACAACGCCGGCGCCATTCGCCTGACCGGCGTGGAGAACCTCAAGGCCAGCCGCTACGACCTGATGCACCAGGTTAACGCCCGTGCGGTGTTTCTATGCAGCCAGGCGGCACTGCCCTGGCTGAAGGCGTCGAACAACGCTCATATCCTGAGCCTGTCGCCGCCGCTGAATCTGGACACCAAATGGTTCGCCCAGTATGGACCGTATACGACAACCAAGTACGCCATGACCATGCTCAGCATGGGCATGGCAGAGGAATTCAGGCGTTACGACATTGCCGTCAACTGTTTATGGCCGAAAACCCTGATTGCCACGGCCGCCATCGAGTTTGAAGTGGGCGGCCCGCAGATGATGGCCCAGGGTCGCAAGCCCGAGATCATGGCCGATGCCGCGGTGAGCATTCTGAACCGAGCCGGTACCAGCCTGACCGGACAGGCACTGATTGACGAAGACGTCCTGAGAGAGGACGGCGTGACCGATTTCGAGCATTACCGATACGCAGCCGGCGACAAGCCGCTGCTACCGGATCTGTTCCTCGATTAGCCCCGGCGGCGGATGGTGTCCCGGGGCGATAATAAGACCACAATTCAACACCCTTACGGATAGCACCATGAGTCAAGACAACGTTTCAGCCCGTGACATCGTCCGCAGCATTCCCGGCATCGTGCGCCGCTTCCCGGCCATCGCCAAGGGCTACTATTACTACTCGGTCAAGAACGAGAACAAGGAGCTGACCCTCGGCGTTCTGGTCGAGCGCAACGCCGAGAAATACCCGTCCCGCCCGGCCATTGCCTACGAAGACCGCAGCATCAGCTGGTCCGAGTTCAATAACTGGGCTAACCGCATTGCCAATTTTCTGCTGGCCCAGGGGCTGGTCAAGGGCGACGCCATTGCGGTCTTCCTGGAAAACCGCCCGGAGTTGCTGGCCGTGGTCGCCGGCGCTGCCAAGATTGGCGTGTCCTGCGCCATGCTCAACACCTCCCAGAAAGGCAAGGTGCTGGAGCACAGCGTCAACCTGATCAAGCCGCGCATGGTAGTGGTCGGCGAGGAACTGACCGAGCCGTTTGACGCGGTGAAAGACGACCTGCAGACCCGCCACGGCACCCCCTTCCTGTACCTGGCCGACGCCAACACCCAGAGCATGTTCGGCGACGCGCCGGAAGGCTACGTCAACATGGCGGAAAAAGTGAGCGCCTACAGCGGCACCAACCCGGTACTGAGCAACCCGCCCAGAATGGGTGACACCGCCATCTACCTGTTCACCTCCGGCACCACCGGCCTGCCCAAGGCCGCGCCCGGCAGCCATCGCAAGTTCGTGAAAGCGTACGGTGGCTTCGGGCTGATGTCCCTGGCCATGGAACCGGAAGACGTTCTCTACTGCACGCTGCCGCTTTACCACGGCACCGCCCTGCTGGTGTGCTGGGGCTCGGTGCTGGCCGGCGGCTCATCCATTGCCCTGCGCCGCAAGTTCTCCGCCAGCGCCTTCTGGGACGACGTGCGCCGCTACAAGGCCACCACCTTCGGCTACGTGGGTGAACTCTGCCGTTACCTGCTGAACCAACCGGCGAGCGAGCAAGACCGCAACCACAATCTGACCAAGATGATCGGCAACGGCCTGCGGCCGTCCATCTGGAAGGAGTTCAAGCAACGTTTCGGCATCGAAACTGTGGCGGAGCTCTACGCCTCCAGCGAGGGCAATATCGGCTTCTCCAACTTCTTCAACATGGACAACACCGTGGGCTTCTCCACAGCCCCGTACAAGCTGGTGAAGTTCCATGACGGCACCCGCGACCCGATCCGTAACAAGAGGGGCTACATGGAAACTGTCCGCAAGGGCGAGCCGGGGCTGCTGATCGGCGAAATCACCAAAAAATGGTCTTTCGAGGGTTACACCCAGAAAGACGCCACCGAGAAATCCATCCTCCGCGACGCCTTCAAGAAAGGCGATGCCTGGTTCAACACCGGCGATGTGCTCAAGGAGATCGGTTGCGGCCACCTGCAGTTCGTTGATCGCATGGGGGATACCTTCCGCTGGAAAGGCGAGAACGTGTCGACCACCGAGGTGGAGAACATTCTCGACGGCTCCGGCATGGTGGAAGAGGCCATCGTCTACGGCGTGGAAATTCCGAAAACCAACGGCAAGGCCGGCATGGTGACGCTGGTGCCCCAGAGCAACGGCAGCGAATTCGACATCAACAAGCTGTTCGCCTACCTGAAGGAGAATCTGCCGACTTACGCCATTCCGGTGTTCGTCCGCGTGACCCACGCCATCGAGAAAACCGGCACCTTCAAGTACCGCAAGGTGGATATCCAGAAAGCTGGCTATTCCCTCGGTAAAACCGGCGAAGAGGTTTATGCCTGGCTGCCTCGCACCGATGGATACACCAAGCTGGATAAGAAGCTGGTATCCGAGATTGATGCGGGGAAGGTAAGCTTCTGACGTTTGGCGGTGTATCTTGGTTTGGGCCCTAGCCTTCCGATGCTGGCGTTATGCCCTATCGGGTGGGGCCTCCCAAAAACCGCTACGAGCACATCCATGTGCGCTTCTCTCAGGCCATCCATGGCCTCCGAAATTTTTGGGAGGCCCCACCCGATACGGCAACCGGACATTCGCAGCTACTTTGAGCATTAAAAACTGTAGGTCGGATTAGGCAAAGCCGTAATCCGACAGCCCAAGTTAAGGAAAGAAGCATAATTGTCGGATTACGGCTTCGCCTAATCCGACCTACGAAAAGTGCTGGGTGGGTATATCTCGAAGTGCGAAAGGTGTCGGTGAGAGCCCTCTTCCAAAAATTTCGGAGGCCATGGATGGCCGGAGAGAAGCGCACACGGACGTGCTTGTAGCGGTTTTTGGGAGGGGGCTCTCACCGGCACCACCTCCCAGCTATCAGGCTACACTGATCAAACTCCGAAGTTTAACCGACCTTTAGCACTACCTTCCCGGTAGCCCGACGTTCGGTCAACGCACCTAAAGCCTTCGCATAATCCTCGAATTCGAACACTTCGCTGATCTTCGGATCGATCTTGCCCTCGGCGTAGAGCTTCATCAGCTCCATCATGTTCTGGGCGCTGGCCTGCGGCTCGCGCTGGGTGAAGCTGCCCCAGAACACGCCGACCACGGAACAGCCTTTCAGCAGCGTCAGGTTGGCGGGAATCTTGGGAATGTCGCCGGCGGCGAAGCCGATGATCAGGTGGCGGCCGTTCCAGGCCATGGCGCGCAGGGCCTGTTCGGTGAATTCACCGCCGACCGGATCGTAGATCACATCCACGCCCTTGCTCTTGGTGAGCTTTTTCACCGCGTCTTTCAGGGGCTCTTCGGTGTAGTTGATCAGGTCGTCAGCGCCCGCGGCTTTCGCTACCGCCAGCTTTTCCGCAGAACTGGCCGCGGCAATCACGTGGGCGCCCATGGCCTTGCCCAGTTCAACCGTCGCCAGGCCGACACCGCCACTGGCACCGAGCACCAGCAGGATTTCACCGGGCTGGATGTTGGCGCGCTGTTTCAGGGCGTAGTAGGAGGTGCCATAGACCATGGAGAACGCTGCGGCTTTTTCATCCGACATGGCGTCAGGGATCGGCAGCAGGTTCTGCTCCGGGGCAACGATTTCCTCGGCGAAGGCGCCGTAGCCGGTCAGCCCCGCCACCCGGTCACCGGGCTTGAAGCGGGTCACCTTCTCACCCACTTCAAGGACCTCACCGGCCATTTCACCACCAGGTGAAAACGGCAGTGCCGGCTTGAGCTGGTATTTGTTCTCGATAATGAGGGTATCGGGGAAGTTAAGGCCCGCGGCTTTGACGCGGATTTTGACTCCGTAGCCCTTGACCACAGGGCTGTCGATGTCTTCGATCACCAGCTTTTCAGCCGGACCGTACTCCTTGCAGAGGATGGCTTTCATTCAATGACTCCATGGTTGTTGGCATACGGAAATGCCCTGCCTGATGCCCATCAAGCTAAACAGAGTCACTGCATGAAGCAAATAAAGATGTCTTATCCCGCCGTATTAGCCACGTTTATGGAGAGCCACTGTCACAAACTGTCACAACAGGGTGGCGGCAAACACCAACGCGCCGACCAGGCAGACAGCCGCCACGATCAGGCCCGTACGGATGACCGGCGAGAGTGCCCCGGGCGTTGCCTGTGCCCGGACGGGGCCATCGTGATTGACCAGTTTCTGATCCTGGCTCGACCGGCGGATCAGCTCGATCATCTCTTCACTCTGCTCCCGTGAAAAATCGCTCGGGTTGAAACGCTGCATACCATGCTTCCCCAGAAGACGCCGAACGTCGGTCGAGGTGGGCACGTATTTCATTGACCAGTTGGTGAAGGTGCGTTCCGCCAGGGGTTCCTCGAGTAGCGTGCGGACGTTGCGGTGCCGGTCATCGCGGGCAATACGCTCGTAGGTCCGGCGCAGCTCTTCCTCTTCGCCCTCCAGATACTGGAAGAAATGATCGTCGCCGTAATAAAGGCCGCCCACCAACTGACTTTTGCCGTTGTTACGCCGGGAGGCCATCAGAATTCGCGCAACGTGGGGCTCCACCCCTTTCTCAACGGGTTGGGCTTCGAACGTGGCTTCACTGGCGTAGGCCAAGCGCATCAATGGCATGTCGGGCTCCGTACAACTGGCGATCGTTAAGTTGACCCTAAAATACGTTTGCAACCGGCTCGGGGATCACCCCGCACATAGCGCGGGGGATGAATCCACCGGCAATTTAGGCTATCCTTCGCGCACTCAAACCGGCCGGTCCGCCACTGTTTCCCGCCTTTCAGGGTCTGCTATGTTCGACATAATCTATCTTCTTGAAATGATTGGCATCGTTGCATTTGCCGTTTCAGGCATGATCGTTGCACGCTCCAAGAATATGGATCCTGTGGGTGTGTTTACCATCGGATTCATCACCGCACTGGGTGGCGGTACCCTGCGGGACCTGATGATGGACAACCACCCGCTGTACTGGATCAAGCACCAGGAGCAGCCGATCCTGATTCTCGCCATGGCCATCGTGTTCAGCTATTGGCGTCGGGCGGAGAGGATTCGTGAGTCCGGGATTGTGTTCCCGGATGCCATCGGGCTGGGCATTTTCTCGATACTCGGGGCGCAGCTGGCCCTGGATCTCGGGCACTCCTGGTTTATCGCCTCTCTCCTCGGGGTGATGACCGGCACCTTTGGTGGCGCATTACGTGACACCCTCTGTAACGAAGTACCCTACATTTTCCGTAAGGACCAGATCTACGCCTCGATTTCCTTTGCCGGTTGCTGGCTCTATTTCGTGTGTCAGTGGTTGCTGGAAAGCGAGACCATCGCCCTGACGGTCGGCCTGCTGTTTATCGTAATTGTCCGGATGCTGGCCGTCCGGTTTGATATCCGCCTGCAGCGGGACCCCCATCAACAGCGCTGAGCACGGACCAGCAGGATGAAGCGGAAATGATCCCTTGGCCTGAGCCGCCTCAGCCGGTAAGATTGCCGTTTTTTCACCCAATTCAGTTTCACCGATCCAGTTCCGAACCGACACCCTACCCAGCACGCAGTGAGGCAGACACCCGTCATGCTTGAGCGACTATTTCAATTAAAAGCCCATGGCACCAACGTCCGAAAAGAGGTGGTGGCCGGCATAACCACCTTCCTGACCATGGCCTACATCATCGTGGTCAACCCCGGCATGCTTGAAGCCGCCGGCATGGATTACGGCGCGGTATTCGTGGCCACCTGCCTCGCGGCCGTTATCGGCACCCTGATCATGGGCCTGTGGGCCAACTACCCGATTGCCCTGGCCCCGGGCATGGGCCTTAACGCATTTTTCTCGTTCACCGTGGTGGGCAGCATGGGCTACAGCTGGCAGGTGGCGCTCGGTGCGGTGTTCATCTCCGGTTTTCTGTTTTTCCTGCTGAGTATTTTCAAGGTCCGCGAGTGGATCATCAACAGCATTCCGCTGTCCCTGCGCTTTGGGATCTCCGCCGGTATCGGCTTCTTTCTGGCGCTGATCGCCTTCAAGAATGCCGGTGTGGTGGTGGATAACCCCGCCACACTGGTCGGCATGGGGGACGTCAGGGTGCCCGAGGCGCTGCTGTTCTTCGGCGGGTTTGCGCTGATCTGTGCCCTGGCGTTTCGCCAGGTCACCGGCGCCGTGATGATCGGCATCATTGCCGTTACCGTGATCGCAATGATGCTGGGCATGGTGGAATACAACGGCTTTGTGTCGGCCCCGCCCAGCATGGCACCCACCTTCATGCAGCTGGATCTGGCCGGTGCCTTCAACGTGGGCATGATCAGCGTGATCTTCGCGTTCCTGTTCGTGGATCTGTTTGACACCTCCGGCACCCTTATCGGCGCCGCCCAGCGCGGCGGCCTGCTGGACAAGGACGGCAAACTGCCCCGCCTTGGCCGTGCGCTGATGTCCGATTCCGTGGCCACCATGTCCGGTGCAGCCATGGGCACGTCCACCACCACCAGCTATATTGAATCCACAGCCGGCATCTCTGCCGGTGGTCGTACCGGGCTAACCGCGGTAGTGGTTGCCGCCCTGCTCCTGGCATGCCTGTTCCTGTCACCCATTGCCAGCGTGATTCCCCCCTACGCCACCGCACCTGCGTTGCTGTTTGTCGCAGTGCTGATGACCTCCGGGCTCAAACTGATCGACTGGGACGATGTCACCGATGCCGCCCCGGCCGTGGTGACCGCACTGATGATGCCGCTGACCTTTTCCATCGCCAACGGCATTGCCCTGGGCTTCATTACCTACGCCGTGCTGAAAGCACTCGCCGGCCGCTGGTCACAGCTGAACATCAGCGTGGTGATGATTGCCGTCATATTCGTGCTGAAATTCATATTCCTGGACGCGGCGTAAGCCGCCTCCAGCGCATACCGGACAACTTATGGATTACTTCTCAGAAAGCATCAAAAAAGCCATCCGCACCGTGCCCGACTGGCCCAAGCCCGGCGTGGCGTTCCGTGACATCACCACGGTGCTGCAGGACCGCACGGCGTTTCGCAAACTGATCGATGCTTTTGTACACCGTTACCATGGCCAGACCATCGACGCGGTGGCCGCCGTGGACGCCCGCGGTTTCATCATCGGCTCGGCGCTGGCCTATGAGCTCAACGCCTCGCTGGTGCTGGTGCGTAAGAAAGGCAAACTGCCCTTTGATACGCTGGTGGAAGACTACGAGCTAGAATACGGTACCGCGTCCGTCGAGCTCCACAAAGACGCCTTCAAGCCCGGTGACAAGGTGGTGCTGGTGGACGATCTGATCGCCACCGGTGGCACCATGCTGGCCGCCGCGCGGCTGATCCGCCGAATTGGTGCGGAGATTGTGGAAGTCGCCGCGATGATCGATCTGCCGGATTTGGGCGGTTCCCGCAAGCTGCAGGAAGAAGGGCTGGCGGTCTATACTGTGTGTTCGTTCGAGGGCGAGTAACACCAAGCGCAATCAGGAGGCGGCCATGCCCGACTATCAACACCACTGGAAGGACGGCACCCCCGTTCATCTGCCCCTTGGCAAGATCGTCTGCATTGGCCGCAATTACGCGGAACACGCCCGGGAACTGAACAACCCGGTTCCGGACGAACCGCTGCTGTTCATCAAACCGTCCACGGCGGCGGTGCACATTACCCGGCCGCTGGATTTCCCCCGGGATCAGGGCGATGTTCACTTCGAGACCGAACTGGCGGTATTGATTGGCCGGCCACTGACCAATGCCTCCGCCACTGAGGCGGAAGCGGCCATTCTGGGCTATGGCCTGGCACTGGACCTGACGCTGCGGGACGTTCAGAGCAAGCTGAAGGAGAAAGGCCAGCCCTGGGAACGGGCCAAGGCCTTCGACGGCGCCTGCCCGCTATCGCCGTTTGTCGGTGCCGACAAGGTCCGTAGGGATCACCTCACCTTTACCCTCGACATCGACGGCCAGCGCCAGCAGACCGGTGATACCCGCGAGATGCTGAATCCCATTGTGCCGTTGATCGCGCACATAAGCAGCCAGTTCACGCTGCTTCCGGGCGATGTGGTGCTCACCGGCACACCAAAAGGCGTAGGCCCGCTGGCGTCCGGCCAGACCCTCTCGCTGGAACTGGACGACGTGCTGTTTGTCGAGACCACTGTGCTCTGACGCCTGTTGCTGTACTCTGGTCCAACCGCCCGTCAGGACGTATATCAGGCATGGCAAAGAAACCGGTTACATCACGCAGTGGACGATTCTTCAAGCTCGCAGGCATGACCGCCTCCGTGGCCGGGCAATACGCCGGTCAACGGGCGCGCAGACTGTTTCGCAGCGAGGAAGACAACGAGGGTGCCCGCACTGAAAGCTACACGCGCATGGCAGACCAGATCGCCGACACCCTCGGTGAACTGAAAGGCGCCGTGATGAAGGTGGGGCAAATTGCCTCGCAGACCCAGGATTTCCTGCCCAAGGAATTCTCTGACGCCCTCCAGCGACTGCAGAAAGAAGCGCCGCCGATGCCGTTCGAGGTCATCGTCGCGCAGGTGGAGTCCGAGCTGGGTCAACCGGTTTCCGAACTGTTCGAGTACCTCCAGGAAACGCCCTACGCCGCCGCATCCATTGGTCAGGTTCACCGGGCACGCCTGCATGATGGCACCGATGTCATCGTCAAGGTTCAGTACCCCGGTGTGGATGAGTCCTGCGACAGTGACCTCAAGCAGCTTCGCCTGGCGCTCAAGCTTGGCGGTTTGCTGAAGATGCCGAAAGAGCATGTGGACCAGCTTTTCGGGGAGATCCGCGTTCGCCTCAAAGAAGAGCTGGACTACGAGAACGAAGCCCGCAACCTCGAGGCCTTCCGCCGGTTCCACGCCAAGGACGACTGGATCATCATTCCGCAGGTGTTCGACAGCCATTCGTCACGGCGGGTGCTGACCATGGAACTGGTCGAGGGCGATCACATCAGCGCCATCACACCTGGCAGGTACAGTCAGGACACCATTAACCTGATCGGCCACCGGATCTTCACCATGATGGCGGACCAGCTGTTCGGGTTTCAGTGCATCCACGGCGACCCCCATGCCGGCAATTTTGCCTATCGCCCGGACGGCTCCGTTATTCTGTACGACTTCGGCTGCGTGAAAAAACTGAAACCGGACATTGTCGAGGCCTACCGCAAGACACTGGTATCAGCACTGGCGGAAGATTACGCGGCGCTGGATCGCCACCTGATCGACCTGGGCGCGCGGGTCGAGTCGCAGCCAGCGGTGGATGAAGCGTACTACGCCATGTGGCGGGACATCCTCATCGTGCCTTTCGATCAGGACGAGCCATACGATTTTGCCGAATCGGATATCCATCAGAGAGTGGCGGCCAAAACCACCACGGTGTTCAAGTACCTGGATTATTTCAAGCCACCGGTGGAAAGCATCTTTATCGACCGGATGATCGCCGGGCACTACTGGATGCTGAAACGTCTTGGTGTGCAGGCGGCCTTCCGCAACGAGCTGGAGAAATACCTGCAGCAAACGTCTGGTTGCTGACGCCACAACCAGACGCTGCTCAACGCATGCGTCCGATCAGGTCTGGCTCTTCAGCAGGTCCCGGATTTCCATCAGCAACTGCTCCTGTGCTGAGGGAGCGGGTGGCGCCGCCGGGGTTTCCGCCTCTTTTTTGCGCAGATTGTTCAGGGCTTTCACCGCCATAAACACCGCAAAAGCAACGATAATGAAATCGAACACCGCCTGCAGGAACAGACCATAACGCAGGGTGACGGCCTCGATACCCTCCTCCGCGGCCTTCAGCGTGACCACCAGATTGGAGAAATCAACACCGCCGATCAGCAGACCGATGGGCGGCATCAGCACATCCGCCACGAACGACGACACAATCTTGCCAAACGCCACGCCAATGATGATGCCTACCGCCATATCAACGACGTTGCCTTTGACCGCAAACTCCTTGAACTCTTTTATGATCCCCATCCCATGCAGCTCCTTGATTGCCCAACCGGATTGGCCCCACAAACAGCGAGGGCGCGCCATCGACGACGCCCATTCAGTGTAGTTTAGGATCAGAAAATCAAGAACATGGAATGTTGCGGCATTACGAACGTTCAGCCCAGTGCGGCCATCCATTCGGCGACGCCCTCGCAGGCGCCTTTGCGGATAACCCGGGCACGGGACACCGAGGCGGGTTCGCCTGGGTCGATGACGGTGATGGGTACGTCGAAATCGGTTTCGTAGACCAGGCCTGCAGCGGGATACACCTGCAGCGACGTCCCGACGATCAGCAGGTGGTCGGCGGTACGGACCACCTCCGCCGCCTTTTCCAGCATCGGCACTTCCTCGCCGAACCAAACGATATGGGGGCGAAGCTGGGCGCCCTGGTCGCACCTGTCCCCCGGGCTGATATCGCGGTAGCCAATGTCATACACCAGCTCAGGAAAGCGGGAACTGCGGGCTTTGGTGAGTTCACCGTGCAGATGGATCACGCTGGAGGAGCCGCCGCGCTCATGCAGGTCATCCACGTTCTGGGTGACCACGGTAACGCGATAGCGCCGCTCCAGTTCGGCCAGCAGCCGGTGGGCCCGGTTCGGCTGTGCGGATTGAAGCTGGCGGCGGCGTTCGTTATAGAACCGCAGCACCAGCTCCTGATTGCGGGCGAAGGCTTCGGGTGTGGCCACATCGTACACACTGTGCTGCTCCCACAGCCCACCGTTGTCACGGAAGGTGGAGAGCCCGCTTTCGGCACTGATACCAGCGCCGGTCAGTACCACGATGTGATCCTGCATCAGTCGAAGATCTTGCCCGGATTCATCACGCGGTTGGGGTCAAACACCTGCTTGATGCCACGCAGATAGGCGATTTCCGCCTCACTGCGGGTGTATTGCAGGTAGGGCTTCTTGGTCATGCCCACGCCATGCTCGGCGGATACACTGCCCTGGTAGCGTTCGACAATCTCGAACACCCACTTGTTGACCTGCTGGCACTTCTCGAAGAAGTCTTCTTTCGCCATGTCCTCGGGCTTGAGGATGTTCAGGTGCAGGTTGCCATCGCCGATATGGCCGAACCAGATGATCTCGAAATCCGGATAATGCTCGGTCACTACCGCGTCGATTTCCTGCAGGAAACCGGGCACTTTGGACACCACCACGGAAATGTCGTTCTTGTAGGGCGTGCGCGGCGCAATGGATTCGGAGATCCGCTCACGCAGCTGCCACAGGTTCCGGGCCTGGGTTTCGCTCTGGCTGATGACGCCGTCCAGCACCCAGCCGTTCTCCACGCACTGCTCGAACAGGCTCATGGCGTCGTCCATCACCTGGTCAGACACCGCCTCGAATTCCAGCAAGGCGTAATACGGCGCTTCGGTCTCGAACGGCGCCTGCACCTGACCGTGGGCCAGCACATGGCCCATAGCCTGATGGGAGAAGAACTCGTAGGCGGTCAGATCGATCTGCTTCTGGAACGTCTGCAGCACATCCATGGTGTTGGTCAGATCGTTCAGGCCCAGCACCAGCACGGTCAGGTTGTCCGGCTTGCGGGCGAGCTTCATCGTGGCTTCGGTGATAAACCCCAGGGTGCCCTCGGCGCCGATGAACAGGTGCCGCAGGTCGTAACCGGTGTTGTTCTTCTCCAGATCCTTGTTGAGATCCAGCACGTCACCCTTGCCGGTCACCACTTTCAGGCCGGCCACCCAGTCCCGGCTCATACCGTAGCGGATGACCTTGATGCCACCGGCGTTGGTGGACAGGTTGCCACCCAACTGGCTGGAGCCGGCGGAGGCAAAGTCAACCGGGTAAGAGAGACCGTTCTCTTCCGCGAAAGTCTGCAGCTGCTCCGTGACCACCCCGGCCTGGCATTTGACCGTGCGGTCGCTGGCGCTGAAATCCAGAATCTGGTTCATGTTATCGAACGCCACCACCACTTCGCCGTTGGCCGCCACCGCGCCGGCACTCAGGCCTGTGCGGCCGCCGGACGGCACCAGAGCAACCTGATTGTCGTTGGCAAACCGAACCAGCGCCTGCACCTGCTCGGTGGTTTTCGGCAACACAATGGCCAGCGGCTTCGGCGGGTAGATTTTAGTCCAGTCCTTGCCGTAGTTTTCCAGGTCCGCGGGGTCGGTCAACACCTTGCCCTGGGCATCGCCGGTGGCAATCAGATCTCTGAGAGAGTCGATAATCTGTTCAGAATTCATGAGGCTAAAGGTCTCGTAAGGGTTCGACGGCCGGTCATTTCGAGCCCGATCGCTGGGCAATCGCCAAACGGTTGATTCAGGCAATCCGACGCGCTGTGAAAATCTGGGTTTATGGTATCATACCGCCCCTGTTCTGTGAGCCAGCCTGACGATCACTGGTTCCAGGTCATTTCACGTGACGAAAGGTTCGGAAGCAAGCCCATGTCAAATACGTCTCTCGAAAAGAGCAAAATCCGGATCCTGCTGCTGGAAGGCGTGCATCAATCTGCTATTGATACCCTGAATGCCGCAGGCTACACCAACATCGAGTATCTGACTCACTCGCTGGCCGAGGAAGACCTGATTGAGAAGATTGCCGATGCGCACTTCGTCGGGATTCGCTCGCGCACCCAGCTGACCGAGAAAGTATTTGAAGCCGCCAAAAAGCTGGTGGCCGTGGGCTGTTTCTGCATTGGCACCAACCAGGTGGATCTGCAGGCCGCGACCCGCCGTGGCGTTGCGGTGTTCAATGCCCCCTTCTCCAACACCCGCAGTGTGGCGGAACTGGTGCTGGCACAGGCTATTCTGCTGCTGCGTGGCGTACCCGAGAAAAACGCCAAGGCTCATCGTGGCGAGTGGCTGAAGTCCGCCAAGGACAGCTACGAAATCCGCGGCAAGAAGCTGGGCATTATCGGCTACGGCAACATCGGCACCCAGTTCAGCGTGCTGGCCGAGGGGCTGGGCATGGACGTGTACTTCTACGATGTGGTGTCCAAGCTGTCGATCGGCAATGCCACCCAGGTGGGCACCCTGCAGGAGCTGCTGAACATCTCTGACGTGGTGAGCCTGCATGTTCCGGAAACACCGGCCACCAAGTACATGTTCAAGGCGGAACAGTTTGCCCAGATGAAGCCCGGCTCCATCCTGATGAACGCCTCCCGCGGCACCGTGGTGGACATTGATGCCCTGGCCGACGCCCTCAAGAGCGGCAAGCTGCTGGGCGCAGCTATCGACGTATTCCCGGTGGAGCCGAAGTCCAACGACGAGGAGTTCGTCTCTCCGTTGCGCGAGTTTGACAATGTGATCCTGACCCCCCACGTGGGCGGTTCCACCATTGAGGCGCAGGAAAACATCGGCCGCGAAGTGGCCGAAAAGCTGGCGATGTACAGTGACAACGGCACATCCGTGTCGTCAGTGAACTTCCCGGAAGTGGCTCTGCCCTCACACCCGAATCAGCACCGTTTGCTGCACATTCACGAGAACGTGCCGGGTGTGATGACCGAGATCAACCAGGTGTTTTCCGAGAACGGCATCAATATCTGCGGTCAGTACCTGCAAACCAAGGAAGACATCGGTTATGTGGTGGTCGACGTGGACAAGGCCTACGGTGAGCTGGCGCTGAAGAAGCTGCTTCAGGTCAAAGGCACCATTCGCTGTCGCGTGCTGTTCTGATTCAACGAACAGAACCGAAAAAAAACGGGAGCCATTGGCTCCCGTTTTTTGTTCCGACTGCATCACAAACGGATGCTCACTGCGGCACCCGCATCAGCAGGTTCGGTGAGCCTGAGCCAATACCACTCAGCACGTTGCCGGTGGACAGATCCAGAATGGTCTCAGCCACCTGATCCGGCGACAGATTGGCCTGCTCGCCGAGGATCAGCGCAGCCATACCGGCCACATGCGGGGAGGCCATTGAGGTGCCGCTGATGGTGTTGGTTTCCGTGTCTGACTGGAACCAGGCCGCGGTGATATCAGAACCCGGCGCAAAGAGATCGACGCAGGAACCGAAGTTTGAGAACGAGGAACGCTGGTCGTTACGGGTGGTGCTGCCCACCGTGATCGCGCGCTCAACGCGGTTGGGCGATCCTGAGCAGGCATCGGCATTACTGTTGCCCGCAGCCACAACAAAGGTCACACCCGCCGCAATGGCACCCCGCACCGCGTTATCCAACGCGGTGGAGTCGCCACCACCCAGGGACATGTTCGCGATGGCAGGGGCCTGATGATTTGCCGCGACCCAGTCCACGCCCGCGATGACATCTGCATTGGCGCCGGCGCCAGAGCAATCCAGCACCCGCACCGCCGCCACCGACGCTGACTTGGCCACACCGTATTCCGTGCCCACCGCGGTGCTGGCCACGTGAGTGCCATGCCCATTGCAATCGGTGGTATCGGTGGGATCCGCCTCGCCGCCGAAATTCAGAATGGGACCAAGCAGCGGCAGGCTGCCCAAGCCAAGCAGCCCTGCGTCATTGGCGGCGAAATTCCGCCCCTCAATCAACCGACCGGAGAATTCCGCGTGACTGCCCCGAATGCCCGTATCGATGATGTAGACGTGACTGCCCGCACCGGCAGAGGCAGGATAGTGGTACAGGCTGTCCAGAGGCAGGACGCTCTGATCCACCCGATCCAACCCCCAGGTGGCGTTCTGCTGCTCCTGCAGATTGGCAGCCACCACGCGATCAGGCTCCACGTCCAGAACACCCGGCAAAGAGGACAGCAGACTGGCCTGCCCTTCTGTCAGGGTCACTGCAGCGCCGGTAAGCGCTGTGCCATACAGGTGCAGGACCTCGCCACCGCCCACGGCATTCAGCAGAGACTCCACGCTCGCTCGCACTGAGGCCAGCCCCAGCATCTCCGGAATCCTGTCGTCGAGCGTAATGATGTAACGGCCCGGCAAAACGTCACCCGGCTTCAGGGACTCATCAACACTGGATTCGGGTTCGTCATTTCCGATTAGGCCAAGCCCGCCCAGGAGGCTGCCATGAAGTACGGGTGCGGAAGCGGCCAAAGCCAGACCAAGGCACATCGAGGGAAGGATTCGACGGGTCATAGGAACGTTCCTTGATTATGATTATGGAATTTCAGTTTTGCGGTAATCTGTCACATTGCGGCCCATTCCCCCATGTCACCGGGGGCCAAATCCCGTCTGATGAACGGGTTTTAAGACGCCACCCTTGCACCTTGACTTGAGAAACCTGAGAAAACGACCATGGTTAATAGAAGGGCGTGAGTTCGCACACAAGTTCACCAACAGGAGCAGTACCATGTCGATGAAGGAATCCCTGTTAAAAAAGCTGGAAACCCAGACCGAACGCTGGAGCAAGCAGATTGACAGCCTGCGAGCGGACGCGGAACACAAAATGGCCAAGGCGAGAGATGAGCAGGCCGAGGCCGAAATCCAGCGACAGTTCTCCGAGAAGGTGCAGCAACTGGAGGACCGGATCGAAGGTGCCCGCCAAAAACTCGGAGAGGTCCGTGATTCCGGAGAGGATCAACTCAAGAACCTGAGAGAACGCATTGAGGAGTGGCTCCCCAGCAACACCAACTGAGGGCATGAAAAAACCCCGGCGCAACAAAGCGGCGGGGTTTTTTAACCCGGTGCGTTTACTGCATCGGCACCAGTGTCAGCTCAACCCGACGGTTCTGTTCCCGGCCGGAAGCTGAATCGTTGGAGGCAATGGGATAACGCGGACCGTAACCCACAGCGCGGGTGCGCTTCGGCTCTACGCCCTGGTTGAGCAGAAAATCCCGGACCGAGCCGGCACGACGCTCACTGAGCAACTGGTTGTAGTTCTGGGAGCCGGTGCTGTCCGTGTGACCCTCCACCTGGATGATGGTCTTGTCGTATTCCTTGAGTACCAGCCCAACAGACTCGAGCGTATTGCTGAAGCTGGGCTTGATGGTGGACTCATTGGTGTCAAAGGTGATGTTGCCGGGCATCACCAGCTCGATCTCGTCACCATTACGTACCACGCGCACACCGGACCCTTCCAGTTTACGGCGCAGTTCCGCTTCCTGCTTGTCCATGTAGTAACCGATACCACCGCCGACGGCAGCACCACCTGCAGCACCGATCAGCGCACCTTTGCCGCGGTCACTGCTGCTCGACGTTGCGGCACCAATTGCAGCGCCGCCGATGGCACCAATGATGCTGCCTTTGGTGGCGCTGGAGGTTTTCTCTTCGCCCGTGTAGGGGTCATACGTCATACAGCCGCCCAGACCAACTGTGGCAACCGCGAAAGCGAGAATAGTTTTCTTCACAGCATTCTCCTGAGATTGTTTTCTAGCATGCCTCGGAAAGAGGCTTTGCGTGATCGTTCAAAAAGGTATCAATAATGGTATTGAACACCGTTGCTTGCAGGTCTTGCGCTTCATTCACCAGATGATGACGACCATCCGGTATTCGCAGTTCCTCAACCGAGGAAAATTTGTTTCTGATAATCCGCAAATTGTGTTGCCAGTCCACCGTCAGATCTTTTTCACCCTGAACCACGGTAACCGGGTAGTTGACCGGTCTGGCGGATTCAATGTGCGGCACCCACTGCCTCAGGGCACTGACCCAATCCACATGAACCGCCCGTGCCTGAAGCGGATCGTGCTCCCGGAGGAACTGCAGAAAACGGGTGTTGCCGCTGTTCTGCGAGAACACCCGTCGCCAGCGTGTCAGAAACGGCTTGGCGATGCTGTGCAACATTTTGGCGCCGAGCCAGCCTGCGGGTCTGACCAGGGGTGCCAGCAAAACCACCCGGCGGAAATCCGAGGTCTGCTGGTCGTGATGATTCGACAGCAGGTAATCAATCAGGATCGCTCCGCCTGTGCTCTGGCCCACCGCATACCATGGCTCCCGCACCTTGCCTCTCACGCCGGCAATCACTTCTGACAGCACCGCCTGGTACTCCAGAAAACTGCCAATAGCAGCGGGTGTCCCACTGGACAGGCCGTGGCCCGGTTGATCGTAGGCCAACACATCGAACCCTGCCCCGAGGCAACGGTCAATCAGCTGGCTGTACAATCCCACATGGTCAAAGTAGCCATGCAGAATAAACACCGTGCCCTTGCTCGCAGCGCCATCCGGTGAGCAAAAATAATGCACCATGACCTGATGACGTCCGGCGCTGACGTACCCCTGATGGTACTGCACGTCGGGGTGTTCCACCCAGAGATCGAGCCCGTAAAACCGACAATAGGCAACCATTTCATCGCTCAGTTCGCGGTTGCCAGCGGGGTCGAACGGCTCCAGGCGCGCCAGTAGCGAGCTTCGGTGCCAATCCGGGATTTCTATGGTATCTGTTTTCCAGTACACGTAGAGTTACACGCTTGTCATGAATGTGTCTTATCAATGGCCCTGAAGCCCCTTGCTCACATGAGCATTCGGCACTAGGTTAGCACACCACCGTATAATCACGGGCAGAACCTGTTCATTCTCACGGAGAAATTCATGCTGCAAAACGTGCTTGAAGCCGGCCTGCGCCAGACCATGTGCCGAATCATCCGCCCGTGGCTTCACCCGGCGATTCCAGTGCCCCTGCAACGCACCCTGATTGCCCAGGCATACCGCAGCTCGGTTCCGCCCCGGGGCAGCAGGTTCACCAGCGCCACCGTCGGGGGAATACCGGCCACGCGTACCGAACACGGGCAGCCCGGAGCAGGCATCGTGCTCTACCTGCACGGCGGCGGTTACATTATCGGTTCGTCTTCGACCCATCGCGGGCTGACCGGCCATCTGGCCAAAGCCAGTGGACGCGCCGTTATTGCGCCCGATTACCGGCTGGCTCCGGAGCACCCGTTTCCCGCCGCGCTGGAGGATGCCGAGGCCGCCTATGAAGCCCTTCTGACGGAGGGTCATGATCCCGCGTCCATAGCCATCGCGGGCGACTCGGCCGGTGGCGGCCTGACCGTTGCACTGGCCATAAGGCTGCGGGACAAAGGCCGACCACTGCCGGGTTCACTCGCCGTGCTGTCGCCTTGGGTCGATCTCACGCACGAACATCTGTACTCACCGGAACGCGAACCGGTGCTGCAGACGCGCTGGATTGACAAGGCCGCGCGCCTGTATTGCAGCCAGGAATCCCGCACCCATCCGTTCATTTCACCGATTTACGGCGACCTCAACGGACTGCCGCCGCTGCTGATCCAGGTGGGCAGCGAAGAGATACTGCTCAACGATGCCCAGCGGCTGGCGGATCTGGCCACGCAGCAGGGTGTCACCACAACGCTGGAGATCTACAACAGTCTCTGGCACGTGTTCCAGGTGCACGCCGGTCAGCTCAACCGGGCAACCGACGCCATCAAAGCCATTGCCAGCCATATCAGCCAACATCAGGCAACGTAACCTCCCCTCGCACCAACGCCTCCTTGCGGGTACGTGGCCACTGTTTGAGGTGCCACTCCAGCCGGGAGGCAACGCTGCGATCGCTCACCGCAACCGAGAACACCAGTTCCAGCGGCCCCTTGCCCCGTAAGCTGCGGGCACCCTTCGGCGCCCCGGCCTGATGCTCGGCAAACCGGCGCGCCACATCGGTGGTAATACCGGTGTACAAGGCACCCCTTGCCGTCCGCACCATGTAAAGATGCCAGCGGCTCATGAACCGCTCACTCCCGCCAGCCTTGCCCGGGTCTTGTGCTGCTGGATCCAGAGCCCGGCAACGATGAGCACCAGGCCCACGTAGGTTGACGGCAGAATTACCTCGCCCAGAATCACCGAAATAAACACCAGAGACAGAAACGGCGATATGAAAATCAGATTGCTGACACGGGAGGTGTTCTCGGCTTTTTTCATGGCATAGGACCACAGCACAAAGGCGATGCCCATCTCGAACACCCCGACGTAAACCGCCGCCGCCACCGCAGTACCCGGTTCAACATCAAAGCCATCGGTCAGTGCGCAGATGGTGACAATCACCGGCAGCCCGCAGAGAAAGTTGAGAAACAGCCCCACCACCGGATCCCGGGTATCGCGGGTGGCGATAATCCAGTAGGACGCCCAGATCAACGTGCTGCCAAGGGCCAGCCCGACGCCGAGCGGATCGGAAAACGTCAGCGCCAGCACATCACCGCGGGTTGCAATAACCACCACCCCGGCATAACAGACCAGACCGGCCACCACGTCCAGTCGTCGCAGGCGCTGACCGAGAAACGGCACCGACAGGTAAGCCAGCACCAGAGCCCAGGTGTAGTTGAGTGGCTGCGCCTCCTGGGCGGGCAGGCGGTCAAAGGCGCCGAACAACACGAAATAGTAGAGACAGGGATTGATCAGCCCCATACCGACGGACTGCAGATACTGCTTACCCGACAGCTCAAACACCCGATGCCATCGCCTCTGGGCCACCAGAATCAGCGCCATCACCAGCACCGATGCCGAACAGGCGATCGCCAGCATCTGGACCGGCGACAGGTCACGCAACGACAACTTGAACGCGGTGGCCACCGTTGACCACAGCAACACCGTGGCCAATCCGTAAAGCATGGCCTGTTTCTGATCAGGCATTGCTCTCTCCCGATTCGGCATCAAGCCAGCGGTAGAGCGTGCGACGATTAACCCCGAGTATCTGGGCTGCCCTGCGTTTGTTGCCATCCACCGCTTTGATGACCTTGCTGACGTAATCCTGTTGCACTGTCTCGAGCGTTGGCCAATCAGCCAGATTGCCGGAACGGGTTTCGGTTTCTCCGGACGGCGGTTCCGCCTGGCGCTTTCGAATCCGCGCCGGCAGGTGCTCGGGCTGGATGACCTCACCGTCACAGAAGGTCACCGCCCGCTCGATGGCACTGCCCAGTTCCCGCACATTACCGGGAAACGGATAATCCATCAGGGTTTGCGATGTCACCTCACTCAGGCGCATGAATCCGCGGTTATGGCGGCGGGCGGCCTCACGGAGAAAGTGCATCGACAGCAGGTCGACATCGTCGTCCCGGTCTCTTAACGGCGGCACCAGCAAGGCGAGCGTTTCCAGCCGGTAGTACAGATCCTCCCGGAACGAGCCCTCCTCGACGGCCTTGAGCAGATTCACGTGGGTCGCCGCGATGATGCGCACATCCACTGACTCCTCGTGATCAGCACCCACCGGTTTGATCGTGCCCTCCTGCAGCACGCGCAACAGCTTTGCCTGCAAGGCCAGCGGCATTTCACCGATTTCATCCAGCAGCAGCGTGCCTCCGTCCGCCTCCGCAAACAGCCCCTTACGCGCCTGTTTGGCGCCGGTAAACGCGCCCGCCTCGTGACCAAAAAACTCGCTTTCCATCAACTCCTGAGGAATGCCTGCGCAGTTAACCGGCAGAAAGGGCCTGGCTTTCCGATCGCTCTCATCATGAATGGCGCGGGCCACCAGCTCCTTGCCGGTGCCACTCTCACCATTGATCAGAACCGCGGCACCGCTTCGTGCCACCTGACGGATTTCCGTGCGCAGGCGGCGCATGGCCGCGCTGTTACCCACCAACCCCATTGACGTGTCTTCATCGCTGCGGGATTTGTAGCGCGCGAGCTCACTGGTGATCGCCGCCTGCGACAACAAACGTCTGATTTTAAGCCGCAGGTGATCGGTCGACAGCGGTTTGGTGAGGAAATCATCGGCGCCGGCCTTCAGGGCATCCACCGCCTGATCGACCGTGCCAAATGCGGTGATAATAATGAAAGGCACCGAATGCCCCGCCGCCTGAAGCGATCGCAGTACTGACAGACCGTCGTCATCGGGAAGTCGCAGATCCGACACGATCAGATCCGGCACGCTCGCCCGCGCCTTGTTCTGACCCTCCTCCGCTGTGGCCGCGGCTTCCACCCGGTAACCGTCCAGTTCCAGCTCTTCCGCCAGCAGCAGACGCAGGCTGGCGTCATCCTCCACCAGCAGGATGGTGGGTTGATGCACTGAAGACAGATCAGAGTTCGTCATCATTTACCTCCGTCCAGAACAGACTCATGCAACAACCACCGTATTGGCTTTCACCGACCTCCGCGTAGCCGCCGTGTTCTTTCAGAACGCTGCCCACGACCGCCAGCCCGAGGCCGGTGCCCTCACCGGCAGGGCGGGTGCTGTAGAAAGGTTCGAAAACGCGCTCGCGCACCTCTGGAGCGATGCCCGGACCATCATCTTCCACCCGCACCTCCCACTGCGTGTCCCTGCGCAGCAGCGACACCTCAACACGGCTTTGACTCGCCTGGCAGGCATTGCGAATGACATTGAGACAGGCCAGCTCCAGCCGTGTGGGCTCTGCCTTGATCTCTGCCAACTGGTCCAGCCCATGGGTCTGCACTTGGGTGGCGTTGCATTTGGGGTCGTCGCCGAGCCGCTGTGTGACGTCCCGGAGTACCGCGGCCAGGTCCGTGCTGCGCCGTGAATCCGGCACATGACGAAAACAGTCCAGCAACTGCTGGATGATCAGTGTCATCCGCTCCACCTGATGTTCGATGTCCCCCAGGTGGCGCTCCTGCCCCGCCTGCAGCCCCCCGCGCCGCAGGATGTTGGCACGCCCCTGCACCACACTCAGAGGGGCACCCAGTTCGTGGGCCACGCCGCCGGCCACCCGGCCGATCATTGCGACCTTTTCCTGATACTCCAGGCGCTCCGCCAGTTCCCGTTCGCGAATGACCCGCTCACTGATTTCCTCTTCCGCCGAGGTCATACGCTCGCCCATATCCTGCAAGCCCTCGTGTATCTGTCGCAGCTCGCGGGGGCCGCCGGCCGGTTCATCCACTCGCCAGTTGCCCGGCTCCATGCGATACATGATTTCCAGCAGGCGGCTGACGTGACGGCCCACCGCGCCGTAGTGGCCCAGCACAACCACCAGAATCACCGACAGCGACAGGGCGGACCAGATGATAACGGCCCACAGCCGGCTCGAAGCCACCCGTTTGTGGAAATCACTGCGCTTGCGGGTAATCTGCAACAGGCCCTGAATGCGGCCGTCCTCGGCCACCAACGGGGTGAACTGGGAAAACACGGATTCTCCATCCACCTGGCGGAATGCCCCGCCCAGTTCACCGCTGGCAATCACCTGCTCTGCACTCTCGCTGCTGCGGACGTCGCTGTCGGCAACGCCCAGGCTGGCCACCTGGTTGCCCGCCTCATCAAAAACCGAGGCTCCGTACACGCGACCGATCCGGAAGATGGACTCCAGTGATTCACCCATCACAATTTCATCACCTTCCGACATGGCTCTGGAAAGCGGGCCACTGACCGCTCTGGCTACCAGTTCTAGGTCCTCACGGAGACGCTCATTGAGGTTTCGCTCAACCGCAGTCAGGCCGAAGTAGATGGCCAGGCCGCTGAACAGCATGAGCGGCACCACGAGACTGAGAACCAGTGTCAGGCGCAGAGAGCGGAACATTCTACCCGCCTTGAGTACCGGGGGTTGCATAGCTGTCACTCCGACAAAATGTCACACACTTTTGCCACATGTGGCATTTGGCCACAACCTCCTTTACGTAAAGTTAACCATTGATATCCATATAACACATTGTTTTAAATGACTTTTGATCTTTTTTTAGAAATTGGCATGCCACTTGAAAAGGTTCATGGCACGAAGAGTCATTCATCGAAACTGCAACGTTTCATGTCAGTGGCTGAGCCTGGCACGCGTCGGGTGGACAGCCTTCAACCAAAGGAAAGGAGTATCGCTATGAATAAACTACTCACATCATTGACTGTTTCCATGGCACTGCTCGCAGCTGGTCCTGCGCTGGCCCAGCAAAGCCAGCAACAGGACCCGGCCCAGACCGGCCAGGAAGGCTACAGCGATCCGGCCGCAGCGGGCAGCCAGAGCACCAATTATGACGACGCGGAGCTGAAGAAGTTTGTTGAGGCACAAGGTGGCATCAACGACATCCGTGACGAATATATGGCGAAAATCGAGGATGCAGATTCCCAGGAGAAGGCCCAGGAACTGCAGATGGAAGCCAACGATGAGATGGTCAGCGTGATCGAGGATTCCGGCCTCGACATTCCGACTTACAACGCGATCGCCACGGCTTACAACAGCGAGCCGAAGGTACGTAACCGCGTAGACGCCCTGATGTAAGTCGTCCCCCTGCGATCAGCGTCAGACCAAAGCCCCGCTCCCGCGGGGCTTTTTTTGTGCCCGGTCAGACTGTTGCAACGGGCACCGACACCAGCCGCACCCCTTCTGCGGCGAGTGCTTCCGATCCCCGCATGGTGAGATCCGTTTTGAATCGGAACTGATCCCGGGGGTCGAGTGGGTAGGCCCTGATCTTGTACTGCATGCCGTAGGGCTTGTTCTGCACCGACACCCTGACCGGCTGCTGCGTTTTGACCAGAGGGCTGGTGAAGGCAACGTCCCGCAGCGTATCCAGAATCGCGCGGACGTCATGATGGGGCTCGACGTGGAACTCGGTGACGCACATCAGATTGTCAGAGCCATCGTTTCCGTTGGCGATGAGCGCCGTCCACAACGTGCTGTGAGGGATGATTACCACGTCGTCATCCGGTGTCACAATCTCCGCGGAGCGGGTGCCGATGGACTTTACCTCACCGTATTTGCCATTTACGTCGATCCAGTCTCCGGGACGATAAGGCATCTCATACAGCGTCACGATACCGGCAATCAGGCTGTTGGCGTAGTCCTTGAAGGCAAACCCGAGGGCCAGCGCCAGGGCGCCGAAAATCGCAATCATATTCTCGAATGAAGGCTCCACCAGAACCGGAACCACCAGCACGATGGTGACAATAATCACCAGCAGCCGAACCAGTGGCACCGACGCCAGTAAATACAATCGGACCTTGCCCCCGAGCTGATGGGCCACCCGCGGCACCAGGTTTTGCACCACCATGATCACCGCGGACGCCAGCACCACCAGAAACAGGGCCTCCAGTAGTGCATCCACGGTTATATCGGAAAAGGCCTCGCCCAGACCCAGGTCACCCATGCTGTACTCCTGTCAAAACGGATCGACGGGAAAACCGTCGCTCTGCAGTTGCCGCCGGATGGCGGGGTAGCCGAGCGGAGTGACCCGCCAGTTGTCCTCATCCTCGTGGAAAGCCACCAGATCGGCCCGCCGCAACCGATTCAACACCAGAGCCACTTCATGCTCCGGCAACCCGGTGACCAGCGCAAGGCGGTGTTCATTGAGCCCGTCGTGCAGCAGCAACGCGTGCAGGGTCAGTGACGCTCCCTTCCCATTCGTGACCGGCATCGAAGGCAGGCTGAGTTTTTCCAGGGGCGCGACCCAGCATGCCGGCCGGGTCGCCGGGTGGTGATCGTCCTGACTGTCGCGTGTTTGCTGCTCCTCTTCCGGGCGAGCCCGCAAGGCCTTTTGCCAGATCGCCAGGGCCACACCGGGAATGCCCCGGGAAAGTGCGGCCAGATCACGCAGGAGACTGGCGGATTTCTGGCCCTCGCCCAGTTGATCCGGCGCAGCGGGCAGAACCCACAGCCCGGTGTCCGACATGCGCGCCACCACGCCCTGCCGATTGCACCGGCATGCCAGGTCATTGAGCCAGTGGCCAAGCAGTTCTCCGTGCATGGGAGCCGGTGTCAGCGTCCGAAAACGGGCGTCCGGCAGGCAATGGCTCCAGAACTGCCAGCACCAGCTGGCACAGCCCACCAGACCTTCCCCGGCCCGGCCGGCGGCGACACGCCTCAGCAACTCCCGGATCAGTTCGAGGCCGGAGCGATGGCGGAGCCAGAATGCCGAGAGTTCAGGAATCACCCAGGGTTGCGTGAGGTCGCAGGCGTCCCACCAGGCCCGGGCATCACCGGCGGACAACAGCAGGTTATCCGGGGGCGTAATGAGTTGACGGGAGGCGCCATGGGTATCTTCCGCCAGTACCTGCAACGCCTTGTGTATGCCCGAGAACGGAGGTGCCACCAGAAACGTCACCGGGTCGTCCGCCGCGCTTTCCTCGACAGACTCCAGTAACAGCATGGCCATCCGGGCGTAATCCCGATCCGGCGCAAAACGCTCCAATTGCAGTTGCGACAGCACAGGCAGGTCATCCAGACTGTCGAAAGCCTCGTTGTCCGGCGCGATACCGGCGCGAAGCTGACCCCAGGCGTTCCGAAGAGCGCCCCTGATTGACCGGTGTACGGAGGTTTCAGGAAGCCGCCACTCCTCAATGGGGATCAACCCACCGGGCAACTCCGGAAGGATCGTTTGGTGTAAGGCGTCATTCGCCAAGCTGAGCACTCCCATACAGCAAAACGAGGTTTATTCCGGCACCAGCCAGTCCATCGAGGTCGATACGTCCAGCGCTTCCTCACCCGACACCGCGGCGAGCATGGCGGTCAGGCGTTCCTCAAAGCCCCAGGGTGCGTTCACCACCAGCAGACCGGAGCCGACCATCCCTCTGGCCGGTGGGTGCTTGAGGTGAATTTCGCTGCAGAGCACCGGCTTTACCGGTCCCTCAACCACTGCCCGTTTGAGCACGTGCTCATGGCCCGCCGTCAATATCGGATACCAGACAAGATAGACGCCGTGGCGGCATTTGCGCCAGGCCTTCGCCAGGGTATCGGCCACCTGCTGATAGTCGGATTTGATTTCGTAGGACGGGTCCATCAACACCAACAGCCGCGGCGCAGGCGGTGGCAACTGTCGCAACAACCCCCGCAGACCGTCCTCGCGGAAGACGCGGACCTGGCCACGCCCGGCCCAGCCCGCCAGCTGTTCGCCCTCAGTGGGATGGAGTTCGAAGGCGGTCAGCGCATCCTGGGAGCGCTGAAAACGCCGGAACCACTCCGGTGACCCCGGGTACTTGCGCAAGGGCAAGCCGGGCGGATTCATCTCCGCCAGCACGGCCAGCAGCGGCTGCCAGTCATCGCCCAGAGACAGCCCGGCCGCCCACAGCTTCTGCACGCCCTGGTCCGCCTCGGCGGTCTTACGGGAGCGTTCACTGCTCAGATCGTAAAGGGCACTGCCGGCGTGGGTATCAAAACACGCAATCCCGCCCGGCTTGGCCTGCATCATACGCAACGTCAGCACCTGGGCAGCGTGCTTCTGGACATCCGCAAAATTGCCGGCGTGAAAGCCGTGTAAATAACTGAGCATGGAGCATCCTGTGACCGTTCGTCGTCGTATGGACGCATTAGGCCCGAACATCCGCAGTGGGGCAAGCCAACTGGGGCCCGGGCGCTGGCCCTGCTATGATGCCAGCAACCCCGTATTCGATGGAGACGACCTTGTCAGCCAAAGCCACGTCAGCCAGATCCGGCAATGCCACAGAACAGCTCTACGCACTGATCGCCAACGAGGAGGACGCCAGAGTCTGCAAGGACATTCCTGAGGAAGCCTGCCGGGAAGTGCCCCGCAATTTCTTTCTTATTCTGGCCAGCAACGTGCTGACCAAGCTCGGGGATCTGCTGATCAGCCCCAAGACCGTGCTGGCCTGGCTGCTGAGCGCAGTGGGCGCGCCGGCGCTGGTGGCATGGCTGGTTCCGATCCGGGAATCCGGATCCATGGTGCCACAAATGGTCATCGCGGCGTGGGTGCGACGCAAGCCGGTGCGCAAGTGGTTCTGGACCCTCGGCAGTGTTGGCCAGGCGGTCAGCGTTGTGGCCATGGCCGGCAGCATCTGGTTTTTCGAGGGCTATGTGGCCGGCGGCGGCCTGGTCGCCGCACTGGTCGCATTCTCCCTGGCCCGCGGCTTCTGCTCGGTCTCCATGAAGGATGTCCAGGGCAAATGCATTCCGAAAACCCGCCGCGGGCGGCTGTCCGGACTGGCCACAACCATCGGCGGCACCGCAACGGTGGTGCTGACAGCGCTGCTGTTCTGGGACCGGGGCGATCCCGGCGTCGGCTTCTATACCGTGCTGCTGTTGCTGGCCGCCAGCCTCTGGATCATCGCCGGCATACTGTTTGCCACTATTCAGGAACATGAAGGCGAAACCGACGGCGGTGACAATGCCATCCGTGAGGCCTTTAACAGCCTGTCTTTGCTGAGAGACGATGCGCCCTTCCGACATTTCGTTATCACCCGGGCGCTGCTGCTGTGTTCGGCCCTGGCCGCCCCTTATTTCGTTGTACTGGCGCAGAAAGAGGCCGACAGCGATTGGCTGTTGGGTGTTTTCCTGTTGGCAAGCAGCCTGGCAAGTTCCGTGAGTGCCAGCTTTTGGGGCTGGATGGCAGACACCTCCAGCCGACGGGTGATGATTCGCGGTGCCTCGATGGCCAGCGCTGTGTGCCTGCTGGTGGGCTTGATTGCTCTGGTTGCCGGCGAGCGAACCGGCACGATCTGGTTCTATCCGGCGGCTTTTTTTGTGCTGAGCATCGCCCATGCCGGGGTTCGCCTGGGCCGCAAAACCTATCTGATCGATATGGCCGGGGGCAACAAACGCACCGATTACACCGCGGTGAGCAACACGGTCATCGGTGTGCTGCTGCTCGTCACCGGCAGTTTCACGGCACTCATTTCACTGATTTCAGACGTTGCTGTCATTGTCACCCTGGGGCTGATGGGCCTGGCGGGGGCGATCAGCGCGGTACGCCTGCGGGAAGTCACTAGCGATTGACCACCGCTAATGTGCATTGCGTCACAAAGACCATTGCTTTACTGTCCCACTCACGTAGCCTTGCATTAATAGCGAAATCTCATGCCCCCGGCGGTGGACGTGTACACCAACAAGGACTTGTTGATTCGTGCAGTAGTTCAGACGTTGTCTCTTTACGAGGATTGAACATGCAAAACGACACAAAAATACCGGAAAATCACGTCAACAGACTGGTTCATACCGCCTTTGGCTGGTACGCAATGACTCGCGAGCAGTCTGACCTGGGCCCCTTTGCGAGCCAGCAGGAAGCTTCCCTGGCGCTGAGCCGCCATATCCGCGTGTACAAGGGCGTAAATACCCGCAGCGAAGGCGACGTGCGACACGCTGGAATGTCTCTGCATGACACTGCCCACTGCAGCAAGTCCAACTGCGCACTTTGCGCCGAGGCTTACATTCTCAACCAGAGCCTGATCGCCTGAGTGCTCAGGGGCAACGCGCACCGGTCGACGGAGCGCAAGAGCCCGGTGACCCAAAAACCCGCATCGACGATGCGGGTTTTTTATTACCTGACACATCGTGAGATCCAGTCAAAACCACAAGCTCACCCGGACAACATGGCTGTGGCGCATCGAATTGAATGTCACATTTGCAATAATACTTTAGGGTGACCAGTGCCAGCGAGGAAGGATGACCCGCGAATCAGAACCGCAGAGATAGCTTAACCGTATGATTTTGAATGCGTCGAAACGCATCTCGTCCGCAATTAATGAATCCGGGCGCGGAAGGCACTGGCGAGGCAGAGAGAAAAAAACGCTGAAGGCGTCAGGTGCGGGCAGACAACCCCGCCGCCACCCCCCTCGAATTGACCCGAATTAACAAGCCTCAGCAAGCCGGTTCACACTTTGGTATGAACAACTTCAGTCGCGCACCGGAGGCTGGCCATCGTTGAGTGCCAGGGCGCCCTTCACGATCCGGTAAATGAACCAGATGGCGATGCCCAGCAGAAAGAACCAGCCGATGATCAGCGGTGCCGTCAGCGTACCTATAACCAGCCACAACAGCCCGATCCAGAAGGTGCGGATCTGCCAGCGGAAATGGGACTCGATCCAGGTGCCGGTGACGTCATCCATCTTGACGTAGTTGATGATCACCCCCACCAGCGCGGTGATACCGATAAAGAAAAACAAGCCCTGGAGAATATAGACCAGCACAGCCAGGTTGCGGGCCGGATCGGTGCGGCGTGCAACGGGGTCGGAATCGGCGGGGATAAAGTCGTGGTCAGCCACGGTGAGCTCCTGTCAGGTCGATACCGGGAGTCTACCACCGGGCTGGCAGCCACGGAACGTCTCCGTCTCAGTGATTGTCCGGACGGTAGCCGACCCGGAACCCACCCCAGTGGCGGCCATTTACGAACACCGGCACGGAAAGGTCATGCATGATCTCGCCGGTGTCGCGACGGTAGGTCTGCAGCAGCATGTCCTCGGTGTGGTTACCACAACGGGCCCCGGTACGGTCGTTGAACATGCGTTTACTGCGGCTTTTGACCAGATCTACCTCCGGATTGCCCGTCGGCGCGTGGGCAAAATCCCGGTTGTGGGTGGGCACATAACCGTCCTGCGCGGTGGCGATGGCGAACACCACCGACTCGTGTGAATCCTTGACCTGCTCCTGTACCGGAGGCAATTGCTGGTCGGTAAACTGATCAAACGCGCTGGAGAACTTCGGCGGCCGGGTGTCCGGAATCGGCGTGCGGGTGTTGTCGAACAGCGCACCTTCCCGGATCTTTCCCTCGCCAATAGCCGCTTCAAAGAGTTTTCCGATCCGGTCTGCCCCGGCCCGGGCCTGCTCATAGAAGTAGCGGTGGTAGCTGGCGTCACTGTTCAGGGCAAAGGCCGCGTTGGCCTTTTCCGCCAGTTCCATCAGCGTTGCGGCCTGCTCCGCCAACGACACCACACTCTGATCACTCTCGGAAATCTGGTCGCGCACGGTCTCGATCGCGCCATACACCCGCTCCAGACTTTGCTCGTTGTGCTGATCGCTCTCCGCAATCCTCACCACCTGCTGCTGCAACTGGTCGGACTGGTCGCGGATCTGATCCAGCTGCTCACCGACACTCTCGACGGAGGTGAGCCCCGCCTCGACACTGCGTGCCAGGTCTTCGATCCGGGATACGATCAGGGTGGTGTCCGTGCGGATTTCCTGCAGGGTTTCTGCCACCTCGCCGGTGGCCTGCGCGGTGCGCCCCGCCAGTTGTCGTACCTCATCCGCGACAACCGCAAAACCCCGCCCCTGATCACCGGCCCGTGCGGCCTCAATGGCTGCGTTCAGTGCCAGCAGGTTGGTCTGTTCAGCAATGCCCTGGATGGTGGCGGTCACACCCTGTATGCGGTTGGATTTCTCGTTCAGCTCCTGAATCAGCCTGAGGTTTTCACCCGATTGCTGATGCACCACCCGCACGCTTTCGATGGCATCGGTCAGTGACTGCCGGCCCGCGGCGCTGATCTCGCTGGCCTGCCGCGCCATGGCGGCGGCATCAGTTGCCTGGCGCGCCGACTCCCGCACGGTCTCGGTTATCTGGCCGGTATAATCGGCCATCTGGGCGGTTTCCTCGACCTGCCTGTCCAGCCGCAACTTGAGCTGATCGGCGGCAAACGACACCTGGGCGGCGGAAATGGCATTCTTGTCGGCGCTGCCGGACAGAGTGCTCACCAGCGCCCGCCCCGCCCGCGCATCCGCAAGCAGGCGCTCACAGTGGCCGTGCAGCGGGCTGTTATCCGGCAACTCTCCGGCATCCAGCGCTTTCAGCCCGCGCTCAACCGGTTCCAGCACCCGCAACACCAGGTACACCGAAGCGGTAGCCAGCCCCAGGACCACACCGACCAGCATCGACACGAACTCCAGCCCCATCAACGGCGACACCAGTGCGGCGCCAACGGCAACACACAGGCCAACAACCAGCCCGACCAACAGCACAGGACGCGCAAATAATCCCATGGCAACCTCGTTTTTATCGTTATCAATGAATGCTGCATGCCATTGCAGGCCCCTATCGAGAGTAACTAATCGAACCGTGTTAATAACTGCGACTTTAGTTGATTTTACCGCCGGTCTGGCGGCACGGAAGAGCCGCCAGACCCTGCAGAATCCCGTCAAGAATCTTTTACTGTTCTGGCACCGGTCTGAACCCCGGGTGTCACAAAACTTGCGGATGCTCTCCCGTGCCTCCTCCTCATACCTATAGTCATCGGCCAGAAGGGCGAAACCTTTTACCCCATTAATTTTTCAATCAGAGACCAAGGAGAGAAATGGGGCACGAACCGGCCGCGTTCAGCGACCATTGTGATTTATCGGGAGGGTGGCGGCGAAATCGCCATCTGACCGGGCAGGCACAAAAAAAGCCGACCACTCGCGTGGTCGGCTTTTTTTTCTGAAGGCCGGAGACTCACTTGTCGTCTTCGGTCGCCTCGTCCCAGCTCTCTTCCATGGAATCGCCGGCTTCGTCAGCCGCCTCACCCATTTCTTCGCCAGTGTTCTCGGCACCTTCTTCCAGTTCACCCATGGCGCTTTCGTCCTGGCCAGTCATTTCCTCAGCGCCTTCCTCCATGGAATCCCCGGCGTCATCCATCATTTCGCCCGCGTTTTCGCCGGCTTCTTCAAAATCGGCACCTTCGTCTTCCTGACTGCAAGCAGCTAGACCCAGTGTCATAATCAGAGCCAATGCACTCAAAGTTAGCTTGTTCATACCATGTCCTTTCGTTGGCGAATGTATACAACGGAGACAAGTTTATGGCCGCCGGCCGAGGTACGCAATTACAGAGGCATTACCCTTTTGTTAACTCTGACAGCAAGTTAGCGGCATTTCATGGCCACTCAACCGATCCCGCCTGATATCTCCAGCCCGTCAAGCATCACGATGTGGTCCAGCCGCAACAGCTGACCACGACCGATCAGCACGAACTCCCGACCGGCACGGTTGAACAGATCGCGGATACTGTCGTGAACGATCTGAACCTGGCCGGCATCATCCCGATACACAATCTCCAGCAACTGCGCGGACGACAGGTACTCGCGAAGCAAGTGATGAACCGAACAGTGCATGGAGGACGTCGCGTTGGAGAGATTCCCTGTAGCCATGGCTGGCGCTTCCCTGTGTGTTTGACCGGTGCTCATCAGTCTGGCCCAAAACCGGACCGCTCGCCAGTTTAAGGTTTTGGGCAGCGACTGAAAGTGGCCCCAAACGACCAGTTTTCACACCCTATGTTGCACTGTCAGATTGTCCGACATAAGGTTAGGGCATATCCTGACGACTGGAGCCCAACAATGAATGCAAAAACCCGCGACAATCTGCACAGCCAGGCGACACAGACCGCCGGTGACAGCGCCAATAGCCCTGCCACCTCGTCAAAACCCGGCAAGGACTGGAAAGATCCGAAACGCTACCTGTGGCTGATGGGGCCGGCCTTGCCCGGCATCGGCCTTGCTGCCCTGGCGGGTTATGCCGTGGCCCCGAAAAAACTGCGTTCACTGGCCTGGACCGGGCCTGCCCTGGTGCACGGCGTTATCCCGGCACTGGATCGCGCCATCGGTGAGGACAAGAGCAACCCGCCGGAATCCGCGGTGAAAACCCTGGAACAGGACAAGTACTACGACCGCATCGTGAAGGCCTTCATCCCCACCCAGTATGCCATGACTTTCATGGGTGCCTGGCTGGCCAGCCGCAAAAACACGCCGCTGTCTGACAAGATCGGCATCACCCTGACCGTCGGCGCCATCAACGGCGTTGGTATCAACACCGCCCACGAACTGGGTCACAAGTCCAACAAGCTCAACAAACTCATGGCCATGGCCGCGTTGGCGCCCACCGGCTACACCCACTTTGTGGTGGAGCACAATTTCGGTCACCACAAGCGTGTCGCCACGCCGGAAGACCCGGCCAGCAGCCGCATGGGTGAGAGTTTCTGGAAATTCCTGCCCCGCACCGTGGTCGGTGGCATCAAGTCCGCCGTCAAGATTGAAAAGGCGCGGCTGGCACGCAAGGGCAAGGGTTTCTGGACACTGGATAACGAATTGCTGCAGGGCTGGGCCATGAGTGCCGGCTTCTTCGGTGCCACCACGCTGATCTGCGGCCCGCGCGCGGTGCCCTTCCTGGCGGCCCAGGCGGTGTACGGTGCCAGCCTGCTGGAAACGGTCAACTACGTGGAGCACTACGGCCTGCTGCGTCAGAAAGACAGCAAGGGCAAGTACCAGCGCACCCAGCCGGAACACAGCTGGAACAGCAATCACATTGTGACCAACCTGTTCCTGTACCAGCTGCAGCGTCACTCGGACCACCACGCCCACCCGACCCGCAGCTTCCAGGCCCTGCGTCACTTCGAGAATGCACCACAGTTGCCGGGCGGTTATGCCTCCATGCTGCTGCCGGCGTATCTGCCGTCCTGGTGGTACGAGATGATGGACAAGCGGGTGATCGATCACTACGAGGGCGATCTGAGCAAGATCAACTGGGATCCCGACCGCAAGGAAGAGTTGATGAACAAGTACGCCGACTATGCAGCGGCGGTGGCCGCTGAGGCCAAAGCCCAGAAGGGATCCTCTTCCGAAGAGGCGGCCTGAGACCGCAGTGCAAGCCCGGTCAACGGGTAGGTCTGTCCGGGACACGCTGTGAATACGTCCCTGTACGCTTGACTGCAGCATCCCTGCTGCAGACAGTCCCGGTCAGACCTACCCGTCGCCCGTGCCCGAAGCTTAGTGAAGGCCCGCACCCAAGTCCGGGAGCAAACGGTTGGTACGGCTTCCCGGGACCGTCTGTGGCCAGGGATGGCCACAGCCGAGCCTACATGGACGTACTTGTGGCGTGTCCCGGGAAGCCGTACCAACCGTTTGTGCTTACTCCAGACTTAGAACCACTCGGACTTCATGTTCAAGCAAGTATCATCCTCATTCCGCAACAACACCAGATCCTGCGCCACCGTCGGCAATTCCCAGTGGAAAAAGTACTGGGCCGCCTGCAGCTTGCCCTGATAGAAATTCCGCTCATCGTCCGTGTTGGCTGACGCCAGGGCGTTGGCCGCGGCGTTGGCCTGACGGAGCCACATCCAGGCCACGATGATGTGACCGAACAGGTGCAGGTAGCAGGACGCGTTCGCCAGGGTTTTGTCCATTTCACCGCTCATCAGCGATTTACCCAGGCTCTGGGTGACTTTCACCGCCTGCTGCAGGGTTTCACTCAAGGACAACGCCCATTGCTGGCAACGGTCGGTGGTGGCCGCCTCGAGGTCTACCTGCATTTCCTGCATCAACAACTGCAGGCCATGGCTCTGGTCCTGCCAGATCTTGCGGCCCAGCAGGTCCAGCGCCTGGATGCCGTTGGTGCCCTCGTGGATGGGGTTCAGGCGGTTGTCGCGCCAGCATTGCTCCACCGGATATTCGCGGGTGTAGCCGGCACCACCGTAGACCTGAATCGCCAGGTCGTTGGCCTTGGGACCGTATTCGGAGGGCCAGGCCTTGATGACCGGCGTCAGCAGATCCAGCAGTTTGCCGGCTTCCATGCGTTTCTGCTCGTCGGGATGGGTGTGCTGGTCGTCCATCAGGCGGGCGCCGTAAAGGCACAGGGCCAGTCCGCCCTCGCTGTAGGCCTTCTGGGCCAGCAGCATGCGGCGAACATCGGCATGATCGATGATCGGCACCTGCGGGGACTCCGGGTTCTTCTCACTGGCCTTGCGGCCCTGCAGGCGGTCTTTGGCGTATTCCAGGCTGTGCATGTAGCCGCGGTAGCCGATGACGGCCGCGCCGAAACCGACGCCGACACGGGCTTCGTTCATCATCTGGAACATGTACTTCAGGCCCTGGTGGGGCTCGCCCACCAGGTAGCCGTGGCAGGGGGCATCGTCTCCGAAACTCAGCGCGGTGGAGGTGGTGCCGCGGTAGCCCAGCTTGTGAATCAGGCCGGCCAGGCTGACGCCGTTGCGGTCCGTCGGGTTGCCCTCCTCGTCCACCAGGAACTTGGGCACGATGAACAGGGAAATGCCTTTTACGCCCGCCGGGGCGCCTTTGATCTTGGCCAGCACCATGTGAACGATGTTGTCGGTGATGGACTGCTCACCACCGGAGATGTAGATCTTGGCGCCCTTGATCAGGTAATGGCCATCCTCGGTGGGTGACGCCGAGGTGCGGATGTCTGCCAGGGAGGAGCCGGCGTGGGGCTCGGTCAGCGCCATGGTGCCACTGAAGCGGCCGCTGAGCATGTGCGGCAGGAAGGTGCTCTGCTGCTGGCCGTTGCCGAACACCCGGATGAGGTTGGCGGCGGCCGTGGTCAGGAACGGGTAGCCGGCGGTGCCGGGGTTGGCGGCGGTAAAGAAGCCGTTGCAGGCGGCCATGACCGATTCCGGCAGCTGCATGCCGCCGAGCTCGTAATCGTAGCGGCCGGCGATAAAGCCGGCTTCGGCGTAGGCATCGAACGCTTCTTTGACCTCGGGGAGCATGTCGACCTGGCCGTTGACGAATCTGGGTTCGTCTTTGTCGGCGGCGCTGTTGTGGGTGGCGAACTTTTCCCGGGCCATTTTGTCGGCGGTTTCGATGACGGCATCGAAAGTGTCGCGGTTGTGTTCGCTGAAGCGCTCGCGGGTGATGAGGCTGTCGGTGTCGAGGACTTCGTAGAGCTGGAACGCCAGGTCGCGGCGGTCGATCAGGGTGTCGGTCATGTTGGTCTCCTGTTTGTTGCGGATAGCCTCTCATACCTCCGTTTTTCTGGGAACCGGCATTTATGACATAATCATGGTGAATATCGCCAAATTCCCCTGCCTGAGAGCAAGCATGCGAACTGTTTCGGTCATAGGTTTCGACGGGGCACTTGCCAGTGCCATCACCGGCATTATTGATCTCTTTCGATTGGCTGGCGTGACCTGGGCACGGATTAACGGAGAAGCGCCGGAGCCGCAATTCGCCACCCGTCTGTTAACCCGAGACGGAGCGCCCTGCCGTTGCATCAATGGGCTGACCATCCTGCCTGACGGCGCATGGAATGATCGAAGTCCGGCACAGAGCAACGCCGATCTGGTCATCATTCCCACCATCGGCGGGCCAATCCAGCGGGTGTTGAGTCACAACCCGGAGCTGATTGCGTGGCTGGGTGGCTTTCAGTCGTCCGGCACGGGGCAGGTTCAGGTGGCCAGTAACTGTACCGGGGCGTTCATGCTGGCCGAGGCGGGTTTGTTGGACGGACGACAGGCAACCACCCATTGGGGGTTCAGTCATCAGTTCCGGCAACGCTATCCGGCGGTGGACCTGCATCCGGACAAGCTGGTGACGGTGGACAATCACATTGCCTGCGCCGGCGGCGGGATGGCGTGGTGGGATCTGGGGATTTATCTGGTGGAGCGGTTTGCCGGGGCGCAGGTGGCGCGGGAACTGGCCAAGGCGTTTGTGATCGATGTGGGGCGTACCAGTCAGGCACCGTACAGCGCCATGCAGGCGCGCCGCTATCACTCAGACGCGGCGATTCTGAAACTTCAGGACTGGCTGGACCGTCACTTCAATGAGGAGGTCACTCTGGGCGGTCTGGCTGTGTTAAGCGGCCTGACGGAGCGGTCGCTGATTCGCCGTTTCAAGGCGGCCACCGGGGATACGCCCACGGGCTATCTGCAGGTTCTGCGTATTGAGGCGGCCCGCCAGCAGTTGGAGAATTCCAGGGTGGCGGTTGAGGAAGTGACGCGGCGGGTCGGTTATGAAGACGTCAGCTCGTTCAGCCGCCTGTTCCGCAAACACACCGGCCTGGCGCCGGGGGCCTACCGATCGCGGTTCGGACGGTAATGTTCAGACATCACCCACTGGCCCGGGTTATGCATCGTTAGTCATTGAAGGCCATCCCTTGGCCGGTAACGTAAAGAATACCGACACAGGTGTAAAAATGGGGAGGTTCGCCATGAACGCACCGATCAGACAAAGCCAGGCAGACATCCTGAGCAAGCTGTACGACATGAAACAGAAGCAGATTGCCCAGGCCTCTCAACAGGGAAACAGCTTTCGCTGTCAGGTACTTGAGGCCGAAGCCGAGGCCATTTTCAATGCCCTGAAAGCGGTCCGCTGACCCCCTTTCCGGCCGCCCGCTCCGGCAACCCACAGCGTGGCATTCAGGAGCCGTATTTCTTCAGGCGGCGGCTCCAGCGTTGCTTGGCATAGCGACGGAGGTTGGAGACGTTATCGGTTTCGTCCATGATCTCGGTGCCCAAAAGTGTCTCCAATATGTCCTCCAGCGTCACTATTCCCAGCCAGGTGCCCAATTCGTCGTACACCACGGCCAGGTGCTGGCGCTCCCGCAACATGTCTGAAAACAGAAATTCGATGTTGGTGTTTCCTTTCACCCGCTTGATCTTCCGCATGTGATCGAGCAGGTTCACGTCTTCGTCCATGGTGATCAGGTCGGCGCGGTGAAGGTAGCCGAGAGCCTCACCGTCTTCATCAATCACCGGATAGCGTGAGAAAGGCGACTTCTTCACCATCTCCCGGAACTCCGCCATGGTGATCTCCGGCGAAATCACCTTGCACACGGTTCTGGGCGTCATCACCGCGCTGGCCTTGATTTCATGAAATCTCAGCACGTTCTGGATCATTCTCCGCTCATCTTCGTCCAGCGCCTGCTGATCGCGGCCGATCTCCGCGAGGGCGCTGATTTCAGCGCGGATGTCCACGTCGCCCTCACCGGAGCCGATGCGGCGCGTGATCTGCTTGGACAACCAGATGAACGGCAGCAGCGACTTGATCATGAATCCGAGAGTGGCCGGCAGACGCGGCGCAATGGTGCGCCAGTATTTCGCACCGATGGTTTTGGGAATGATTTCAGAGAGGATCAGGATCGCCAGGGTCATGATGGCCGAGGCCGCCCCCAACCAGGCTTCCCCGAACACTACCGCAACCTGGGCACCCACGCCGGTGGCACCCACGGTGTGAGCCACGGTATTCAGCGTCAGGATGGCTGACAGCGGATCGTCAACGTTGTCCTTGAGTTTGCGGAGTTTGGCAAACAGTTCCGGGCTGTCTTTCTTGAGAGACGCGATATAGCTGGGCGTCACAGACAATAACGAGGCTTCAAGTATGGAGCACAGAAACGAAAAACCGATCGACAGAACAGCGAATGCAACCAGGAGCGTCATAAAGACCTTGTGGACAGGGAGATGTCAAAATTCTAACGAACGACCACCGGATTCGCTATCTTTTTAGCCCGGATTTCACACCCGTCAGGCTCGTGGTCTGACGGGGCTCAGAGCCCCGCTGCCACTTCGGTTCCTTGCCGGATCGCGCGTTTGGCGTCAAGCTCCTCCGCCACATCGGCACCGCCAATCAGGTGGGCGCGAACGCCGGCTCCGGCGAGCTGGTCAAACAATGCGCGGAACGGCTCCTGGCCGGCACAGATAATCACGTTATCCACCTTCAGCACCTTGCTCTCCTTCAGCTTGCCGTCCTTGTCCGTGACGGTAATGTGCAGGCCTTCATCGTCAATTCGTTCGTAGCTGCAACCGCGCAGCATGTCCACGTCGCGGTGTTTGAGGCTGTTGCGGTGCACCCAGCCCGAGGTTTTGCCCAGACCACCGCCAACCTTGCCGGACTTTCGCTGCATCAGGTAGATCTTGCGGGGTGACGACGTCGGTTTGCGCTCTGCCAGCCCACCCGGGCCCTCGAAGTCCGGATTCACGCCCCACTCCGCCTGCCAGTCCGCCACGCTGACCTGTTCGCCTTCCGGGTGGTGGCTGAAGTCGTGGGTGAGAAATTCACTGACATCGAAGCCGATACCACCGGCGCCGATGACCGCCACACTCTGGCCAACCGGCTTGTTGTGGCGCAGTACATCGAGGTAGCCGAGCACCTTGGGGTGATCGATGCCGTCGATGTTCGGGGTGCGGGGTTTGACACCGGTCGCGATGATCACGTCGTCGAAGCCCTCGCCGATCAGTTGTTGCGCGTCAACACGGGTGTTGAGCTTGAGGTCGATCTCCAGTAACTCAATCTGGCGCTGGAAATACCGCAGGGTCTCGTAGAATTCTTCCTTACCGGGAATCCGCTTGGCGTAGTTGAACTGTCCGCCAATCTTGTCGTCGGCCTCGAACAGCGTCACCCGGTGACCGCGCCTGGCCGCCGTGGTGGCCGCCGCGAGACCGGCAGGCCCGGCGCCAACCACCGCCACGCGGCGAACCACTGGCGCAACGGTCAGCACCAGTTCGGTTTCATGACAGGCCCGGGGATTCACCAGGCACGATGCACGCTTGGCCTGAAAGACATGGTCCAGACAGGCCTGGTTGCAGGCAATGCAGGTGTTGATCTCATCAGCACGGCCCTGCTCGGCCTTGCGCACAAATTCACTGTCAGCCAGTAGCGGTCTGGCCATGGACACCATGTCGGCCTTGCCGGCGGCGAGGATGTCCTCGCCTTTTTCCGGGGTATTGATGCGGTTGGTGGTGCAGATCGGGATGTCAACCTCACCATAGAACTTGGCTGTCACATCGGCGAAACCGCCACGGGGCACTGAGGTTACGATGGTGGGCACCCGCGCTTCATGCCAGCCAATCCCGGTATTGATGATGGTGGCGCCGGCCTGCTCAATAGCCTTGCCCAGCATCACGATCTGATCCCAGGTCTGGCCGCCTTCAACCAGGTCCAGCATCGACAGCCGATAGATGATAATAAATTCGGGCCCCACCGCTTCGCGCATGCGGCGCACGATCTCGACCGGCAAGCGCATGCGGTTCTCGTAAGGACCGCCCCACTTGTCGGTGCGTTTGTTGGTGCGTTCGCACAGGAACTGGTTGATGAAGTACCCCTCGGAGCCCATCACTTCGACGCCGTCGTAGCCGGCAAACTTTGCCAGCTTCGCGGCATCGACGAAATCGTTGATCTGCCGTTCCACGCCTTTGGTGGACAGTGCCCGGGCCTTGAACGGGCTGATTGGCGCCTTGGTGGCTGACGCTGACACAATCAGCGGCTGGTAACCGTAACGACCGGCGTGCAGTAACTGCAGGCAGATCTTGCCGCCGGCCTCGTGCACGGCGCCGGTGACATGCCGGTGCAGCAGCGCTGTGGCTCGATTGTTCATGGTGGACGACAGCGGCGCGAGCTGCCCGACCAGGTTGGGTGAGTATCCGCCGGTGACCATGAGCCCGACCCCGCCTTCGGCCCGCTCCGCAAAATACCGGGCGAACTTGTGGATGTTCCAGAAGCGGTCCTCGAGACCGGTGTGCATGGAGCCCATCAACACCCGGTTCTTGAGTTCCGTGAATCCGAGGTCGAGAGGCTTCAACAGGTGCGGATAGGCTTGGGTCATGGGGTATCTCTTGGTGTTTTCAGGAAAGCCAACATGGTAGCACAGCCAACTAAGACTAATGTATGACACCTAAAGGGCCTATAAACCGGATTAATGGCCAGTCGACTTGACCTGCGGGACCGGCCACGTATCATCGTAGCTCGTATCAGACTAACGGAGCACCTATGACCGAGAAGTCCGACGTGTCACACCAACCCGGTTCTTTCCCGGCTGCCGCCGAGGTGCATCTTCACCGGGGCCGTCTTCCGTATTTCCCAGACCCACCTCGTTCCGACTGATTGTCCGCCGCTGACCGCGATTGCCCGCGGTACTGCATCGAGCGGTGCAGAACAGGTGGCCGGAGACTAGACTCAGGCAACGATTGAACCTCCATCCATGAAAGACAAAAAACCAATAAAGAGGTTGCGATGTCGCTACCGCTGGTTGTTTTACTGCCCTTTTTAGGTGCTTTAGCCGCGCCGCTGTTCGCCCAGGGCGGGCGTACGGCCATTGCCATAGCCGCATCGGTGCCTGCTGTTATAGCCCTGGCAGCGCTGTATCCGCACTGGCAGACCCTGGCGGACGGCGGTGTGGTGCTGCACAGCTACCAATGGCTGCCGGCGCTCGGGCTGTCCTTCAGCTTCCGGCTGGACGGCCTGTCCCTGCTGTTCGCTCTGCTGATTCTGGTCATCGGCCTGCTGATCATTCTCTACGCCCGTTACTACCTCAAGGCAAAAGAGAACGTTGGCAAGTTCTATTCCCTGCTGCTGTGTTTCATGGGGTCGATGCTGGGCATCGTGCTGTCCAGTAACCTGCTGCTGATGCTGATCTTCTGGGAGCTGACCAGTCTCACGTCTTTCCTGCTGATCAGTTTCTGGGATCACAAACAGGACGCCCGCCGGGGTGCCCGCATGGCACTGGCGGTCACCGGTGGCGGCGGCCTGGCGCTGATGGCCGGTATTCTGATCATCGGCAACATCGTCGGCAGTTTCGAGCTCGATGATGTGCTGGCCGCCGGTGACCAGATCAAGGCGCACAGCCTCTACCCCGTCGCCCTGACACTGGTGCTACTGGGAGCGTTCACCAAATCGGCGCAGTTCCCGTTTCACTTCTGGCTGCCCCATGCCATGCAGGCACCCACACCGGTGTCTGCCTACCTGCATTCTGCCACCATGGTCAAAGCAGGCATTTTCCTGATGGCCCGGCTCTACCCTGCCCTGGCAGGCACCGAGCAGTGGTTTTACATGGTCAGCTTTACCGGCATGGCCACGCTGCTGATCGGCGCTTACGTGGCCATGTTCAAACACGATTTGAAAGGCCTGCTGGCGCACTCAACGGTCAGCCACCTTGGCCTGATTACTCTGCTGTTCGGCATGGGCACTCAACTGGCCGCGGTGGCGGCGGTGTTCCACGTGATCAACCACGCCATCTTCAAGGCGTCACTGTTCATGGCGGCGGGCATTATTGACCACGAAACCGGCACCCGGGACATGCGGCGCATCAACGGGCTCTGGCGCTATATGCCCCACACCGCCACGCTGGCGATGGTGGCGGCATCCTCCATGGCAGGGGTGCCGCTGCTCAATGGCTTCCTGAGCAAGGAGATGTTCTTCGCCGAATCCCTGCAGCTGAACCTGCCCGGGATCTGGGCGTGGCTGCCGCCGCTGGTGGCAACACTCGCAGGCATTTTCGCCGTGGCCTATTCGGCGCGCTTCATCCACGACGTGTTTTTCAATGGCAAGCCGGTGGATCTGCCCATCTACCCGCCCCACGAACCGCCGCGGTATATGAAGATCCCGGTGGAGATTCTGGTCTTCGCCTGCATCATGGTGGGGGTGTTCCCCGCCCTGTCTGTCGGCCCGTTGCTGTACGCCGCTGCCGCCGCGACCCTGGGTGGCGAGGTGCCGGAATACCATCTGGCCATCCTGCATGGCTTTAACCTGCCACTTTTCATGAGTTTCGCCGCCTTCTTCGGTGGTCTGCTGATGTACAGCCAGCGGCAACGCTTCTTTGATTTCCATGCCCGCTTCCGGGAAATCGATGAGAAGGCCATCTTCGAGGCTGCGGTGTCCCGCATTGCGTCACTGGCGACCCGGGTCACCGGGCGCATCGAGAACGGATCACTGCAGCGTTACGCGGGCCTGCTGGTCATCAGCGTGCTGGCAGTAGCCATCGCGCCGCTGCTGAACCTTGGTGTTTTTGTGGGTGAAAGCGGCTTGTCACCTATCGACTGGCCAACCCTGATCGGCATTGGCGTATTGATCCTGTGCGCGTTCGCCACCGCCGCCCTCCACCGTGAGCGCTTCTATGCGCTGGTTCTGCTCAGTGTGGTGGGACTGCTGGTGGCGCTGGGCTTCGCCCGTTTCTCTGCACCGGACCTGGCCATGACGCAGCTCTCGGTGGAGGTGGTCACCATTGTTCTGCTGATGCTGGCGCTGTTCTACATGCCGTCCTGGACGCCCATCGAAAGCAGCACCGCCCGGCGGCTGCGTGACGTCGCGATCGCGCTGGCAGCTGGCGCCGGCATGACGGTGGTGACACTGGCAATGCTGACCCAGCCATTCGCATCCATCTCCGAATTCTTCCTGGCCAACAGCAAGCCCGGCGGTGGCGGAACCAACGTGGTCAACGTGATTCTGGTGGACTTCCGGGGCTTTGATACCCTCGGTGAGATCGCCGTTCTGGGTATCGCCGCTCTCGGCATCTACGCCATGCTCAAGGAAACCGCGTTGACGCCGCCGCCAGGCGACGGTCTCGGCCATAGCTGGACCCGCGACGCCTACCCGCTGATGCTGCGCCAGATTGCCCGGCCCATGTTGCCTCTGGCCCTGATGGTTTCCGCCTACATTTTCCTGCGGGGCCACAACCTGCCCGGCGGCGGCTTCATTGCCGGCCTGATCACCGCGGTGGCCCTGATTCTCCAGTACATTGCCAGTGGCATGATCTGGACCCAGGACCGGGTGCCATTCCGCTACCACAACATGATCGGGCTCGGGCTGCTGTTTGCCACCATTGCCGGCGTGGGCAGTTTTGCCTTCGGCTACCCGTTCCTGACCAGCACCTTCGATTACATCAGCTGGCCGGTGTTGGGTAAATTCGAAGTGGCATCGGCGCTGATATTCGATCTTGGCGTATACCTCACGGTCATCGGGGCAACCCTGCTGGCTCTGGTCAGCATCGGGCGCCTGTCACCGCACTCGGCCATCAAAAGTAAAAAGGAGGGCGCGTAATGGAGTTGGCTTTCGCTCTGGCCATTGGCGCACTGACGGCGTCCGGCGTGTATCTGCTGTTACGGGCCCGCACCTTTCCGGTGGTGGTGGGCCTGACGCTGCTGTCTTACGGTGTCAACCTGTTCCTGTTTTCCTCCGGCCGCCTGGTGACCGGTGGTCAGCCGATCATCGGCAGCACCGCTGCCTATTCCGACCCGCTGCCCCAAGCGCTGGTACTCACGGCCATCGTGATCGGGTTTGCCATGACGGCGTTTGTGGTGGTGCTTGCCCTGCGTAACGTCGCGGACAACGACGACGATCATGTGGACGGGCGCCAGACCGGCACCGATTCGAAACAGGATTCAGCCGAGGAGGTAACCGGTAAATGAATCATTGGCTTACCGCTCCCATCCTGATTCCCCTGTTCGGTGGCATACTGCAGGTGTTCATGGGTTACGCCCCGATCAGCCTGCGCCGCACCCTGGCGCTGACCACCACCGTACTCCTACTCGCGGCCTCCGTGGTACTGCTGGTGCTGGCCGATGACGGCAGCTATCGCGCCTACGCCTTCGGTAACTGGCAACCGCCTTTCGGCATCGTTCTGGTGCTGGACCGCCTCGCCGCCCTGATGCTGGTGATGACGTCGGTGCTGGCGCTGTTCTGCCATCTGTACTCCATCGGTGGCGCTGATGAGGGCAATCGCCAGTTCCATGCGCTGTTTCTGTTCCAGCTGCTGGGTCTGAACATTGCCTTTCTCACCGGCGACCTGTTCAACCTGTTCGTCGCGTTCGAGGTGCTGCTGATTGCCTCCTACGGCCTCCTGATGCACGGGGGCGGCACAACCCGCACCGTTCCGGGGCTGCATTACGTGGTGCTCAACCTCATCGGCTCTGCCATCTTCCTGATCAGTGTCGGTATGATCTACAGCGTGACCGGCACCCTGAACATGGCGGATCTGGCGGCTAAAATGGCGGACGTCAGCGACGAGAATATTCACATCGTCAAAGCCGGCGGCATGATGCTGCTGGTGGTGTTCGGCCTCAAGGCGGCGATCCTGCCCCTGTGCTTCTGGCTACCCCGCGCCTATGCCAAGGCCACCGCGCCGGTTGCCGCCCTGTTTGCGGTGATGACCAAGGTCGGCATCTACGCCATCCTGCGGGTGTATTCCCTGGTGTTCGGTGATCAGGCCGGGGAGCTCGCAGGGCTGGGCATGGACTGGCTGTTCCCGCTGGCCCTCATCACCCTGGCCATGGGCGTTATTGGTGCCCTGGGCTCCGAGAGCCTGAAAACCCTGGTGGCCTGGCAGGTCATCATTTCCGTGGGAACCCTGCTGGCCGCCATGTCGCTGGGTTCTGTGGAAGGCACCTCGGCGGCGCTGTTCTACCTGCTCAACACCACCTGGGTGGTGGGTGGCCTGTTCCTGGTGGCGGACCTGATCAGCCGGCAGCGGGGCACCGCGACGGACAAGATCGTCACCGCGCCACGGATGCGCAACCGCACCTTCCTCAGCGTGCTGTTCCTGATCGGCGCAGTGGCGGCCGCGGGGCTGCCGCCGTTGAGCGGTTTCTTTGCCAAGCTGCTGATCCTGCAGTCTGTCACCCCGGGCCCGCAAATGGCCTGGCTGTGGTCGGTGATCCTCATCGGCGGTTTCTTTTCACTGATTGCCTACAGCCGCGCTGGCAGCATCGTGTTCTGGCGAAACGTGGAGGGCCATATCGAGGATCCCGGCAAACTGAGCGGCACCGTCTCTGTGGCGGCCGGGGCGCTGGTGGCCCTGAGCATTGTGATCGTCGCCCTGGCCGGGCCGATCAGTCGCTACGCCGACGCCACGGCAGCCCAGTTGCATGACAGCAACGCCTACATCGGCATTCTGCAAACACCGATGGTCGGGGAGGATGAATAATGTTTGATCGTCTGAATTTCCCCCAGCCGTGGCTCAGCCTGCTGCTGTTCGTCATCTGGCAGTTCCTGAGTGACGGCGTTTCCGGTGCCAGTGTCGTGCTCGGCCTGTTTCTCGCCTGGCTGATCCCGCAGATCACCCAGGGGTTCTGGCCTCAGCGACCCGCCTTCATTCATCCCTGGCGGATGCCGGCATACCTGACACGGGTGCTCATGGACATCATCGTCGCGAGCGTGTCGGTGGCGCGGCTGATTCTCAGCCCGCGAGCGCCCAGACCGATGTTCGTCTGCTACCCGCTGGAACTTGAACATCCGCTGGCCATATCCATCCTCGCCAGCACCATCTCCCTGACGCCCGGCACAGTCAGCGCCGACGTCAGTGATGACAACAAGACACTGCTGATTCACGCTCTGGATGCGCAGAGTGAACAGGAGGTTATCGATGCCATCAAGACCCGCTACGAGAAGCCCCTGCTGGAGATGTTCAAATGATCACAATAGCCCTGTACATCACCCTGGCCATGGTCATGATTGCGGCCCTGCTGAATGTTTACCGGCTGATTCGCGGTCCCGATGCCCCTGACCGGGTGCTGGCACTCGATACGCTGTACATCAACGCCATTGCGCTGATCATCCTGCTCGGCATTACCCTGGGTACACGGCTCTATCTGGAGTCTGCCCTGCTGATCGCGGTGATGGGCTTTGTCGGTACCGTGGCCATGGCCAAGTACCTGAAACGAGGCAGCGTCATTGAATAACGTAGCGAACTCTCTGAAGGTCTATGGAGGATGTCGGCCATGAGCGAAATTGCCGAGTACATCATTGCAGCCCTGTTGCTGGTCGGGGGCTTCTTCACCCTGGTCGGCGCTATTGGCCTGGCCCGCCTGCCGGACTTCTTCACGCGCCTGCACGGTCCGACCAAGGCCACCACGGTTGGTGTCGGCGCCATCATGCTGGCATCGGTGATCTATTTCAGTGTGAACCACGACGGCATCGGTATTTCTGAGATCCTGATTACCGTGTTCCTGTTCATGACCGCACCGGTGAGCGCCAACATTCTGGCCAAGGCGGCCATGCACATCGGTGTCAAGTCCATGGACGATACCCGGGGCAAGCCCTGGGAGCAGTAGCCGTGGACGGAACGCCAAAATTGTCATTGGCCAGACAGAAAATTGCCGTATAGTAGGCCCCCAAATAGAATCAAGGAGCCAGCATCATGCTGAAAGTGAACGAGTACTTCGACGGCAAGGCCAAATCCATCGCGTTCCAGACTTCCACTCTGCCCGCCACCGTGGGTGTTATCAGCCCGGGTGACTATGAGTTCGGCACCAGCAAGAAGGAAACCATGACGGTCATCAGTGGGGCCCTGACCGTGCTGCTGCCGGGCATGGAAGAGTGGATGACCTACGGCGCCGGCGAACGCTTCGATGTGGCCGGTCAGGCCAGCTTCAAGGCAAAAACCGATATCGATACCGCCTACCTCTGCACTTACGAGTAACCGTCCGCTCACTGTGACCGGAACTACAACCCAGAGCGAAATGCAGTATTCCTAACACCTGATTCGCTCTGGCTTTTTTCCTCTTTGCAAGGTTTTCGTTTGCCGCGAAATGTGTCAGATTTACCCCTGTTTCTCGTATAACATCAATAACTGAGAAAGAGGTACCGAGTAATGGCACAGACCCGAATTCTTCCACCAGCGGACAATGCCCACCAGTATCCGTTGCTGATCAAACAACTGCTGCTATCCGGCCCAAGATACTCGCCTGATCAGGAAATCGTTTACGCCAACCGCAGCAAGTACACCTACACCGATCTTGTCGAGCGGATCCATCGCCTGGCCAATGCCCTCACCGATGCCGGCGTGAAGCCCGGCGACACCGTCGCGGTGATGGACTGGGACACACCACGTTACCTCGAGTGCTTTTTTGCCGTTCCGATGATTGGCGCCGTGCTGCACACCATCAACGTGCGCCTGTCCCCGGAACAGATCGTATACACCATGAACCACGCCGAGGACGACGTGGTTCTGGTGCACGATGACTTCCTGCCCATTCTGGAAGCCGTCAGCGGCGAGATCAAAACCGTCAAAAGCTACATTCAGCTGACCGACGAGAGCACTGCCAAGGCCACCAACCTGGAGACCGCCGGCGAATACGAAGCCATGCTGGCGAAGGCCGGTACCGAGTTTGATTTCCCCGATTTCGATGAGAACAGCGTTGCCACCACGTTCTACACCACCGGTACCACCGGCAACCCCAAAGGCGTGTTTTTCAGCCATCGTCAGTTGGTGCTCCACACCCTGGCCATGACCGGGTCACTCTCCGCCTACGACGAGATGCCGCTGCTGCGGTCGTCAACGGTGTACATGCCGGTCACGCCGATGTTCCACGTGCACGCCTGGGGCGTGCCCTACGCCGCCACCATGCTGGGCATCAAGCAGGTCTATCCGGGTCGTTATGAGCCCGAGCTGCTGGTGGATCTGCTCAAGGAACACAAGGTGTCTTTCTCACACTGCGTACCGACCATCATGCAGATGATGATGGGCACCGAATCCATCAAGACCGCGGACCTCAGCAACTGGCACGTGTTGATTGGCGGCAGCGCCCTGACCCGGGGATTGTGCGACGCCGGCGCGAAGCTTGGCATCCACATGTACACCGGTTACGGCATGTCTGAGACCTGCCCGCTGCTGAGCGCCACTCACCTCAAGCCGGAAGATCTGGAACTGCCGCTGGCCCAGCAGACCGCCAAGCGGGTAAAGACCGGGATCGCTGTGCCCATGGCCGAACTGGACATTGTGGATCCATCCGGGCATCCGGTGGCCCATGACGGCGACGCCAAGGGCGAGGTGGTGGCGCGGGCACCGTGGCTGACCCAGAGCTACTTCAAGGAGCCGGAAAAAGGCCAGGAACTGTGGGAGGGCGGTTGGTTGCATACCGGCGATGTCGCCAGCATGGAACCGGACAACACCCTGGTCATCAAGGACCGCATCAAGGACGTCATCAAGACCGGCGGCGAATGGCTGTCGTCACTGGATCTGGAAAACCTGATCAGCCAGCATCCGGCGGTGGCCGGTGCGGCGGTGGTGGGTATTCCCGACGAGAAATGGGGAGAACGCCCCCATGCGCTGGTCACGCTCAAGCCGGGCCAGCAAGCCAGTCTGGAAGACATCCAGTCGCACCTGAAACAGTTTGTGGAGGCCGGCGAGATCAACAAATGGGCCATTCCGGCGCAGATTGATTTCGTTGACGATATCCCGAAGACCAGCGTTGGCAAGATCAACAAGAAGCTGATCCGGGATCAGTTGAAGTAACGCTGAAAGGGGCGGATGGCCATGGTCATCCGCCCCTCTTAGTGCAACCGCCTCACCGCGACCACTGGGAAACAAAGGATCAGGACAGCGTGGACTCCCTAGCTGACCGTTTCACGCACAGGTGGATGCAGCATCGCGGTGCGGACGGCGCGGGGCGCGGACCGGGGCCGATCCTGGTAGATGCGGCGGCTGCCGCTGTCGACACCCACCACCTTGCTCATGGCAGGATCAATCTCGCCGAGCTGATCGGCGCTGGAGATGCTCCTCACATACAGGAACTCGGCCTGGGTACGCTGGGCTGTCACATCCACCAGCATGAAGCCCGGCGACTTGAGCTCCACGTACTTCATGTGCGGATTGGCCAGCCGGACAGCAACACCCGCCAGCCCGGCGATTTGCTCGGGAAAACCCGGAGAGGTCACGGAGGGCGTTACGAACTCGGCGGCGAGGGGGCCTGTCAGCGCGTTCTCCAGCAGACTGCCGGGGTCCGCGTAGACTTCGTTGGCCCAGGAGGTGTGGATATCACCGGTGAAAAACACCGTGTTATCGATGCCCTCCCCGGACAGGGTCTGGAGTATCGCCTCCCGGTCAGCCACATAACCGTCCCACTGGTCCATGTTCAGTGACAGCAACTGACCGTTGAACGCGGAGATATTCTCCAGCCCCAGGGTGCGGGCGGCGTCCAGCGTCCGGACAATGTTCAGCTCGGAAAACATAACCTGCTGACCAATCATCCGCCAGTGGGCATCGGACGCCGCCAGACCGTCCCTGAGCCAGCTCATCTGCTGCTCACTCATGATGCGGCGCTGGTCGTCGAAGCGCGCGGGATCGGCAGGCGACGACACCTGCGCATCCCGGCCGTCAAGGCGGGTGTCCAGCATGAACAGGTCAATCAGCCGGCCGAATTCGAAGCGTCGCCAGATCCGACCGCTGTCTGTGACCACCTCGCGAATCGGCAACCACTCGAAGTAAGCCTGGATCGCGGCCTCACGGCGATTGGCCCAGGCGCCTTCGGTCGCTTCATCGTGGTTCTCTGCGCCGTCCTGATGACTGTCGTTGGCAGACTCGTGATCATCCCAGATGCAGATCATCGGAAACTGCTGATGTACCGCTTGCAGATTGCTGTCGGTCTTGTACTGGGCGTGGCGCTGCCGATAATCCGACAGTTCGAGAATCTCGTGGGCTGGCAGCGGGTCGCGGTCGGGAAAGTCACCGTACTCACCCGGACCGTATTCGTAGATGTAGTCGCCGAGGTGCAGGACAAAGTCCAGGTCGCTCTGTTCACTCACGGCCTTGTAGACGGAAAAGAGACCGAAGGCATAATTCGAACAGGACACCACGGCGAAGCGGGCACGTTCGGCCGGCATACCCGCAGCTGGAAAGGTGCGGGTTCGGCCCACCGGGGAAGTCTGCTCACCGACCGCAAACTGATAGTAGTACCAGGTATCCGCCTGCAATCCTGCCGCATCCACCTTGACGCAAAAATCCCGGGCCTGTCCGGTGGTGGTCTGGATCTGAGCGACGCGTTCCTGCATGTCGCGGTCCCGGGCAATGGTTACCCTGACCGGGATGACACCCGCGTCCCGGGCAAGCGCGTCTGCCGGAGTGACACGGGTCCACAGCACAACGCGGTCGGCGAGAGGATCGCCGGAGGCCACTCCGTGGTTGAATGCAACGGCAGGAACGCGCTGACTGTCGCTGTCACCGTTGACATTACCCGGCCCGGAGACACTGGCCGAGGCCCCGCTGCCCGAACCACCGCCCCACAGGCCGTCAACGCGCCGAACGACGTGGCGGCGAGGCCCTTGAGCACCACACGGCGTTGCTTGTCCATTCTGCTCTCCGGATTCTTGATGGTGAGTCGACGGTCGTCGATCACTTTTTTTGATGAAGATCACAGATTGGAAACAGACTATTACTCGTGAGTGACAGGCACCCCGCCCATCGGGCCAGATTGAACGGCTACCGATCTACAGACCGGAAAACGCGAAATCCACCTCCGGCGTGCGACCGCCAATGATGTCCGCTATGGCCGCGGCGGAGCCGCAGGAATGGGTCCAGCCCAGGGTGCCATGACCGGTATTCAGGTACAGGTTGCCGAGATGGCTTTTACCGATGTAGGGCACATTGGATGGCGTTGCCGGGCGCAGTCCGGTCCAGAATTCAGCCTGATCCCAGTAGGCGGCTTCAGGCATCACTTCCGCGGTGCGGCGGACGATCGCCCGGCACCGGGTGTAATCCAGATCCCGGTTGTAGCCGTTGAGCTCGGCGGTGCCGGCAACACGGATGCGATCACCGAGGCGGGAATACACCAGTTTGTACTCGTCGTCGGTCAGGCTGACCTTGAACGCCGCGGCCTCGTTCCTGACCGGTACGGTGATGGAATACCCTTTGGCGGGGTAGATATTCAGGAACAGCCCCAGCTGCCGCGCCAGAATCGCACTGAAGCTGCCCAGGCTGAGCACATAGGCATCGGCACGCCGGGTTTCATGGCGGCCCTCACAGAGGGTCTGCACGCCAAGAATCCGCTCCCGGGTCTTGTCGAAACCGAGAATGTCGGTGCCATACAGAAAGTTCACCCCGGCTTCCTCTGCCTTGCGCGCCAGTGCCTGGGTGAACTTCCGGGCGTCGCCGGATTCGTCCTCGGAGGTGTAAGTGGCCCCGGCGATGCGATCGCGGATCGGCGCCAGCGCCGGCTCCAGCTCAACGGCGCGGGCCGCATCGATCACCTGACGGTCGCAGCCGAGATCCCGCATCAGTCGTGTGGGCTCAAGCGCGGCATCGAATTCCTGCTGATTGGTGTAGAAGTGCAGAATGCCCTTCTCCAGGTGATCGTACTCCAGCCCGGCTTCCTGACGCAGGGCCTGCAACTGCGCACGGCTGTAGGTACCCAGGTTCACCATCTGGCGAATATTGTAGGCCGCACGCGCCGACGTGCACTCCTTGAGGAAGGACAGTGCCCAGCGCCACTGGGCCAGATCCAGACGGGGCCGGAACAACAGCGGCGCGTCCGGTTGGGTCAGCCACTTGAGTACTTTCCACGGCGCCGAGGGGTTGGCCCAGGGCTCGGCGTGTGACACCGATATCTGCCCACCGTTGGCATAACTGGTCTCCAGGCCGGCTTTGCTCTGCCGGTCAATAACGGTGACCTCATGGCCTTGTTTACGCAAAAACCAGGCGGTGGTCACGCCAACAACACCTGCACCCAGCACCATTACGTGCATTCTTATCCTCCGCTAAGCGTGAGTCCCGTGCGGGACACCATGGACCGGGCCCCAGTGTAGCGTCCGGGGCCGGCATTGGGTGTTATACCATCAGCCACCGGCCCGTTTGACAGTCCAGCCTTTGGCCTGAAGCAGCGGCACGAGCATGTCCCGCTGATCACCCTGGATTTCAACGACGCCGTCCTTGACGGTGCCGCCGGTCCCACACCGGGCTTTCAGGACCTTCGCAAGGGCCTTGAGTTCTTTATCGTCCAGGGGGATTCCGGTCACAAGGGTGACGCCCTTGCCCTTGCGGCCCTTGGTTTCGCGACTGACCCTTACCACCCCGTCACCGGCCGGCCGGGACGGCTGGCCGCAGCAACAGTCAGCAACGGGATGGCGGCAGTCCGGGCACATACGGCCCTGCTCAGTGGAAAAAACCAGGCCACCAGCGGATGTCGACTTCATTGATACTCCGATTACAGTGTTTCTCGCTCTACTTCATTCCGGGGGGTACTCGGTAAACATGTCCGCGACCACTTCATCGATCAGCTCGCGGCGGTATTCCGGCGACTGGTCTTCGTTGAGGTAACGTCGGCTCGCCGCCCGCCACACCACGCGCTCACTCTGCGCATCAACCAGCTCGACCACCAGTTTGCCTTCCTGCACTTCACGAATCGGCGGCGCGGTGGACAGCCCCCAGCCAAAGTTACCACGGCCGATGCCGAGACCGAACCCCAGGCCGGAACGTTCGAGCCGTTCCTCCTCGACAATTTGCCAGGTAACCAGCAAATCCGCGGCATCTGCCGCGGCCTTGTCGAGCCCTTCCCGATTCAGCTCGCGCTCAACCGCAGCGCGAATCCGGCTGTCATCCAGCGATTCGAAGGACACGCTGTCGCCATCGCGCTCGGGGAAAGCCCAGGATGAGTAGTTACCGAAAACGGCGGCCGAGTCGTAATCGGTCACCACGTTGCTGGCACACCCGGCCAGCAACAGCATCGTCAGGGATGCCACAACCGTGCGAATCGTCATAGTACACCTCATGTCTGATTTCCTTGTGTAAAGTATACGCAATACGAACGGTCAGAGATGTAGCGAGGGTTCCCTACCTTTCGAAACGGTAATCGAGTTTCTGGGCCTCACAAAAAGCGGCGAAGGCCCCGCTGTGATCCGCCGGCACCTGCACTCGCGCCTTGACGCTGGCACCGTATTCCACAGCGACCACCAACGCCTCGTGGGTTTCGCACCAATGCCGCAACGGCTGCTCATCGGCAAAGCCCATGGTCACATCGACCACGTCCATGGCCTGCTGCAGCACGCGGTCCACGGCAGATAACACACTCTCCGCAGCCCCGGCGTAAGCGCGGACCAGGCCACCGGCACCCAGCTTGATGCCGCCAAAATAGCGAATCACCATCACCAGCACGTCGCCCATATCCTTGTGCTGGATCACCCCGAGAATCGGCTTACCCGCAGTGCCTGAGGGCTCGCCATCGTCGTTCATCGCTGCTTCCGCCGCTGACCCCGGGCGCCCCAACTGGTAGGCCCAGCAAATGTGGCGGGCGTCCGGATGATCCCGGTGGGCCTGGTCAAGCCAGGCTCGCACCTCATCACGACTGCTCACGTGGGCAATACGGGCGATAAACCGGCTTTTCTTTATCTCCGTTTCCCGCTCGAGGTATCCTGCGGGAACAGGGTAGTTCTTGTTCATCTGCTCGCGCTCCGCGCACACCGAGGAAACCCGACGTGGAAAATGAAGACGATTCCATCTCAGCAGGCACCGCACCGCCTGCGAAAATCCGCAAGGCCGGCTGCGGCATCCGCTATGACGAGGGCGAAATTGAGGGCATCGATTTCTCCCGCGCCGCCGAACTCAGGCCCGACACCCCGGACACCGATGTGTCAGGTGACATCGGTGAAAACCGGCAGGGTGACGGTCACCCGAAGCCCGCCTGACGCCGCAAGGTCGGCCCGAATGTCACCATCATGGGCCGCCACAATGTCCCGCGCAATGGCCAGCCCGAGACCCCAACCCTTGCCGCCACGGGATTTGTCAGCCCGGTAGAACGGCTCGAACAGATGCGGCAGCATCTCCGGGGGCACTCCGGGGCCCTCGTCCTCGATTACCGTGACCAGAGCGCCACCCACCTTGTTCATACCGACGTGAACCGCATGGCGCGGGCTGGTGTGATCGAGGGCATTCTGCACAATGTTGTCGAAAGCCCGCTGCAATAATCCCCGGTCTCCGAGCACAGATACCCCCGGGCAATCCGGGCTGATCGTTAACTGGCAGTCCACCCCCCGATGCTCGGCGTAGTCGGCCGCGTCCTGCAGCACGTCGTTGATCACGATCACCGGCTGAACCGCCTCACGGGGAATGTCGCGCCCCTCCTCCGACACCCGATAGAGCGTGAGAATCTGCGAGGTCATGGCTTCCAGGCGCTCGTTCTGGCGGAGAATGCTGGCCAGCAGGTCTTTGTCCGTGCTGCTTTCACTGGCCAGTTCGATTGCGATCCGCTGCCGCGTCAGCGGCGTTCTGAGGTCGTGGGAGATATCCCGCAGCAGATGTTTCTGCCGATCCAGCAGACTGCAAAGCTGCTCGGTCATGGCATTGAAGGCGGCCGCCAGCCGCCCGACTTCGTCCCGCCGGCCGGCAATCTGATCACTGACCCGCAACTGGGTGTTGCCACCGGCGATGTCCCGGGCGGTGGTTTCCATGTGCCGGAGCGGTCGCGACACCAACCGGGCAATCCACCAGCAAGCCAGGGTAATCAACACAAAGGCAAGCGCCATCTCCAGCACCCGGAAAAAGCGTGGGTCGAGCCAGCCCTCACCGTCCATTCGTGGCCATGCCACCAGCCGGTAGCCTTCTGCCACCTCGATCACCGCCGGGCGCTGGCGATACCAGCCAGATTCCAGGCGCTCCCGGATCGCCGAAGGCAGGCGGCCGTCCTGTTCATCGTTTTCCACCAGAATCAGGTGCAGTTCCAGGCGTTCGCCCTGCGCCCGCAGGAAGCGCCAGGCGTCACCCCGGCCCTCGCTTTCGCGCACGGTCAACGCCTCCAGGCCCAACTCCCTCAGGCCGACCTGACGCTCGATGGACGCCCGCTCACGATCCATCAACGCCCGCGTGGCCACGTTGCTGATCAGCATGGTGATCGCCATGGCCAGCCAGATAGACAGGAAGATTCGCCAGAACAGCGGAAACATCATGCGCTGCTTCATACCGGCACCCGGTAGCTGTAGCCCAGCCCCCGCACGGTCTCGATCCGCGGCGGATCGTCGTTACCGAGCTTCTTGCGCAGGTTGCTGATGTGCATGTCCAGGGTCCGGTCATGGGCTTCGAGCCGGCGCCCCAGCGCCCACTGCATCAGGTCGGTTTTACGGACCACGCTGCCGGCATGGGCGAGCAATACCTGAAGCACCTCATACTCGGTGGCGGTGAGCTCCAGCGCGGTGTCATCCTGATAGATCCGGCGATGGGCAGGTTCCACCCGCAGGTCGCCGTAAGTGCGGGAAGCGTCCAGATCCACCGCCAGATCCCAGGCGATGCGGCGCAGCAGTGCCTGCAGCCGTGCCACCAGTTCCCGCGGGTTACAGGGCTTGGGGATGTAATCGTCGGCTCCCACCTCGAAGCCGACAATGCGGTCCGTCTCATCACCCCGGGCCGTGAGCAGCACCACCGGGAGGTGGGTTTCGGCACGCAGGGCCCGCAACACGTCGAGTCCGCTGATGTCAGGCAACATGATATCCAGCACCACAATGTCGCAGTTTTGGCCACGAGCCAGTGACAGCCCGTCGTTGCCGGTCGCCGCCTCGCGCACACTGAACCCCTGATTGGTCAGGTAGCGGGCCAACAATTGTCGCAGTTCATCGTCGTCCTCAACCAGCAATACCCTGTTCTGCATGACTCTCCTCCCGTTTGGCGCTGCTCAGTCTAACACGCTGGCCTGCGGTGTCTTTTTCCAGCGATTTTCCTTTGCACAACCTTTACACAGCACTGACACCGGCTGACAGATTTGTCCGCTAGCATAATCATCACTGTCACGGGGCTGCTTTGGCGGCTCTACCACCAAGCAAGAGGGTCCAACGATGATCAAACACCCATCTCCCCGGTTTCTCACCAGCGCCCTTCTGTCCGCGGCACTGCTGGCCAGCCCGCTGGCGTTCGCCGGCAATCACGGAGACAAACACGACGGCCACCACGGCAAGTACAACAAAGCCGAAATGTGTGAGCAGATGCGCGAAGGCACTGGCAAATTCAGCCCCGAAAACCGCGAGGCGCGGATGCAGGAGTACCAGGCCAAAATGGAGCAGCGCCACGCAAAAATGGCCGACCGCCTCAAACTGACCGACGAGCAGCGGGAGATCTGGGACGAGATCCATCAGGAAAAGCAAGAAAAACGGGCCGCGAAGATGGAGAAATGGCAGGCGAAAATGCAGGAACACTGCGCCAGCCAGTGATCAGTTGCGGGGTTCTGGCGTATGGTATCGGGTACCACCAAGGAGGTTGCCCGACCATGGCCGAACCCGGCTCCCCAATTCCGCTCGTTCGTTTCTGCACGTCCATCGAGGACATTGCGGAAGCGGACTGGGATGCATTCTGCCCCGGCTCGTACCCGTTTCTCAAACACCGCTTTCTGCGGGCGCTGGAGGCCAATGGCTGCACCACCAGCGAGACCGGCTGGACACCCGCACATCTGACATTCTGGCTGAACGGCCAGCTGGCCGGCGTGGCGCCCGCGTGGCTGAAAACCCATTCCATGGGGGAGTATGTGTTTGACTGGGCCTGGGCCGATGCTTACCAGCGCTACGGCGAAGAGTACTACCCCAAACTGCTGATTGCCGTTCCGTTCACCCCCTGCCAGGGGCCGCGCCTGCTGTTGGGCGACACCCTGCGCAAGGGTTTGACGCCAGCGCTGCTGCACAACCTGTTGGACAGTGCCTGTGATGCCCTGGGTGCCCACTCCTGGCACGTGCTGTTCCCCAACCCCGCTGACCAGCAGTTGCTCGCCCGGACCGGCAAGCTGCACCGGCTCGGGTGCCAGTTCCACTGGCGTAACCATGGGTACCGGGGGTTCGATGATTTCCTCGGTGCGCTCACTTCACGCAAGCGCAAGTCCATTCGCAAGGAGCGCCGACAGGTGAGCGAGTCCGGCGTGTCTTTCCAGCGTTTTTCCGGCACCGACATGCCGGCGCAGGTGCTGTCGGCCTTCTATGTGTTCTACCAGGCAACCTATCTCAAGCGCGGCCAGCGCCCCTATCTGAACGAGGCTTTTTTCCGCCAGCTGTGCACGGCCATGCACGAACAGCTGCACCTGGTAATGGCGATCAGGAACGACACCATGATTGCAGGCTCTCTGTTCCTGACCGGTGACGACACACTTTATGGCCGCTACTGGGGCTGTCTGGAAGAGTACGACTTTCTGCATTTCGAAACCTGCTACTACCAGGGCATCGAACTGGCCATCAATCTCGGCCTGTCCACCTTCGATGCCGGTGCCCAGGGCGAGCACAAGCTGATCCGCGGCTTCGAGCCGGTGGTCACCCACTCCTGGCACGGCATATTCCATCCCGGATTTCACGAGGCCATTGCACGATTTACCGCCGAGGAGGCGGAACACGTCCGGCGCTATGTCGATGATGCCAGGGAGGCCCTGCCGTTCAGACAGGAGAATACTGGTTAATTTTTATACGGTCTTGTAATAACCTGAGCGTGGGTTTCCTGATAATTTCAGAATCCCACCTTCAGGCACCGGGACAGGTCACACACCATGGATACGGATCAGATCATCAGCCTCATGGACCAGAACAGCATTGCCCTCGTGATATCAGTGGTCGCGCTGATCGTGGCAGTGGGTACTCTCGTATATTCGGCCAACGCCAGGCGAACCCAGGCTTACCTGGATGCCCAGCTCAAACAACGCACGGAAACCCTGTGGCGCGATATGGACTAACTTCGCATCAACCAGTTCAACGGTACTTCGCCGCCCCTGCTCGGTGCCGGAGGCGGTGCTCCCGAATCGGCCCAATTCTCTGCCGAGAAGGCCGCGTACGACATTATCTGGCCACAACTGTGGTTGCTGCACGACAGGCTGGGCATGTTCCTGCGCACGGTGGAATCCGGCGAGCCGGCCGGTGAACTCCGGCTGGAAGCGCGTAACGCTGCGCTGGAGGCGAGGAATGCGTTGAATCGCCATCGCCCCTACTGCCATGAGGAAGTGGACACGCTGGTCACCAAGGTGATTGATACGGAGATCAAGGCACACCTCGCCGCCTGCCAGTACATGGATCTGCTGAAAGATACCGCCACCTCCGACACCACCCACGACCGCAATATCCAGCGGGAGAAATTCCACGTGCTGTACGACGGAGAGGCGCGGGAACAGATGAATCAGGTGGTTTCCATCATCCGACGACGCACCCTCAGGACAAGCTGAATGAGACGATTTTTCAAAGTAACCACCTGGTTCCTCGGTGGTGTGTTCATGTTGTTGGCCGGCCCTCTGCTGCTGGCCACCAGCGGTGCCCTGCACAGTGCCGAGAGCTGGCAGACCGCGTCCCGGGACAGCGCCGGAATCGCCCCGCTGGCGGCGGAAACCGAGGAAGCCATCATTCAGGTATACGGTGCCCGGGCCTGGAGCTGGCGCGGCTATTTTGCTGTGCACACGTGGATCAGTACGAAAGAAAAAGGTGCGGATCAGTACTACGTGCATGAAGTGACCGGCTGGCGCCAGTACGTGGTGAATTCCCGCCCCGGAGACCCGGACCGCCGCTGGTATGGTGCCGAACCGGTGCTGTACGCCGACATTCGTGGCAAGGAGGCCGAGGCCCTCATTCCCGGGATCTACGACGCGGTGCAAAACTATCCCTATCCGGACGAATACGAAGCCTGGCCCGGGCCCAACAGCAACACCTTCGTGGCCTGGGTGATTCGCGAAACCGAGGGGCTGGACGTGGCGCTGCCGAACCATGCCATCGGCAAGGACTATCTGGGAGATCGTGTGGGCGCGTCGGTTCCCGGCGGCTCGGGCTACCAGCTCTCACTGGGTGGCTATTTCGGGTTGCTGGCCGGGGTGCGGGAGGGGCTGGAGCTGAACGTGCTGGGCTTGTCGCTGGGCGTAAACCCGCTGGGGCTGGGTATCAAGCTACCGGGCATTGGCGAGCTGGCACTGAGAAACACCAATCCGATGCCTTCCGAATCCGGGGAGTGATTGCAATACGGTCAGAACAGATAACGCACTGCCGCAGCGGCGGCAATCCCGGCAGCGATCGACGGCAGCGGCTTGCGGAGCACCAGCATGGCGATGGCGGTGACCGCCAGGGCAGCGCGGGCGCCGGCGTCGCCGTCAAAGGCCATGGGCACAACAATGGCGATCAGCACCGAACTGGCCATGGTGTTGATAAAGCTCTCGATGCGAGGGCTGATCCGCACGAACGACATGGCGAACACGCCGCCATAGCGGGTGACCAGCGTCACCACCGTCATGATGGCGATGAGCAGCAATATACCGGAGGTGGTGGTTTCGACGGTCATACCGGCTTTTTCTCCAGCCAGAACAACCCGACCACGCCGCCCGCCAAGGCGCCGACTACAACGTGAGTATGAGGGGGCAGATACCAGTAGGCGGCCAGCGAGGCGGCCGCGGCGACCGCCCAGGCAACCAGAATGCGGGGGCATTTTTTGCCACCCAGCGCCATGGCGAGCAGGAAGCAACCGAGCACCATGTCCAGGCCCAGGCTCTGGGGATCCTGCAGCAGGCGACCGAAGTACACTCCCATCAGAGTGCCGATGATCCAGGCCAGCCACAACGCCAGCCCGCCGCCAAGAATCACTTCCAGATTGCGCCGACCGCTCTGGTATTCCTGGGCCGATACAGCCCAGTTGGCGTCGGTCAGCAACAGTAAAACGCCATAGCGCTGGCGGGGCGGCAAATCCTTGAGCATCGGGTACAGTGACGCCCCCATCAGCAGGTGGCGGGAATTAATAGCGAACACCACGGCGATCAGCGGCAGCACCGAGACCTGGGCGCCCCACATATCGACAGCTGCAAACTGGGACGCGCCGGCAAACACGGTTGCGCTCATCAGCAACGCCTGCAGCGGCTCCAACCCCTTCTGGATGGCGGCCAGGCCAAAGGCAGCACCGAACGCCACCACGAACAAGGAGATGGGAAGCAGCCGGAGAAACTCAAGGCGCAACTTGGCCGGCTGAAGCTGATAAGGATAGGAAGCGACAGACATCAGAGGAAACTAAGTCAGAATCCTCAATCAGCGTATAGGTAGTTACCCGCAGACACGGCCTAGTGCACGATGTGCACCCGACCGTCTGCCGCAGCAAACGGGTTGTTGAAGCTGCTGCCCTCGCCCTGCAATTCTGCTTCAGGATGATTCAGCGTCATCAATTCCTTCATTTGCTCTGCATCCGCCTTGGGCACATCCACCATGACCAGATGCCGCCCGGCTTCGATGTCACCGTGGAATTTCCGGATACGGTAGTTCTCGGTGCCGATGCCGCCAAAGCCGCCGAGCCAGCCACCGGCAATGACCGCGAACACGCCCATCGCAACGTACGCCGAGAGCGGCCAGCCAAGGCCGCCCCACGCGGCAATAGGCACCACGAAAAACAGTGCGAACAGACCACCGATAATCATCCCACGTTCCACAAACCGGGGCAGGTCGGTTTTATCAAGCACGCTTGCGATGTGCAGCCTGTGGGTATAGAGCCCCGCCTCATCCTTACTGAAGATGTGGAAACGCCAGTCGGTAATACCACGCTCGTGGAGATCTTCGGAAATACTCTCGACACTGTCGATGGTGTCCACCAGATAAAAGAGCCGTTTCATAATCGTCCTCCACTCAGATTCTCTGAGTCAGATGATGTGACTTGATTATAAAACAACCAACACAGCTAACCTGATGATTGCTCAAATCGTTTTACGATAAGCAAAACCGGGATATGGCGACTGCGTCTAAAGATTCCCGTTTCGGCGTTGACGTTAACGTCAATTGCAGCTAGTTTATTTTCCGTTCCGCCCCAAAAGGGCACTCCAGAACGGAGCACCGGGACACCTGAAATCAAACCGCCGGCCAAAAGCCGGACGACAAGAACAAGATACCCGCTTATGCCGAGATCCGGCCAGGTGGGAGAGGATTTCACACATGCCACATGATTCACGCACCCTCAACGGGCTGCGTCCCGTCAGCCTTGACGATGTCTGGGAAAAAGATTCCGGCACAGTCTACATGAACGGCAGCCAGGCCCTGGCACGCCTTCCCCTGTTGCAAGCCCAGCTCGATCGCGCCAATGGCCTCAATACCGCCGGCTTCATTTCCGGCTACCGCGGCTCGCCCCTGGGCGGTTTCGACAAGGTGCTGTGGAAAGCCCGCGACTATTTGAAAAAACAGAACATCCACTTTCTGCCGGGCATCAATGAGGACCTGGGCGCTACCGCTGTGTGGGGCGCCCAGCAGGTCAATATTTTCGAAGGCGCCCAATACGATGGCGTGTTCAGCCTGTGGTACGGCAAGGGTCCCGGTGTCGACCGCACCGGCGATGTCTTCAAACACGCCAACGCAGCCGGCACCTCCCGTTTTGGTGGCGTGCTGGCCGTGGCCGGCGACGACCATGCCTGCAAGTCGTCCACCCTGCCCCATCAGAGCGACTACGCCTTTCTTGATGCCGGCATGCCGGTACTGAACCCGGCGGGCATCCAGGACATTCTGGACATGGGCCTGTATGGCTGGGCCATGTCCCGCTTCAGCGGTTGCTGGGTGGGCTTCAAGGCACTGGCGGAGAACATGGATTCGTCCATTTCCGCCAACATGGATCTCAGCCGCATCAACATTCGCCTGCCGCGCGAGTTCCCGATGCCCGAAGGCGGGCTCAATTCCCGCTGGCCGGACAAGCCCATGGCGCAGGAGGAGCGCCTGCACCGCTACAAACTGGAGGCCGCCAAAGCCTTCTGCCGCGCCAACCGGCTTGACCACACCGTGTATTCCGCCCGCCAGCCGCGATTCGGCATTGTCACCACCGGCAAGGCCTATCTGGACGTTATTCAGGCCCTGGCCGACCTGGGGCTGGGCGAAGAAGAACGCGAGACCATCGGCCTGACCGTCTACAAGGTCGCCATGCCCTGGCCGCTGGAGCCGGAAGGCATCTACGAGTTCGCCACCGGCCTGGAAGAAATCCTGGTGGTGGAAGAAAAGCGCGGGCTGATCGAGGATCAGCTCAAAACCCAGCTCTACAGCTGGCAGGATGGCAAACGGCCGAATGTCATCGGCAAACGGGACGACCACGGTCACGACCTGCTGCCGACCATTGCCGAGCTGACCCCCGCCATGGTGGCCCGCGCCATCGCTTCCCGGCTCGACGGCCGCTACTGCAACGACACCCTGCAGAAACGCCTGGACTTCCTCACCGAAAAGGAAAACAGCCTCGCCAACCCGCGGGAGCGTCTGGAGCGCACCCCGCACTTCTGCTCCGGCTGCCCCCACAACACCTCCACCCAGGTGCCCGAGGGCAGTCGTGCCCTGGGCGGCATCGGTTGTCATTACATGGCCACCTGGATGGATCGGGGCACCGACACCTTCACCCAGATGGGCGGCGAGGGTGTGACCTGGCTTGGCCAGGCGCCCTTTACCAGCCAGAAGCACGTGTTCCAGAATCTCGGCGACGGCACCTATTTCCATTCCGGCGTGCTGGCCATTCGCGCCGCCATTGCCTCCGGTGCCAACATCACCTACAAGATCCTCTACAACGACGCCGTGGCCATGACCGGCGGTCAGCCGGTGGACGGCACTCTCAGCGTGCAGCAGATCAGCCATCAGCTCTACGGTGAGGGCGTTCGCCGCATTGCCGTGGTCAGTGACGACATTGACAAGTACCCGTCCCGCGCGGACTTTGCCGACCGCACCACCTTCCATGACCGCGACGACCTGGACGCGGTTCAGCGGGAACTGCGGGAGCTCGAAGGCTGCTCGGTGGTCATCTACGATCAGACCTGCGCCGCCGAAAAACGCCGCCGCCGTAAACGCGGCACCCTGGCCGATCCCGACCAGCGTGTGATGATTCACTCCGACGTGTGCGAGGGCTGTGGCGATTGCGGCATCCAGTCCAACTGCCTGTCGATCCTGCCCAAGGAAACCGACGCCGGCCGCAAGCGCACCATTGATCAGTCCGGCTGCAACAAGGATTTATCCTGCGTGCGTGGCTTCTGCCCCAGCTTTGTCACCGTCAAGGGCGGTAAGCTGAAGAAGCCTGCCGGCGTCAGCGCCGACGTCGACTTCCCTGCCCTGCCCGAGCCAACGCCGGTGTCCGGCAACGACCCCTACGGCATTCTGCTCACCGGCGTGGGTGGCACCGGGGTGGTAACCGTCAGCGCGCTGCTGGGCATGGCAGCTCACATCGAAGGCAAAGGGGTGTCGGTGCTGGATCAGACCGGCCTGGCGCAGAAGTTCGGCGCTGTGGTCAGCCACATCCGCATCAGCGACCGCCAGGACAACATTCATGCGGTGCGCATTCCCGCCGGCGAAGCGGACCTGATGCTGGCGTTTGACCTGATGGTGGCGGCCACCGACGACGCCCTGGCGAAACTGGACACTCGTTTCTCCCGCGCAGTGGTCAATGCCGAGCCGGCAATGCCCGCAGCGTTCACCCGCGACCCGGATATCCAGTTCCCCGGCGAAGCCATGGAGCAGAGTGTGCGGGAAGCCTGCCGCGCCGACGGCAGCTGGTTCCTCGATGCCGGGGGTCTGGCCAAGGCGCTGATGGCCGATGGCATGGCGGTAAACCTGTTTACTGTGGGCTTCGCCTATCAGCAGGGCCTGCTGCCGCTGAGTGCGCACTCCATCGAACGCGCGATCGAGCTTAACAACGTGTCCGTCGAGAAAAACAAGCAAGCCTTCCTGTGGGGTCGCCGCGCTGCCCATGATCTGGAAAAGGTCCGGGCGCTGGTGTTCCCGGCATCGAAAACGTCCGGTGCCCAGACGGTTCAGGTGATGGAAACCACCGATCAGTTAATCGAACGCAACAAGGCGCACCTGACCGACTATCAAAGCGCCGCACTGGCGCGGCGCTACGAGAAACTGGTACGCGCTGCCGAGAAAGCCATTTCCGCCAGGCTCGGCCGCGACCCGATGCTGTTACGCGCCATTGCCGAGAACTACGCGAAGGTGCTTGCGTACAAGGACGAGTACGAAGTGGCCCGCCTGTTCAGCAATGGCAGCCTGCGCAAGCAACTTACGGAGGAGTTCGAAGGCGAAGTGGCGCTGGAATTCAATCTGGCACCCCCGCTGCTGAGCCGTGGCAAGAACGGTGAACGGCCGAAGAAAATCAAGTTTGGCCCCTGGATGGAAACCGTGTTCGCGCTGCTGGCGAAAGCCCGCGGCCTGCGGGGCACCCCGCTGGATCCGTTCGGCTACACCGCCGACCGCCGGCTGGAACGCAGGATCATCCGGGAATACGAGGCCGACGTAGCCTTCCTGCTCCGGCATCTGAGCGCGGATCACGCCGTGGCCGCCCGCAACCTGGCCAGCCTGCCGGCGAAAATTCGCGGTTACGGCCCGGTGAAGGAGCACGCTTACCAGGCCGCCCGCAAGGAACGCAACCAGTGGCGGGCCGAGCTCAACCCGCAGGCACGGGAACATCAGCAAATCGCCAACGCGGCGATCTAAACTGTAAACAGGGCGGCCGGCACCTCTACCCTGAGGCCGGGCCGGCTGTCCGCTCCATCAAGACGCCGCCGCAGACCTCACAAGGGCAGCGGTGGCCATGGACGAGAGGCAAAACGCCATGAACGTATTCAGCCATCCCGAGTTCGACAACCACGAACACCTGTCCTTTTTCTGTGACCCGGAAACCGGACTGAAAGCCATTGTGGCCATCCACAACACTTCCCGCGGCCCGGCCCTGGGCGGATGCCGCATGTTCCCCTACGCCACGGACGAAGAAGCCCTGCGCGATGTGCTGCGGCTGTCCCGCGGCATGACCTACAAGTCTGCCCTGGCCAACCTGGATCTGGGCGGTGGCAAATCGGTGATCATTGGCGATCCCCGCAAAGACAAAACCGAGGCTCTCATGGAAGCCATGGGCCGCCATCTGGAAAGCCTGGGCGGCCAGTACATTGCCGCGGAGGACTCGGGCACCAGCGTACCGGACCTCAAGGTGATGGGCCGCCACACCCGCCACGTCGCCGGCCTTGCCGACCGCACCGGCTTTGACGGCAACCCCAGCAACGGCGACCCGTCGCCGGCCACGGCCTATGGCACGTTCATCGGCCTGCAAGCCTCGGTGAAACACAAGCTCGATCGTAGCGATCTCCGTGGCCTGAAAGTCGCCATTCAGGGCATTGGCAACGTCGGTTTCCGGCTCGCCAGACACCTGAAAGAGGCGGGCGCGGAGCTGTGGGTCTACGACATCCACGAGGACAACATGCAGCGGGCAGTGGATCAGCTCGGCGCCAGACCGGCGTCGGCGGAGGACATCCTGTTCCTGCCGGTGGACGTGGTGGCACCCTGTGCCATGGGCGCGGTGCTGAACGACGACAGCATCCCGCAGCTGCGAGCTCCAATCGTTGCCGGCGCCGCCAACAACCTGCTGGCGTGCCCGGAACACGACGTCATGCTGCGGGATCGGGGCATTCTCTATGCCCCGGACTTCGCCATCAACGCCGGCGGCATCATCGATGTGTTCTATGAGCGCACCGGCGCCACGCCGGACACCGTGCGCGCCCATGTGGACACCATCGGCGACACCCTGACCGAAATTTTCAACCGTTCCAGCCGTTCTGGCCGTCCCACCGGGGCCATCGCCAACGAACTGGCGGAAGAGCGGTTCCACAAGCATACCGCGGGTGCCGGGCTGGCGCCTGAGCGGTTGGCTTGCACCGGGTAACCTGACACCGGTGCATCCCCCTTGGGAGCTGCAGGCTTCTGCAGCTCCTCTTTTTAATCCCTGACAAAAACAAGTACCGCAGGAGATCGTCATGTCTGTCACTTCATCAGGTTCGGCCACCTATCCGGGGGCGCTGGAAGGCGCCAACGCCAGACGCGGCCTCTGGTCGTCGCGCCTCGCCTTTATCCTTGCTGCCACCGGTTCCGCCGTTGGTCTCGGTAATATCTGGAAGTTCCCCTACGTTACCGGCGAAAACGGCGGCGGCGCCTTTGTACTGGTGTACCTGCTCTGCATCGCCATTGTCGGCATCCCCATCATGATGGCAGAAGTCATGATCGGCCGGCGCGGCGGACGCAGCCCGGTCAACAGTCTGCGCCTGATTACCGAGCGCGACCGGCTGAAACCGGCCTGGAAACTGGTAGGCGCCGTCGGCGTTCTGGCGGGCTTTCTGATTCTTTCGTTCTATTCGGTCATCGGCGGCTGGGCCATTTCCTATGTGGGCACCACGGCCAGCGGCCAGCTCGCCGGCCAGTCTGCCGATGCGGTTGGTGCCATTTTCTCCGGGCTGCTCAGCAACCCCACTACCCTGCTGGCCTGGCATACCCTGTTCATGGCGATGGTCATGGTGGTGGTCGCACGCGGCGTGCGCGCGGGCCTGGAGCGGGCAGTCAGCATCCTGATGCCGGCCCTGTTCGTGCTGTTGCTGGTGGTGGTGGGCTACGCCATGACCACCGGCCACTTTGGCCAGGCCGCAGCGTTCCTGTTCCAGCCGGACTTTTCCAAACTCACCACCTCGGGCATTCTGGTGGCGCTGGGCCACGCCTTCTTCACCCTGAGTCTCGGTATGGCGGTGATGATGGCGTACGGCTCCTACCTGCCGAAAAACATCTCCATCGCCAAAACCTCGATCACGGTGTCCGTCATCGACACCGGCGTGGCGCTGCTGGCGGGCCTGGCCATCTTCCCGATTGTGTTTGCCAATGGCCTGGAGCCGGGCGCCGGCCCCGGTCTGATCTTCCAGACCCTGCCCCTGGCGTTCGGCCAGATGCCCATGGGCACCCTGTTCGGCACCCTGTTCTTTGTACTGCTGATCTTCGCGGCCTGGACGTCGGGGATTTCCCTGCTGGAACCGATTGTGGAATGGCTGGAAGAGCAGAAGGGCATGAACCGAGCGATCAGCACCCTGGTGGCCGGTATTGTCTGCTGGGCGCTCGGTATTGCCTCGATCCTGTCCCTGAACCTGTGGGCGGACGTGGCCCCACTGGGCTTCATCCCGATGCTGGAAGGCAAGACCATCTTCGACCTGCTCGACTTCTTCACCGCCAACATCCTGCTGCCTCTGGGTGGGTTGCTGGTGGCGCTGTTCGCCGGCTGGGTGATGTCCCGCCAGGCCATGGAGAACGAGCTGTCGCTGTCGCCGGCGATGTTCAACCTGTGGTTGGTGACCGTTCGCTTCATTACCCCGGTGGCGGTTGCGGTGGTGCTCATCTACAACCTGTTGTAAGGCTCCAGGGAGGCGGCGTTTGCCGTCTCCCCGGCCCCCGATCCTCTTCCGACTCCATTGCTCCTCTTTCTTCCTCATTTCTCCTCTTTTCACACCGTTTTACAGCTGTGACCACATTCTGTCCCTTTTTAACCGGCCAAAGCGGACGGGCGTCCCGTAAAGTGAGCCTCATAGAACAATGGATCAGAGAGGTCACACCATGTCAGCAGTTACCGCATCGTTTCCCGTACGCCGCCAGGACTTCGGTTTTGAGGAAGTGCCACGGCACTGGGTCGACAGTGACCCGTTCATGACACACCTGTTCAATGCCCTGTCTGCGCTGTTCCCGGATGGCGAACGGTTCTTCGTGGACAGCGTCCGCGCGGTACGCGACCAGATCAACGATCCGCAGCTGCAGAAAGACATTGGCGCCTTTATCGGTCAGGAAGCCATGCACGCGAAAGAGCATGGTCACTTCAACGAAGGCGCGATCAATCAGGGTTTTGATATCAAGAAGCTGGAAGGCTGGACCCGGGGTTTCCTGTCGGTGAAGAACCTGCCGCTGCTGAACAACAAGCGCGTGCATCTGGCCGCCACCGTGGCCCTGGAGCACTTCACCGGTATTCTGTCCGCCCAGCTGCTGAAGCGCGAGGATCTGGTCAACACCATTGACCCTTCCATGCGCACCCTGTGGGCCTGGCACTGCGTGGAAGAGAACGAGCACAAAGCCGTTGCCTTCGACACCTATGAGAAGCTCTACGACAAGAGCGTGGCGGACTACGCCATTCGCATGGGCACCATGGCGCTGATCACCGCCCTGATCATGGTAGCGATCCACGCCTTTATCGTGGAGCTGATGCGCGAAGACAAGCAGCTGCTGAACCTGCGTTCCTGGGCTAAAGGTCTGAACCGCGTGTGGGGCCCGAAGGGCATGTTCACCGCGATCATTCCGGAGTACCTGGACTACTTCAAGCCGAACTTTCACCCTTGGCAGCACGACACCGAATTCCTGCTGCACAAGTGGCGCAAACAGCTCAAACTCGCCTGAGGTTCGCCCCGAACCCCGAACCCGTTACAACCGCTCGAGCGAGGCCCTGAGGGTCTCGCCGATGCGGGCGTTCAGTTTCAGTGTCACCAGTTCATCAGCCCGGGTGCGCCCCAGATTCAGCGTGGCGATGGGCTTGTTCCATTCGGTCGCGTAGCGGCAGAAGCGGAACCCCGAATACACCATCAGCGACGAGCCAATCACCAGCAGGCCATCGCTGGCCTTGAGGGCATCCAGCGCGGAAACTACCCGCTCCTTGGGCACGAAATCCCCGAAAAACACCACATCCGGCTTCAGAATACCCCCGCACTTCGGACAATCCGCCAGCCGGAAATCGGCGAAATCCACATCCAGATCCGCATCCCCGTCCGGCGCGGTATCGGCGGTGTACTGTCGGAATCCGGGATTGAGATCGGCACAGCGGTCGTGCACGTCATCCCGCGGGCAGCGATAACCACAGCTCATGCACAGCACTTCATCGGCACGGCCATGGAGATCGGTCACCGCCCGGGTACCGGCTTGCTGATGCAGCCGGTCCACGTTCTGGGTCACCACCCGATGGCTGTGGTTGAGTCGTTCCAGTTCGCAGATGTCATGGTGCGAGGGGTTGGGCCGGGCATTGCGCATCACTGGCCAGCCGATCAGGCTGCGGCCCCAGTAGCGCCGGCGGGTGTGAAGGTCTTCCATGAACGCGTTGTGCTGGACCGGCTGCTTGCGCTTCCAGGCACCGTCCCCATCCCGGTAATCCGGAATGCCGGAATCGGTACTGACCCCGGCACCGGTCAGAATCATCAGCTTCGGATAGCGGCGAATAAACCCGGCCAGCAGCGCCCCCGCCTCGTCCGGCTCGTGCAACACCGGCGGCTGCGCCGGGTCAGGCAGGCGCTGGCTGGAGCGGAACGGGCGGCTTCGATGGATGGTCACAGGCACACAGACTCCGGCTTTCAGCCCGGCTTGCGGGCCACGTAAACGGTGTTGAACGATTCCCGGTTCTGAAACGGGTTATAGAAGTTTACGACGTGGCAGTCCACATCGATGAACACGTCCTGCAGCACCGCCATGAATGCCTCATCTTCGCCCTCATTGGACCACATGGCAAACACACCCCGGGGCTTGAGCTGACGTGCCATCAGGCGAAGGTTGTTGGCGGTGTAGAAACTGGCGCTGGAGTTGTGCAGCAAGGCCCGCGGCGAGTGGTCGATGTCCAGCAGAATGGCATCAAACTGCTTACCCGGCACCGCGGGATCAAAGCCCCCGGTATCCGGATCGGCGATGGCCAGCTCAAAGAAGCTGCCGTGGATGTAGCGGTTCCGTGCATCGGCATTGAGGTCTTTGCCCAACGGCACCAGCTCCTGCTGATGCCAGCCGATCACCGGCTGCAGGTACTCCACCACCAGCAGCTCACGGACACGCTGGTGCTTGAGGGCCGCCACGGCGGTATACCCCAGCCCAAGACCGCCCACCACTACACTGAGGTTATCCCCCTCGGTTTCGCCCAGCCCGATGTCAGACAGCGCGACCTCAGCGTCCACAAACATGCTGGACATGAGGAATTCCTCGCCCAGCTTCACCTCATAGATGTCCCGATCACCAATGGCCGGAATGCGGCGCCTTCGAAGGGTGATCTCACCGATCACCGAGGGTTGGCTGTCTATTTGTTCGAAAAGCAGTCCCATTTCTTACGACTCTTCTGGTGTGGGGGCTGGTTTTACTTGGGAGTTGCCTCTGCCAGCCTGAGAGTCCGTGCAGTCGCCGGTGGGTCGGGCCGTCCAAAACACGCTCAAGCCCATCCACGGGGCGCTTGGGCTCCGCCATCCCTGGCTCCGCACAGTTCTGGACGGCCCGACCCACCGGCTCTTTGTTCTACTCCCCTGTCCGCTCTGGGGTATCTTTACTGAAACACGCTGCAAGCGTGTTACGCATTTTGTCTGCACCCAGTTTTTCCATCAGCTCGATGTTTCGTTGGGGGATTTCATCCACATCCGGATAACTGTCAATCGCTGCTTCCAGGCTGGCTTCCCGTAACAGGTGGAGCATCGGGAACGGGGAACGGGGAACGGTTGGTGTAGTTCTCCGCCGCGTCCGGTTCCGTTTCAGCGAACTGATAATCTGGATGAAAGCTGGCAATCTGGTAGACGCCTTCCATGTCCAGATACGCGAGCAAACCATCTGCTGCATCCAGAAACTGATTGTAGAGGCGGAAGTCCTGTAAAACATCCGAATGAATCAACAGCGTGGTTTCGATTTCGGGTTCGTCGTCCAGCCGTTGAAGCTCAGAGTGCAGCGCCTGCAACAGGTCGTCTTCTGTCGTGGCATCCGATACCACAAACCGAACCCGGTTCCGGACCAATTCACGTTTGGCGAACGGGCAAAGGTTATAGCCGACAACAACGTCTTCAACCCACTTACGGGTCGCGCTTATGATTTCGATCTCACCCATACTGTCGTCTCTTTAAAATTTGAGGCCCGCAAACAGGCTGGAGTGGACGGGCGGGGCGGCCTTTCCAAAAATTTGCGCAGCCATGGATGGCGGAGCAGAAGCGCCACATGGATGTGCCGAAGGAGCGGTTTTTGGAAAGGCCGCCCCGCCCGTCCACCGCCACCGAAGCCCGAACCTACAAGACCCTACAGGTACCCCTGACTCCGCAGATAATCATCGTATGACCCGCTAAAGTCAGTAATCCCGTCAGCCTTGAGCTCAATAATTCGAGTAGCCAGAGAAGAAACAAACTCCCGATCATGGCTGACAAAAATCAGCGTCCCCGGATAGTTCTCCAGCGCCAGGTTCAGCGCCTCGATGGACTCCATATCCAGGTGGTTCGTCGGCTCATCCATCAGCATCACGTTGGGCTTCTGCAGGATCAGCTTGCCGAACAGCATGCGCCCCTGCTCACCACCGGAAATCACCCGCACGGATTTGCCGATATCGTCGCCGGAGAACAGCATCCGCCCCAGCGTACCGCGCACCAGTTGCTCACCACCGGTGGTCCACTGGGCCATCCAGTCCGACAGGGTGTCATCGCTGGCAAAGTCTGCAGTGTGGTCCTGGGCGAAGTAGCCCACCTTGGCGCTGTCGGTCCACTTCACCTCGCCACTGTCCGGGGTGTAGGCACCGGCCATGCACTGCAGCAGGGTGGTTTTACCAATACCGTTGGGACCGATGATGGCCACCCGCTCGCCGGCTTCCACCTGCAGGCTCAGGTTCCTGAACAGCGGCTTGTCATCAAACCCCTTGCTCATCTTGTCGAGGGTGACCGCCTGGCGATGCAGCTTCTTGCCCTGCTCGAAACGGATAAACGGGCTCACCCGGCTTGAGGGTTTCACCTCTTCCAGCTGGATCTTGTCGATCTGGCGGGCGCGGGAGGTGGCCTGCTTGGCCTTGGAAGCGTTCGCGGAGAAGCGGCTGACGAACTGCTGCAGCTCGGCGATCTGCGCCTTTTTCTTGGCGTTGTCCGACAACATGCGCTCGCGGGCCTGGGTGGCGGCAGTCATGTATTCGTCGTAGTTGCCCGGGAACAGGCGCAGCTCGCCATAGTCCAGATCCGCCATGTGGGTGCACACGCTGTTCAGGAAGTGGCGGTCGTGGGAGATGATGACCATGGTGCTGTTGCGGGCCACCAGGATGTTTTCCAGCCAGCGGATGGTGTTGATGTCCAGGTGGTTGGTGGGTTCGTCCAGCAGCAGCACGTCCGGGTCGGAGAACAGCGCCTGGGCCAGCAGAACCCGCAGCTTCCAGCCCGGTGCCAGGGCGCTCATGGGACCGTCGTGCTGCTCCAGGGGAATGTCCAGGCCCAGCAGCAGTTCGCCGGCGCGGGACTCGGCGGTGTAGCCGTCCATTTCGGCGAACTGCACCTCCAGATCCGCCACGGCCATGCCGTCTTCCTCGCTCATTTCCGCGAGGGAGTAGATACGGTCGCGCTCTTTCTTGACCTGCCAGAGCTCCTCGTGGCCCATGATCACCGTGTCCATGACCGAGCAGTCTTCATACGCGAACTGGTCCTGGCGCAGCTTACCCAGGCGAATGTTCGGCTCCAGCATGACCTGGCCGGCGGACGGCTCCAGGTCGCCACCGAGAATTTTCATGAACGTGGACTTGCCGCACCCGTTGGCGCCGATCAGGCCGTAGCGGTTGCCATTGCCGAATTTGACGGATACGTTTTCGAACAGGGGCCGGGCCCCGAATTGCATGGTGATATTGGCGGTGGAAATCAAGAAACTGACCTGTCTGTGTGAGGGCCGGATGCGCCGGCAAAGAAAAGGCGGCATTGTACAGGTTTGCGGCCGGAACCGTGAGGCTGCAGAAACACGGATAAAAAGCACTTGCCTCCGGCACGCAGGGCGGGCAGCATTCCTATCCTGAAGTATTCATTCACCGAAACCTACAGGACACTAACCATGACACAGGCAACCGCACGCCACATCCTGGTCGAGAGCGAAGCAAAATGCGAAGAGCTTAAAAAAGCCATCGAAGGCGGCCAGGATTTCGCCGACGTGGCGAAACAGCACTCCTCCTGCCCTTCCGGCCGCAACGGCGGCGATCTGGGCTCCTTCGGCCCGGGCCAGATGGTTCCCGAGTTTGACAAGGCGGTGTTCAACAGCGAGCTGAACACCGTGATCGGTCCGGTCAAGACCCAGTTCGGCTACCACCTGCTGGAAGTGACCAGCCGGAGCTGATGAGAACCGGATCCATCCTGCAAAACCTCCGCGGCGGCCAGCTTCTGCAAATACTGGCTGCGGTGGGGGTTGTTCTGATTGTTCCACTGTTTTTTGTTGGTGGGCCTGACTGGTCGTCGACGCCCCTCGACAGGGCTTTGTGGGATCTCGGCCATCTTATCTTTTTCGGGTTGGCCACTTACGCGGTTCAGCCATGGCGCTGGCTGCAGGGCTGGCGCCTGTGGCTGACAGTCACGCTGGTGGTGCTGGCGATCGGTATCACCATCGAATTGCTGCAGTCCGGTCTGGCGCGGCAGGAAGACTGGCGCGACGTGCTGCGCAATCAGATAGGCACCTGGCTGGTGCTTGCCTGGCATCCCCTGCTCACGTCCACAACCCGCACCCCGGGTTCCACACGCGCACTGGCGCTGGCGTCGCTGGCACTGGTTGCCTTTGAACTGGGCGCCGCCGGTGTAGTGGCTTCGCGGCAGCTCGAGATCAACAGCCAGCTGCCGCTGCTGTACAACTTTTCCCACGAACAGCCCACACGCTTCTGGCGCGGACCGGTGACGCCCTCGTCCCTGCACGCCGGGACCAGCGAGCGGACTGACTGGAAAAGTCTGGAGATCTCACTGAACACCAAGCTCTACTCCGGCGCGTCTCTGGACAATCTACCGCCGGACTGGCGCGGCTATGACCAGCTCAGGCTGTCGTTATTCAATCCCCACAACGACAGTTTCACCATGAACCTGCGAATCAACGATGTCGCCCACGAGCGCGACGTGAACACCTACGGCGATCGCTTCAACACCCAACTGGAGCTGAAACCGGGGGTCAACCGTTTCACTCTGAAGCTGGACGACGTCAAAAACGCGCCAGGAACCCGCACCATGGACATGTCTGACATCCGCAGACTGGGGCTTTTTGTGATTCGGCTCCCGCAGCCGCGTACCGTCTACCTGACAGAGCTGAGACTGGACTGAGCCAGCGACCAGGGATTCGTGGTCAGCACTTCGGCGCCGGCATCCGTGACCAGCAGTGTCTCGCTGCACCCAATCCCCCACTGGCCCGGTATTCGCAGACACAGGGGCAGGTGAAACACCATGCCCGGCTGGAAGCGTGAGGATTGGCCCCGGGCAATGAACCCGGACCCTTCCACCCAGGACGGCGGAAACTGCGCACCCACGGTGTAACCGAACACCCCGGAGAAAAACACCTCACCCGCCAGCGGTGCCAGCGCCTTTTCTGCGGCGCGGGCAGCGGCATCGAAACTGACGTCTGGCTTTACGGCCTCGAGCAAGGCCGCCACCACCCGCCGGCAGCCGTCAAACACCCGCTGCATCGGTCGGGTCGGCACCCCGGCGACCACCGTCTGCATCATCGGCGCGGTGTAGCGTTTCCAGGCAGCGCCGAATTCCAGAAACACCGGGTCGCCCGGCTCAATGGCAAAACGTTTGTGGTTGGTGTGGATAATGCTGCTGCGGCGCCCAACCGTGACAATGGGCTGCATGCTCATGAATTCACTGCCAGCGGTCAGCAACGCCTCGGCGCCAACCGCGGCGATCTCGTTGTCGGTGACGCCATGCCTGACGGCAGCCACCGCTGCCTTCAAACCCAATCCGGTAATGTGTGCACTACGGCGCAGACAGGCCAGTTCCGCCGGGGATTTCACGATACGCACGCGCTTGAGGAGCAAGGCGCTGTCGACAAACAGGATATCCGGCAAGCGGGTGCGGATGCCCTCGATCACACCGTGGCGCAGGGAGCCGTGCCAGAAATCAATGCCGACCCGTTCCTCGAACCCGGACAGCGCCTCGACCAGTGGCTCCAGCACCTCGCCGATGCCTTCCCAGCGATACCCCACCACCCGTTCCACCCGGGTGGTGACCATAGCCGGCCCCATCTCGATGGAGGGCACCTGCAACAGCAGGCTGGCGGGTGTCACCACCAGTGCCACGTGCACGGACACCTCGAACGTGCTGTAGCCGGTCAGGTAAAAGATATCGGAAGCGTCAGTGAGCAGAAGCGCGCTGATGTCGTCTCGGGCCATACCGGCCCGTACCCGGGCCAGCCGGGACTCGAATTCTCCGGACGGGAACGGACACTCCGCACCCCGTGCGACACTGGACAGTGCAGTCTGGTAGGCATTGAAGTCCATGGGCCACCCTCCCGGGAACGCTTCCTTCCAGAAGGGTGGACCCAAAACTTCCGTTGTTCAACTATCGGCCCGGGAATCAGCTTCCGGGATTGAGAAAGCGCACCATCTGATTGCCGACGGACTCGATCGGGTCGGTAATGGCGCGTTGAATGCTGTTGGTGACCACGCGGGAGAAACGGGAACCTGCATCACTCTCCAGAAATTCAATGTACAACCCCAGTTCCTGCGCACTGATGTCGCGATAGGTAAACAGGTAGCTGTCGAACACCTGCTGGTTGACCATGCCCTCAAGCATGCCGCGCTGACTCTCGATCTGCGACTGAATCTGCTCAAAGGACGCGGCATCGCTGCCTTTCAGGGCGGATAACGCGGTTGCCAGGCCCAACTGCACGGCAATGGAGGTGTCGACCGCGCTCTCAGTAGCGCGCGAGGCCTTGTCAAAACGGTCAAACATGTCGACACGCTCGCTGCCGCGGAAGCGCTTGTTGAGTTCCGCTGCGCGGGTCTGGATTTCTGCCCAGGCTTCCGGCCGCGACGCGGCGATTTCCGCATCGGCAATTTTCTGGGCCAGCGGCGTGTCGTACCAATCCATCACCGACTGCAGTTGTGCGTCACTGAGGGTGGATTCCAGGTCAGCGGTGATCTGCGCCTGAATCTTCCGCGCATTGAAGCTGCTGCTAACCATGTGGCCAATCGTGTCTGCCGCGAAGGGTGGCACCCGGCCACTTTGTTTGAGCCCGTCGCGGATACCCTGGCTCATCATTGCCGGGTACTGGGCAACGATGTCATCAATGGGTGATGCTGCCAGTACCGCGTCGGCGGAGGGGGCGGCCTGGGCCGTCCCCCATAGCAGGGCGACGGAAACTAAAACCGGTTTAATTTGGGAAAATGCTTTCATGGCCTATCATCCGAGAAGATCGATGGGCGGTTTATGCCACGGCAAAAGCACCCCCTGCAAGCGATACCGGGTGTGGTTTGATGACAAATTGGTAGGGTAACGGAGGGTTCTGGTTTTCCAGCCCATGAGTAAGCTCAGCAAACGTCTTAATGTTTGGAAGTCTCGGCTGAAGTGGTACGGACTGCCGGTGCTCGGCCTGGTGATCGCCAGCTGGGCCACCCTGAGGTTCAGCCTGCTTGAACCTGATCCGCCCCTGCAGCAGGAGAACGTGTGCGAGATCTTCCGCGAGCAGCCTGTGTGGTATGACTACGCCAGACAGTCCGAGGAGAAATGGGGCACGCCCATCGCCACACAGATGGCCTTCGTGTACTACGAATCGTCGTTTCGCAGCCACGCGCGCCCACCGCGACGCACGCTCTGGGGGTTCATACCCTGGACCCGGCCAACCTCGGCGTATGGCTATGCCCAGGCGCTGGACCCCGCCTGGGGCGAGTACCTGGACGCCAACGGTGACGGCCCCTTTGTGGTGCGGACCCACATGGAACACGCCCTAGATTTTGTCGGCTGGTACAACTATCTGACCAACCGCCAGCTCGGCATTCCCTTTCACAGCCCGCGCAACCTGTACCTGGCCTACCACGAGGGCCGCACCGGCTATGCCCGACGCAGCTACGAGGCCAAACCGCGCATCGTCGAGCTCGCTTCACGGGTGCAAACCCGCGCCTATCGCTATGACAACCAGTTGAAAAGCTGCGAGCAAGAGTTCCAGTGCTGGCGCTGGTATCAGTTCTGGCCGTTCTGTGGCTAGGCCGGGTGCCCGGGTTCGATCAGCGGCTGCAGTGACTGTAACCGCTCCACCAGATACTCCATGACGATCCGCACCCGTGCCATTTGCTGGGTGTCGTGGTTGACGTGCAGCCACAAATCAACGCTCTCGCCTTCCAGCGGCTCCGACAGCCGCCGCAGTTCTCTCGCGCTTTCCCCCAGGTAACAGGGCAGCACCGCCAGCCCGGCGCCTGCGATGGCCAACGCGTGCATCGACTGCAAGCTGTTGCAGCGAATCACCGATGGCGCGTTTTTCAGGTGCTTGCGATACCAGCGCCCGGTCGCCAGGTGGCTGAAGGTTTCATCCGGAATGATCCAGACGCAGCCCTCCGGGTGATTCTCGACGTCCATGTTGCGATGTCGCCGGCAGTACTGTGCCGAGCCATACACCGCAGACTCGACGGCGGCGACACGCTCACCCTCCAGAGTTGCCTGGGGCTTGTTCTCGGGGCGCAGGGTCAGGTCCGCCTCCCGGTGGCTGAGGTTGGCCACGTCGTTATCGGTCAGCACTTCCAGCTCAATGTCCGGAAACTCCCGCACCAGATCCGACAGTATCGGGCTGAGCAGCGGCGCCATCATGGCGTCCTCCGCCGCCAGACGAACCTTGCCCACCGGGGCAGAGTCCTGGCCGACCAGCTTGCGCTCGAGATTGTCCATCTCGACGGTCAGCCGCTGGGCCTCCCTGAACGCGGTTTCGCCCACGGGCGTGAGCTGTAGCCCATCGCGGGAACGCTCGAAAAACTGCACCCCCAGCGCCTCTTCCATCTGGTCGAGCCGCCGCAACACAGTGGTCTGGTGCACGCCCAGAATGTCGCCGGCCCTGGCGAGGGTTCCGCCTATTGCCAGTGCGTGAATATATCGAAGATAATCCCAGTCCATAGCTACTGCATATTTGCAACGTGAGTACGGAGTTTAACGTATTTATGCTGCAAATAAGAACCCTTAGAATGGTTTGTAAATTAAAGATAGATCCCTAACTAATCCACCCCCTACCAGGAGGAAGGCGCTATGACTCAGAAGCATATCGCAACCGTTCACCCGCTGCCGTCCAGCATCCTCCACAACAGTGTTGAGGTCAGGCGCCAGTATACCCGTGCTGCCACAAGGCGGGCGGTTCAGTTCATCGGCAGGAAGCTGCGCATTGCGGGTCGTCGCGCCCAGGCGGCGACTCCGGAGATGCCGGAGATGCCCCAGGCCATGCAGGGCGGCCACTGAACCCGGAGCGGGCGTCAGGAGCAGGGAAGGTTTTACGCAGGGATGTGAAAAAGGAATTCAGGAACACCGGTGGCGCCGCAAGCACGGACCACCGGTGTTTTTCGTTGTGGGCTCAGAACTCCCAGACCACTTTCGTCTTCTGACCGAACCACTCGTCCATTTTCCGGTTGTAGTAGTCCTCGATCACGTTGCGCTTGATCTTCATGGTTGGCGTCAACATGCCGTTCTCCATGGTCCAGGGCTCCTTGACCACCACCACGAACGCCAGTTTTTCATGGGCCTCGCATTCGGCATTCACCGCTTCCAGCTCCTGCGCCAGCTCCTGCTCAAGCTCCGCACGGCTACCACCGGTTTCCAGCGCCTCCCTTGCCTCATCCGACAACAGCACCATCAGGCACGGCTGCGGCTGATTGGCACCGGCCACACACACCACCTCGGCTTTCGGGTGGTTGAACCGGTTCTCGATGGGAACCGGCACCACGTACTTGCCCTTCGAGGTCTTGAACAGATCCTTGACCCGGCCGGTGATCCGCAGGCAGCCGTCACCATCAATTTCGCCCATGTCGCCGGTTTTCAGGAAGCCGTCATCGGTCACATCTTCCCGGGTTTTCTCCTCGTTCTTGTAGTAGCCGAGCATCTGGCCGGGGCTTTTCACCTCAACCTCGCCACCCTCACCGAGGCGGTGCTCGACCCCCGGATTGGCCATGCCCACGGTGCCGACTTTGGCCTGGCCGGGGCGGTTGGCGTGGGAATAACCGAAGTTCTCGGACATGCCGTAAACCTCCAGCAGCTCCAGGCCCAGGCCGCGATACCATGCAATGATTTCGCCTGACAGCGGCGCAGCGCCGGTCAGGGCCGCACGGCAGTGATCCAGCCCCAGTTGCTTGAGCACTTTTTTCTTCACTACCGATTTGAGAATCGGAATGTTGAACAGCACTTTCTGCTTTTTCGGCGGCAGCTTGGCGTTTACGCCCAGATAGAACTTCATCCACAACCGCGGTACCGAGAAGAACAGCGTCGGTCGGGCCCGCTGCAAATCCTCCTGGAAGGTATCCAGCGAGTTGGCGAAATACAGGTGGAAGCCGTAATACAGCGACTGGGTTTCCACCGCTGCCCGCTCGGCAACGTGGGCCAGCGGCAGGTAGGACAGCATGCGCTCGTCAGATGACACCGGGAACAGCTGCTGCAGACCGTCGGCCACTGAAATCATGGTGCGGAAACTGTGCATCACGCCCTTCGGCCGACCGGTGCTGCCGGAGGTGTAGACAATGGTCGCCAACGCGTCCGGGTCGGGCAGCTTCGGTTCGGCCGGCTCGCATCCGGCAATGATGTCCAGCCACTTTGGCGTGTCGTCTCGCGGCGACATGGGCAGTGAGATAAGCGGCAGTTCCGGCGGTATGTGGCCCTTGATGTCATTCCAGCCATCGGCGGTGCCATCGAGCTTGCCCAGAAACAGCAGTTTCGCCTCGCTGTGCTCAAGGATGTAGGCCGCGGTGTCACCATTGAGGGTCGGGTATAGGGGAACGGAAACATGGCCGGCCGCCCAGATGGCCAGATCCGCGAGGATCCAGTGGGCACTGTTCTTGCCAAGGATGCCGATGTTGCTGCGCTCGGGTAACGCCAGACTGTTCAGGTGAGCCGCCATGCGCGACACCTGGTCCGCAGCCTGACGCCAGGTAATATCCTCGACCCGGCCGTCCGGAAAGGGCTGGGTCAGGTACACGTTGTCCGGATTCTTGTTTGCCCAGTAGTACAGGCAATGAAGGGAGGATTGCTTATCAAGGTCTACAGCCATCTTGGGCTCCTTGTTGTTATTGTCAGAGATGAACTTCTTTTTCTCAGGTCACCTGCATACTACCGGCATTTCAACCTTACTCAATAGCCGTTGATGCCTCAAAAACTGACTGATCGTTACTTTATCGCAGGCCAGCGCGCAATCGAATCGTGACAGTTGCCCAGGATGGTCTACAGTTAGCGGCTAAGCGTATTAAAACGGGTCACTTCCGGAGATGCCCATGAAAACAACAAATCGCTCTTACCTGATCTTCCCTGCCTGGGGCTTCATCCTGGCGGGGTCTGCCGCCTTTATCTATTGCGCCTCGGCCGGGCTTTTGATCCCTTAGGCCAATCCCACCGGCAGTCATCGCGTGGTGCCCCCTGATCCGTGTATGCTCTGAGCACCTACAAAAAGCCACGGACCGAATCCATGCAAGAACTTATTCTGTATCACTACGCCATGTCGCCCTTCGGTGAGAAGACACGGGCCATGCTCGGCTACACCGGCCTCGGCTGGCAGTCTGTCATCGTGAAAGAAATGCCACCGCGACCGGTGCTGGACAAACTCGCCGGCGGCTACCGGAAAATCCCGGTGGCGCAACTGGGGGCGGATGTGTTCTGTGATACCCGCTCTGTCGCGCGGGAAATTGCGCGGCTCAGCGGCAAGTCCGAATTGATTCTGGAACAGCAGCCACAGGCGGTGCAGGACTTTGTGCGGGAAGCCGATCTCGAGGTGTTCCTGGCCTGCGTGATCGCCGCCAGTGACGGCCGCATGCTGAAAAAGCTGATCCGCGAAACCTCCCTGTACAACACTTTCCGCTTCCTGAAAGACCGAATCAATATGGGGCGCAAGGCCCGGGTGAAGGCGCTCAAGGGGCCTGAAGCCAAGGCTCGGGTGCTGGCCCACCTGGCGCAGATGGAAGGTATGCTGGAGCAGGACTTCCTGTTCGGAGACACGCCCTGCATCGCAGACTTTTCTGCCTACCACGGACTCTGGTTCGTGTGTGACCTGGCGGGCAAGCCCTGGCTCCGGGATTACCCGCGGGTTGAGGGCTGGCTGCAACGGATGCGATCTTTCGGCCATGGCCAGCGCGCAGAAATCACCGATGAACAGGCTCTGGATATCGCCAGAACCGCCGACCCCCGGGCACTGGAAGCCGCCTCCGAACACCCCCTCACCGGGCAGGCTGTGAACGTGGCGCCCGACGATTATGGCCGTGATCCCGTGCAGGGCCTGCTTCTGTTTGGCGACGCGCACACCACCATCCTGAAGCGGGAACACCCCAGAACCGGCAGCGTGCACGTGCACTTCCCGGCGCAGGGTTTTGCCATCACTGCTGCCTGAACCCATGCCCGGAAGCATGCACCGACAACTGTATACATATACAGCTTCGGTGCGTTACACTGCCTGCCATACGTAACGACTCTCCCGCGCCGCGCTCTGCCGGCGGGGGACCCCATTGGAGAGATTCATGGCTGTACAAGCACTGTACTACTCGGAAAGGGATGGACTGGAGATGGCGCTGAAAAACCCGGATACCCTGCTGTTTTCATCCAAAGCGGACGCCGATGCCAGAGACAAGGTGCTGGAACTGGCAGAAGAAATCACCCAGTTCCTGCAGGCGCGGGTCGAGGGCATGGACGAGGCCCTGGCGGAAAAAGCGGCGCTCGCCATCGCCGAGGAAAAAGACCTGTTCGGCCGTGCACTGAAGAAGCCCTCGTTGCTGAACCAGACGGCGCTGACCGAGTAACCTCGGTATCCGCGCTCAGGGACGAGCGCACAGCCTCAGCGCCGGAAGCGAGTTTCCAGCACCACCGACGAGTTGGTGCGCTCCACCCCCTCCAGATTGCCGATGTCATCAAGAACCGAACTCAACTCCTCCAGGGACTGAGCCTGAACAATCGCGATCAGGTCGTACTCCCCACTTACCGAAAACAGCTGTGACACCTGACTGATGTTTTCTAACGCCAGGTTAGTGCGCGATGTCAGCTTCTGAATCACCTTGATGGAGACGTGAGCCTCCACCTGGCTGGCCTCGAATCGGTTCCCCAGCTGTACCGAATAGCCCTTGATCACACCGCTGCTTTCGAGACGCGCCAGCCGGTGCTGCACCGTCGAGCGGGACAGGTCAAGCGCGCGCGCGAGGTCAGAGACACTGGTTCTGGCGTTCTGCCGCAGCAGCAGCAACAGCCTCTGATCCTGTGTTCCCAGCATAATGCTCACTCACTTTGTCATTTTGCCCAATAATTTCATTATTCCGTAAATTTTGCCACTACAAACCGGCATTACTCCCTTACATACTGCCCCCAACACAAACAATCAGAACCGATCCGCCGCGGGGGTTACGCCATGATTATTCGCCCGATCCAGCATCAGGACCTGGAAGCACTGCACGCCATCGCCCGGGAATCCGGCCCTGGGTTTACCTCACTGGTGGATGACCCGGAGTTTCTGAGGCGCAAGATCGCCCTCAGCATTGACAGCTTTGCCCGATCACCCGGTGCCCCCGGAAATGAGCATTATCTGTTCGTGCTGGTGGATGAAAACAGCGGACGTGTCATAGGCACCACGGCCATCGAAGCCCACGCCGGGCAGGAGCGCCCGCTGTTTCATTTTCGACACAGCGCCGGTGCTCCGGGAGCGGCCGATCAACCGGACCGGCTGATCCGTTGCAACCACTACACCGGCTGCAGCGAAATCTGCAGCCTGTATCTGAGGCCAGACGATCGGCGGCCGCAGGCGGGCAAACTGTTATCAAAAGTGCGTTTTCTGTTCATGGCCCAACACCCGCAACGCTTTGCAGACACGGTGATCGCCGAAATGCGTGGGGTATCAGACGAGCACGGCCAGTCGCCCTTCTGGAACTGGCTACGGGCGCAGGCGGGCAATCTCGATTTTGCCACGGTTACCCGGCTGTCCGGCACCGGCGACACCCGCCTGCTCGATACGCTGCTACCCGGCGGCTCCCTGTGCACCGCTTCCATGAGCGGGCCAGCTCGCCGGGTGATCGGCCAGGTTCACGAGCGCACCCGGCCCGCCCTGAAAATGCTGAAGGACGAGGGTTTCCGCTACACCGGCTATGTGGATCTGTTTGATGCCGGCCCCACCCTCGAGGCACCGCTTGCCGGCATCGCCAGCGTTCAGGGCTCCGAGGTCTGCCGGGTTCAGGTGGTGGATGACAACGTACCCGCGATCACCCGCAACCGGGCGGATCACCACAACCAGGCCCTGTTGCTGGCCAATAGCGGTGTCAGCGATTTTCGCGCTACCATCACCCATGAGGCAACCTGGCTGCCACACCACCGTCTGCTGAGCGTTCCCCGCTCTCTGGCCGGCAAACTGAACCTGGAAACCGGTTCGGTTGCCCGTTGCCTCGCACTGGCCCCAAGCGCAGACCAGATACAGCCACGCCGTCACTCACCGTTACCGGAGGCCCGCTATGCACACTGACCGGGAATCGCTATTCGGCCACTTGTGGGAAGACTACCGCAGGGTTACACCCTCGGCCGAAGGCCTTCACCGCATTCTGGGCGCCGAGGAGGGCCAGAGCATTGTCAACGATCACATTGCGCTGCGCACCTTCAACCTGGCTCCGGTGGGGCTGGACGCTCTCGCTGAGCACTTCACCTCGCTGGGCTATTACGCCGGTGGTGAGTACCGGTTCGAGGCCAAAAAGCTCTATGCCCGCCATTATGAGCACCCGGACCCACTGGCCCCGAAAGTCTTCATCTCCGAACTGTTGACCGAGCAATGCTCGCCGGATCTGCAGGCTATCGTCCGCAACCTGGTGGCGCAGGTGTCGCCCGCCAGTGTGTCCGCCGACCATTTCCTGTATTCCGGCCGCCACTGGGAACTCGATTACGCCACCTACCAGACCCTGTTGCAGGAAAGTGAATACGCCGCGTGGCTGGCGGCCTGGGGCTTCCGCGCCAATCACTTCACGGTCAGCATCAACCAGCTCGGGCGGTTTCACAGCGTCGCGGCCATCAACCAGCTGCTGAAAGACAATGGCTATCGGGTCAACAGCTCGGGCGGCGAGATCAAGGGGTCGCCTGCAGAGCTGCTGGAGCAGTCGTCGACCATGGCCGACCGAATTCCGGTGCAGTTCACTGACAGAACGGCAACCATACCCAGCTGTTTCTACGAGTTTGCGCTGCGCTATCCCGACGCCAGCGGCCAACTGTATCCGGGCTTTGTCGCCGCATCGGCCGACAAGATCTTCGAGAGCACCGATACAACGGGCTGATCGGCTAACGGTTTTCTGCCGACCACCCCTCGGCGCCCAACAGAGGAACGAACCGCACATCCCCCAGGCTTTCCCGCTCGAATCCGGAGCGGGAAACCCGGGTGATGCAAACCAGCTCCTGACCTGCGAATTCCGGGCCGACCGGCATCACCAGTCGGCCTCCGATGGCAAGCTGATTCTTGAGGGTTTCGGGAATCCCCGGGCCGCCAGCCGCCACCACAATGCCGTCAAACGGCGCTGCCCCCGGCCACCCCAGGGTACCGTCACCGCAGCGCACATGGACATTCAGAAAGCCCTCCACCAGCAGCACGCGGCACGCCTGCTGCGCCAGTGGCGGCAGTCGCTCGATGCCGAACACCTCCCCGGCAATGCAAGCCAGCACTGCCGCGCCATAGCCTGAGCCAGTGCCGATATCCAGCACCTTCTCCCCGCCCTGCATCGACAGCGCCTCTACCATCAGTGCCACGATGTAGGGTTGGGACACGGTCTGGCCATGGCCGATCGGCAGCGGGCCGTCGTCATAGGCCTGTTCGCGCAGCTCGTCCGGCACAAACTGCTCCCGCCTGACCCGACGCATTGCAGCCAGAACCGGGGGCGAGAACTGGCCACGACCGCGGATCTGATAATCCACCATCGACAGCCGGCGGGCGCTGAAATCGGGCGCGTCCATTCTGTGCACCTGATGCGGAGGGGTGAAGTTTCAGCCTACGCCTGCCCCCACGCGCCGCCCTTGACGCCGGTCAATATCCAGACCGATCCGCTTACCAGAGGCGGCAGCCCGGGCTGTCACATTGCATGTCACCCGGGGCCGCAGGAACAGCTTCTGCTTTTGTCTCGAGCCGGAAAGGGCTAGGATTATGTGAACCAATTCATGTTTTCTGGGCGGAGAGGCAGGATGACCTCAGGTTCCATGGCAGTAAGAGGGATGCTTCTGTCAGCGTTGTGCCTGTGCTCCATGGGCAGCCTGGCCAACGACACCATCCGCACCCGCATGGGCGCCATCGACCTGGACTTCCCCGTCAGCGCCCTTGGCCGGATTCTCACCGGTGACAAGACCCTCTCAAGCTTCTACCGGGAGCGGGATTACTCCCTCGCCTGGAGCGAGGAAGCCGACCGCCAGGCCCTGCTCGACGCCATAGCGGCCGCAAAACATCATGGCCTGTCCCCTGCCGACTACAACCTGGCGCAACTCACGCGCGTTGCGGCAGGCGATACCCGTCACCTGGACGCCGAAGCCCAGGCCGACATCGATCTGCTGCTGACCGACAGCGCCCTGCTGCTGGCGTCCCATCTGAGCTACGGCAAAGTGAACCCGGAAGATCTGCGCCCGGAGCCGGACGCCCGCCACCCTGACCGCAACATCGAAGACCTGCTGGCAGAAGCCCTGGCAGCCGATAACGTTGCGCGCGGGCTGAAACGCCTGGCCCCCGCCACGCCGGGCTATCAGCAACTGCTGAGCGCCCGGACGGCCATGGCCGCGCTGGTGCGGGAGCCCTGGGAACGCATCCCGGAGGGTGAGACCATCCGGCCGGGAAACAGCGATGAGCGCGTGCCACGAATCCGGCAGCGGCTGATGGCGCTGGGGGATCATCCCCACCCGGACAGCGACGCCCCGGAGGCGACCGCCACTCGGCACGATCCTGCTCTGGTGGCCGCCGTGCAAAGATTTCAGGCCCGGCACGGGCTGGATGATGACGGTCTGATCGGCCGGGATACCCTGGCTGCGATAAACCTTACGCCGGCAAAGCGCCTCAGCCAGATCGACGCCAATCTGGAGCGTTGGCGCTGGCTGCCGGAAGAGGCTGGAGACACCCACATCGTTGTCAACGTCGCCGGATTCGAGCTCACTATGGTACGCGGGGGTGAGGAGGTTCTGCGCACGCGGGTGATCGTGGGCCGCCCCTACCGTCAGACGCCGCTGTTCAGCGACAGCATCCGCCACCTGGTTTTCAACCCAAGCTGGACGGTGCCCCGCAGCATCATGATTGAGGATCAACTACCGGTTATCCGCCAGAATCCGGACTACCTGAGCAACCTCGGTTTTTCGTTGTATCGCGGCTGGGGACCCGACCGTATACCGGTCGACCCGGATACCGTTGACTGGTGGGCGCTGTCTGAAAACTACTTTCCGTTTCAGCTGATCCAGGAGCCCGGCCCCAACAATGCCCTGGGGCAGGTGAAGTTCATGTTCCCGAACAAGTTCGATGTGTATCTGCACGACACCCCGGCACGGCACCTGTTCTCCAGCAGCCAACGCTCGTACAGCTCCGGCTGCATCCGTGTGGAAAACTCCCTGGAACTTGCCCGCTTGCTGCTGGAGAGCCAGAGCGGATGGTCCCGCAACCGGCTCAATCGCGTGCTCGACTCCCGCGAGCTGACCACGGTCTACCTTGAGAACCCGGTACCGGTGCACCTGGAATACTGGACGGCGTGGGTGGACGACGGCGGCACCCTGCAATTGCGTGACGACATTTATGAACGTAACGGCGCGGTCACGGCCGCGCTGGAAACCTCACTGGACTATGATGGCCGGATTCATCAGGCCAGTGCCAACTGAGCGGCTTTGTCAGCCACTTTAAACGGCTGCGCCCCGCAACATCGCCTGCATCAGTTCATTGGCATCGAATTTGGTCAGTGCCTCATTGGCGCCGACCTGATTGGCATAGCTGAGACTCATCTCACTGTTCAGTGAGGTATGCAGGATGATGTAAGGCTGCTTGAGCGCGGTGTTGTCGCGAATGGTGAACGCCAGCTCGTAGCCGTCCAGCCCCGGCATCTCGATGTCGCTGACCAGTATGTCCACCGGGCGCCCATTGCTGTCCGCCTCCAGCAACATCGTCAACGCGTTCTGTCCGTTGGTAGTGACTTCGTAGGAAATGCCCTTGCTGTCGAGGACGTCCGACAGCTGCTTGCGGGCCACCTGGGAATCGTCAACCAGCAGAATGCGCTGGGCGCGCAGGGCTTCACTCTCTTTATCGGTCAACGCCGCGGCTTCGGCATCTACCGCAGCGGGATAGACTTTGGAAAGCAGCAACTCTACGTCCAGCAGCTGAATCAACTCACCCTCAAGGTCAATCAATCCGGTCAGGAAGGCCTGATCGCCCAGCGCGGCCGGAGGCGACTTCACGTTTTTCCAGTCCGCTTCGATAATCCTGTTCACGCTGCGCACCACAAACCCGATCTCCTGACGCTGGATATCAGTCACGATGATGGATGCCGATGTCAGCTCCTCCGCCGTCAGCGGCCGGCCACCCACGGCCGCGGCCATATCGATGACCGGCACCGCCGCCCCGCGGAACGACATGGTCCCCAGCACCGCAGCGTGGCTGTGTGGCAGTCGTGTCAGGCGCGCAAATGGAAGGATCTCGCGGATTTTCAGCGTGCCGATGGCGAACAGTTTCTGCCCGGTGAGGCTGAACAACAGCAACTTCTGGGCGTGAGCGGTTTGTCTGGACATGTAGGGAGCGAATCCTTCGGCAGCGTGGAACAACACAAATACTCTAGCAGAGCCGTCACGGGGAAGGGTATCAGTAATCTACAGTCCGCGAATGTAACCCGGCCCGTTCAACTGCTGCATTTGCCGCTGAACCCAGGCAGCGCGCTCCCACACGTAGGGTGACGGATTGCCAGCACTGAGCACTTTCGGATTGGGCAACACAGCCGCCAACCGCGCCGCCTGGGAACGGGACAGGTCACGGGCACTGACCCCGAAATAGGCCCGGCTGGCGGCCTCTACGCCGTAGATGCCGGGGCCGAATTCGGCGATGTTGAGGTACACCTCCAGTATGCGCTGTTTTGGCCAGAATGCCTCCAGCCCCAACGCCAAACCCGCCTCCAGGGCTTTGCGGATAAAGCTCCGACCATTCCACAGGAACAGGTTCTTGGCGGTTTGCTGGGTGATGGTGCTGGCCCCACGCAGACCTTCGCCGGCCTGATATTCGTCAAGCGCCTTGCGGATGGCGGCAAAATCCACCCCCCAATGCTCGGGGAAGCGCTGATCCTCACTGGCAACCACCGCCAGCGGCATCCACGGTGAAATCCGCGAATAGTCGATCCATTGATGATGTACCTTACCGTCCGTCTCGCCCAGACTGTGGGCCAGCATGAAGGCCGTGGTCGGCGGATTCAGGAACCTCAGCACCAGCAGTACGGTTACCAGCAGCATGGCGGTGCCCGCCAGGAGCCAGGCAGCGTGACGGATAAACCGACGGAATATGGATTTCTTGGCCAAACGGGAACTCCCACATGCCTGCAACTATGCTTAAGGGTGAACAGTATGTCGTTAATTGCACCCCGTTTGAATTACGGCTCCGTCAGGCAGCGTTCATTCATCGGTACCCGCATTGTCGGCGTATAGATCTACAGTATCCGCTTCGGGATCGGGACAATGGTAGAGCATCTGGAGTGCGATCAGGGCGTGCGCCTATTACTGACGCCCAATCGCTCGCTGAGCTGGCAAGGCAACGTGCGGATCTGGCTGGCACTGTTTGTGGTGTCTCTGGTGATATCCATGGCTATGGCGATTGCCGGGGCCTGGGTCATTGTGCCGTTTGCCGGCCTGGAGCTGATGGCGTTGGCTGCCGGAATTTATGTCACGTCCCGCAACTGCCAGGTTCGCGAGGTACTGATGATTGGTCCCGGCGGCATCACCCTGGAAAAGGGGCGCACCACGAAACACAGCGAATGGCACTTCCCCGGCCAGTACACCCGGGTGCGAGTGCGCCTGCCCCGCCACCCCTTTGCACCACCCAAACTGTTCCTCACGCACCGGGAGCAGTCGATCTCGCTCGGCCCGTTCCTGAACGTGGAGGACACCCAGATTCTGCTGCGGATTCTGGAGGGAAAAGGCGTGACGCTGGATCGCCAGACACCGGCACCGAACGTGAGTTTCTGGTACTGATGCCCGGGAACCTGACGGTCAGGGGCTGGTGAGGATTGACTGCAGTTTCTGGGTGAGTTCAACCGCCTCGCTGCCGAGTGCGGTGAGATAGCCACCGTCGTTCTGGGATATCAATCCTTTGTCATACAACCGCTGCGCCGCTTTCACCGACTCTTCGGATGCGGAGTGTTGGTGCACTTTGATGCCTTCCAGCGCGGACGTGGAATGGAACAGGGCCAGCAGGTTCAGTTCAGCAAGATGATCAGGCGAAAAAGCCATGGACGATCCTCGTTAGCATTGGGAGTTTCCCTTTAAGTTCTATACGAGGATCGCACTTTCTACAACGTCTTTTCGCCCCTGAGTGTCAGCCCGCAGGCGGTTGCCTCACTCCGCGGCCGGTGCTGCCTGACTGACCACGCCTTCCAGCTCACCGTCCCGGCGCGCAGCATCCAGTGCCGTCTGCAATTCTTCCACCACCGCAGGATCGGTTTCCTTGCTGAACGCCAGGTACATGGGGGTCTCACGGAACGTCAGCACCGGCACAAGATCGGAGATCCCATGCTCATCCTTCGCCACCCGGGGCCCGACCAGGCCGTCGGTCACCCACAGGTCCGCCTCGCCCAGCGTCAGACGGCGGGGGTTCACGTCACCAGACACGCTCATCACCACCTCAAAGCCCTCGCTGACCAGGTAGTCGGACATGACATCGCCCTTGTAACCGGCAATCCGGTATTCCCTGGCGTCTTCCAGAGACGACAGCGTGATGTCGGAGCCCGGGGCGGCAAACAGGGTCCACTTGATCGGGGCCAGCGGTCCCACCCACTGAAACTGGTCTTCCCGCTCATCGGTGCGGGCGGTGCAGAACAATCCGTGGTTTTCTCGACCCTGGACCCAGCTGTAGGCATAGCTCCAGTCACGCATCTTGATCACATAGTCGTAGTCGACTCTGGCCAGCATGGCTTTCACCATTTCGCTGCAGATACCGGTGATGTCCTCCTCACTGTGCGCAAATCCCTTGCCCGTTCTGGACTCGTTATACGGAGGGTAATTCTCGGTGAAAATGTAGAGCCGTTCGGAGGCGCTGGCACGGCCGGCCAGTATCAACAGGGCGGCCAGGACACACAGCAGGGCGCTGCGGGTTCCGGTCATTAACGATGTCATTGGGTGGGGCATTCTGTTATCCCTTTTGACGAGGCGGGTTTGTCTGTTATCGGATAGATGCATAGGTGATGCACTGGCATAAATTGCCAGCGAGCCTGATCGTTTATGCCACCCCGACATCATTACCTGATACGAACCGAATGTCAGTGACAAAACGTATCCGGACCCCATCGGGGCCCGGTTAACATTTACGCCAGGAATGGCGCTCAGTTCACACCGGGATTAAACCAATGCCTTGATGTAATGCGCGGCGTTTTCAGTTAAAACATCCGGTACTGCAGAACAAAAACAAACAGGTCGATCCTATGACTGACAACACACACGTGGAATCGGAAACCTTCGATTTCATCATTGTGGGTGCCGGCACCGCTGGGTGTCTGCTGGCCAACCGTCTCAGTGCCAACCCGGAGAACCGGGTGCTGCTGGTCGAAGCCGGCGGGCAGGACAACTACCACTGGATCCATATTCCCGTTGGTTACCTGTACTGTATCGACAACCCCCGCACCGACTGGCGCTTCCGTACCGAGCCCTCAGCAGGACTGAATGGCCGCTCGCTGATCTACCCCCGCGGCAAGACCCTCGGAGGCTGCTCCAGCATCAATGGCATGCTCTATATCCGTGGTCAGCAACGAGATTACGACCACTGGGCCGAGGTCACCGGTGACGACGCCTGGCGCTGGGAAAACTGCCTGCCGGATTTCAGGCGTCATGAAGATCACTACCGTCTGGACGATGGCGGTGATGCCGACAGCCACCACGGGGAGTTCCATGGCCACGGCGGTGAGTGGCGGGTGGAGCATCAGCGCCTGCACTGGCAGGTGCTGGAGGATTTCGCCGAGGCTGCGGTGCAGGCCGGCGTGCCGCGGACCCGGGACTTCAACCGGGGCGACAACGAGGGCGTGGACTACTTCGAGGTCAATCAGCGGGCCGGCTGGCGCTGGAACACCTCGAAAGCGTTTTTACGACCGGCCGCCAAACGCCCCAATCTGATCGTTCGGCATTCCACTCAGGTACTGGGGCTTGAGATGGACACCCAAAGCAATGACACACCCCGCTGCACCGGCGTGCGGCTGTCGGCACCGGATGCGGGAGAGATTGTGGTGCGAGCGAGCCGCGAGGTGATTCTGTCCGCAGGCGCCATCGGTTCACCCCAGTTGCTGCAGCTGTCCGGGATTGGCCCTACCGAATTGCTGAGCCAGCACGGGATTCCGGTGGTGGCCGACCTGCCCGGGGTGGGCGAAAACCTGCAGGATCACCTGCAGATCCGCTCGGTGTACAAGGTGCATGGTGCCAACACCCTCAACACCATGGCCAATTCGCTCTTTGGCAAGGCCAGAATCGGTCTCGAGTATCTGCTCAAACGCTCCGGCCCCATGAGCATGGCGCCCTCCCAGCTGTGCATCTTCACCCGCAGCTCTCCGGAGTTTGACTACGCCAACATTCAATACCACGTGCAGCCCCTCAGCCTGGACGCCTTTGGCCAGCCCCTGCACGATTTTGCCGCCATCACCGCCAGCGTGTGCAATCTCAATCCCGCCAGCCGCGGCACGGTGCGAATTCGCAGCAGTGACCCACGCGCGGCACCGGCCATCGCCCCCAACTATTTAAGTACCGAAGAGGACCGCAAAGTGGCGGCGGACTCCTTGCGGGTCACCCGGCGCATCGCCCGGCAAGCGGCGTTTGCCCGCTACCAGCCCGAAGAATACAAACCCGGCGTTCAGTTCCAGACCGATGACGAACTGGCCCGCCTGGCCGGTGACATCGGCACCACCATCTTCCATCCTGTGGGCACCACCCGCATGGGCCGCAGAGACGATCCGATGGCGGTGGTGGATTCCCACCTGCGTGTGAGGGGTATTCATGGCCTGCGGGTGGTCGATGCCGGTATCATGCCCACCATCACCAGCGGCAACACCAACTCGCCCACACTGATGATCGCGGAAAAAGCGGCAGCGTGGATACTGGCGAATGAATGATCAGGAGAGGGACACATGAACAACGGGGAAACCACCACAGGCAGCCCGGATCTCGAAGCGAGACAGCGAGCAACCCTGGCCCGTCTGGACCGGTTTTCCCGCATCACCGACACGGCCTTCCGTATCCCCTTCACCGGCATCCGTCTGGGTCTGGACCCGATCATCGGCCTGGTGCCGGTGATCGGCGACATCATCGGGCTGGTGCTGTCGCTGTATGTGCTACTGGAAGCACAACGGGCCGGAGCCAGCAAACGGGTCAAGGCACACATGGTGAAGAACATGCTGATCGAGACGTTTGGTGGCATGGTGCCGGTGGTGGGCGACGCCTTCGATATCGTCTACAAGGCCAACACCCGCAACACCCGCATCCTGCGGGAACACCTGGAGAAGGAGCTTCAGACCCCGCCCGCGCCGCGCTTTCCCTGGAAGCAGCTGGTTTTCCTGATCGTTCTGCTGGCCATCATCACCGGGTTGATCATACCGCTGCTGTCAGGCTGACCCGGCGCTGGTGACCACCGCCCGGCCGATCACCCTCAGTGAGCGGGGCCGGCAGACCACGTTGAACGGCGTCTTGGTGGCCACATCGCCATCGGCGGTGACCGTTTTCGGCTTGCGGGTCGTCACACTGCACCGCTCGCCCTTGAGATGCACCATCGTGCTGGTCCGGCGCGGGGATCGACCGGTGAACCGCAGCACCACAAAGGTCAACAGCAGCTGCAGCAGAGGCCGCGGGCGCACCGCCACCAGATCCAGCTGCCCATCGTTGGCACAGGCCTCGGGAATCTCGTTGCCACCGCCAAAAAACGCACCATTGGCAATCGCAATGGACAGCCAGCGCCCACTGACAAAGCCCTTGTCGCACTGCATCCGGGCATGAAAGCCGCGTTTTTCACTCAGTTTCCGTAACAACCCGACCCCGTAACTGAAACGCCCGAACCGCTTTTTACTCGTGTTATCCGCCTCGCAGACCGGCGCGGTACCCAGGCCGATGTGGGCCACATTCAGAAACAGTTGCTCGTCAAACTCCGCCACGTCCACCTGTTGAACCGGGCCCTCACGGATCAGTTGGCACAGGGCTTCCGGCTGCTCTGGCAAATTCAGATTGCGGGCGAAATCGTTGGCGGTTCCCGACGGCAGAACCGCCAGAGTGGCCTCCCGCTGCAGACACAGACGCGCGCCGCGGTTCACCGACCCGTCTCCGCCGGCCACCATCACCACGTCACCGGGCTGGACCTGGCGCGCCCAGTCGTCCTGATCAAAGGCCTGGCACACCGGGCTTTGAATGCCGGCCGCCGCCAGATGCCCCAGCCAGAAATCCCGGCCGCGCTCGCCGTCACCTGCGCGGGGATTCGCTACCAGCCAATGGGTCATTGCATTCAGGTCCTCGTTGTCGCTTTCCGGGTCACCACCAGCGCAACTCCGGCAATGGATATGGCGCCGCCGGTCATCGCCAGCACACCCAGACGCTCATCAAACAGCCAGAATGCCTCCAGTGCGGTGACCGGAGGCACCAGATAGAACAGACTCGCCACCTGGGACGCCGCGCCCTGGCGAATCAACCACATCAGCAACAGTATCGCGCCAATGGATACCCCGAGAATCAGCCACGCCATGGACAATTGCAACTGCAGTGACCAGGTCACTTCCCGGGTTTCCAGGGTGAAGGCACCCAGGGCAAAGAACGCCGCCGCGGCGCTGTACTGGATCAGGGTACCGGCGACCAGGTCGGCCTGGGTGCCATGGCGTTTCTGGTAGACCGTGCCGAGTGAGATACCGGTGAGCGAGAAGCCCGCCCACACCAGCGTCCAGAGCGGAAAGCCGGCACTGTCGACCTGGTCGCCGGCACATTTCTCCAGCAACACCAGAGTCACCCCGATCAGCCCCAGCCACAGCCCCAGCCACCGCCGGCCCGATACGCCCTATCTGAGACTCACCACCGCGGCCGCCGCGGTCACCAGTCGCCGCAACCCGACCATCCAAGACACCATGCAGGACGG
>UEXM01000037.1_pt1 | contig 157609 bp, 175 predicted proteins | sample 1796661 | NCBI WGS metagenome assembly UEXM01 (sample SAMEA4772469, study PRJEB27181) | metagenome | reverse complement strand
AAGATGAAGATAAAGGACAAGGCGACAAGGATGGTCGAGGACAAGGGCATGGCAAAGGACAAGGAGAAGGCCAAGCTCAAGGCCAAGGGCAAGGCGAAGGTCAAGGACAAGGCCAGGGTCAAGGTCAAGGCGAAGGTGAAGGTCAAGGCCAAGGTCAAGGCCAAGGTCAAGGCCAAGGTCAAGGTCAAGGTCAAGGTCAAGGCCAAGGTCAAGGCCAAGGTCAAGGTCAAGGTCAAGGCCAAGGTCAAGGTCAACAAGGCCAACAGGGTCAACAGGGTCAACAGGGTCAAGCAGGACAACAAGGCCAACAAAGCGGTCAACAAGGAAATCAAGGCCAACAGGGTCAACAGGGTCAACAGGGTCAACAACAGGATAACGGCCAAGGCCAACAACAACAAGGAGGTCAACAAGGTGGTCAACAATCCGAGCAACAAGCCGAAGAACAAAACGGTCAAAATCAAAACGGGCAATCTCAACAACAACAGGGCCAAACCCAAAACGGCCAACAAGGGCAACAAGGCCAACAGACTGAACCCCAACAAGACCAACAATTAGACGGTCAAAGTGAAAACGACAATGATGGTGATGGAATCCCTAATGATTTAGACAACGATAATGATAACGATGGTATTCCTAATGACATGGATGATTCACCATTTGACCACGACAATGACGGTATCGCTGATGTTGAAGACGATGACGATGATGGCGACGGAATCAATGATGATGAAGAAGTCCGTGATGGAAACGACAACACCAACATTTACGACCACGACAATGACGGTATTCAAGACCGATTTGATTTGGACATTGATAATGATGGAATTGACAATTACAAAGACTTCTATGAAAACGGTTCGGATGCAAGTCGCGACCATGACAATGACGGATTGGATGATGGCATAGATACCGACGACGATAACGACAACATTCTTGATGTTGATGAAATCGGTGGTGCTTGGTCGTCATATCGCTATGACCATGACAATGACAACATATGGGATGCTTCGGACACAGACGACGACAACGATGGTTTATCGGATTGGTTTGAAAACAACGATGGAAACGATATGACAGGTCAATTTGACCATGACAACGACTCAATAGATGATAATGTGGATGAAGACGACGATGGCGACGGAATCCTTGACATTTTTGAATAGAGAGCAGTTTCATATAGTCGGCCTGTGAGAACAGGGTGAGCCATATGGGTCATAGAGCGTATTACCTTGATGAAACCCAAGACGGGTGGAATGTGTATTATTCTCAATGGGGCGCGAAAGAACTGTTTTATGATGGTGCTAAGAATAATGATGTCAAATTGGGCAGGAGTATGAATCGCACAGAAAATAGAGAGTATTTTGACATCACCTCCGTTAATAATTATGCGCTTGAGTCACATTATAGTGCCAAAGTATTGAACACGACACATCCATTTGAAAAATTGATAATGATATACGGGCAAGAAGAAGCATTGTTCATTCGTTATTTGGGTCAAGAGGACTACACAGGCTATCGGCCATACAGAATTACACCCGACAACAACAAAATCCGAAAAATGAATGGCAACACAGGTCATTTTTTTGAAGACAGGAGCATCCTATTGAAATCCTCCGATATGAGAGCGAGCCAACAATCAAATACTTTCAAACAAGCGGTTGAAGGTATAGAAAAATTAGCCACGCATCCTAATGAAGAATCTATTTTGTACCTTTTGTACGAAACCTTAGACCCCTTCATTTTGAGTGTTGCTTCAAAATATATAGTCTTGATACCAATACACACCAATAAGGATGCAATGTGGTTTGACAAACTTGAAGCCTATATGGATAAACAAAGTGAAACTATGTTGGCAAACGATAAGTGGTTGGATGGTGTACTCAATAGTGGATTGGGTTCAGCCTTCTCAAACATCCCTGTTCTGCTAAAGAAAGGAAAAAAATTGGATGCTTATGGCTATGCACCGCATGGCTATAATATCAAGCAAGTGTTTTATTCCGCCTGTGAATATCATGCTAAAATGATTGACTTATTTTCGGAATATGTCTTTTACAATACCTTTTATCCCTCATCAATGAGAAATGAACAAGGCATATCGGATGATTTTGATATGTGGAGCATAGCAGGAAATGTGCCTTCATTTTCCCCCGTTGCAGGTTTTGAAATAGAACGGGACTACGGAATTATCAATGCCCACGATATGTCGGAACTGATATTCATTTCACCGCTTTCGCGTGGAGAAGTCAAATTGGATATGGAACACTTTTGGGGCGAGTTCTCCGCTAAATGTGCTAAAAAAGAAAAGTCGGAATATCCCCCACTTATATCCTCATCCCTCAAAAGAAACAACTTATGGTCGTGAGATTTTCAAATCGCGTGAATATGTTGCGTATTGCGGAAACGGATGATTCCGCACCATATCGCAACATACGAGGCATTGTTCGTAAATCCATTCTTCTGTTTCCACTTTGATAAGTGGCCCTTCACACATAGGGCATTTCAATAATTTTTCTTGTCTGTTTCGCATAGTGCATCCCGATTGCTCGGTATATCGTTGAACACTTAAATGATGTGGTTCTTTTGTCGGCAAGAGGTCGTTTTCTATGGTGATTTCAAATAGTCGTTCTATCACGCTAAGGATATGGAGTCTTGGGTGAAGAAGTATTTGCCCGATTGCGACCCCAAAATGTTTCCCTGTGCTTTAGACTATGTTCCCGAACACATATTTTTTCACATTGAGGATGCGGTGCGTAATACATGGAAACAGTATTTTGATTGGCAAAATGTTGAAGCGAGATATTCTGTTATCAAATTGAAATACCCTTGGAGTCGCCAAGTAACCGACTACAAAAGAACAAAGGCTCTCAAAACGACTCATGCAGTTTGTTTGAATGGAATCCCTACATTCCAAATGTCGGTGAAATCATATAGAGGGGAAAGAGATTGGGAATTAGAATCGTTTGATTTACCCTCCGAATGGCAGGAAAAGAAAAACGGAAATCCCGAAGGCATCCTCGCCAACCTTGATAATATGATTGTATATGGTGATAATACAATGGATTTTAACAAATCATATAACGCTTGGGTGAGTGATTACGATTCAAGAGCCAAAGAATACGATTCCATAAGTGGGAGAAAGCATTGGGGTAGCACCATGACAGGGTTTTCATGGTGGCTCAAAAAAGATTACAAAGAAAAAAGGGAAATGTTCAAACAACGCGTCAAAAGGATTTACGACACGATGAGAGATTTAACCATAGAAAGAAACTATGCAAAAGAGTTTGGATTACCGAATCTGTTTTACAGGAGGGCTTTGCTCTTACAGATTACTTCGCAAATGATGGAGGCTAAAGGGAGAGAGAGTCATATGTCAAGGGATATTGACTACACATTTTCCGAAACATACACGGTTATTCGCAATGCGATTCAAACCATTTGTTTTGGTGATGAGTCCTCCCCCAAGTGGAACAAAAGGCTGTGCAAAGTGCTGAACGAATTGTCCAAGAGAGAACATAAGCGTGTGAAAGGCAGTAGGTTTGGCGTTATCAACCATGAGTCATTAACGAGCGTTCCGATTTACACCGTTGAACAAATGTTGAAAGGATTGGGATGGACAATAGAAAATGAAACAACCGCAGATGTTCCAACCGAGGGTTCGGGGAAAATAAACAACACATACCCCATGCTTAAAAAATACAAATTGAAAGAAGCATATAGAGAATACTCAAGCACTTTGGGCCTTCAATCATTCCTTGATTTAGGGCGAATACAACTCATCGTCAACACGAAAGGCGACCCCGATAATGGAAAAATGTACTATGGTGAAATAAATCTAAGCGACCATTCAGCATTGAATTATTGGGGTGGAATCCTTTTGAACACCATGAACCTATATAGCGACCCGGCGGAGTTCATTTGCTTCATTGACCCAATCAAAAAATACAGTTTCCCCGATACAATGTCTTATTCACGATGGATTGACAAAGAGAGGATTTTCAAAAATGGCAACATACATTACATATCATACCCTCAAAATCAATTAAGCAAAAAATATGGAGTCTTACCTCCTTTAGCATTCAACCGATGATTCCTGTTTTAACCTTGAGAGGGGGCTTTGCGGAAAGCATACGGGTAATCGGAATGAAGGTTCTCCCTTAACTTGTTTGCTTCAAACAAACCGTCTTTATCCTCATCATAATACATGAAACGGACAGGTCTGCCATATTTTCTTTGTCTGTTTCGCAAACCTTTCTTGACATTGCTTCTTGCATTGCGATAAACCTTAGATTTCACTTGAATCCCAATCATGGGTGAGAAGGTTTCAAAACTGCGGTTGTAAGAACGCCCTTCAATTTGTCCAATCTCTAAATCAACACCATAACGAATATCGGTATGACTATCGGCTTCACGGACAATATATGGAGGCAAAACCCATTTTTTCAATTCCTCAAGACACATTTTTTCAAAACGAATGCCTACAAGGGGGGCGACCACGAACAGTTGCCTAAACCATTCCTCGCATTCGTCGCGGGTGAAAGGGTATTCTTCTTTGAGGTTATTTTTCTTACGCCATTCCTCGTCTGTTTTTTGCGTTTCATACATGACTTCTGCCCAATCCTTGATTGTTCCGTTGCCTTTGCTTCGGCAATCACGACAAAACTTGCCGTCATGTTGAGTAATCAATTGAATGACTTCTTCTTCTGTGGTGGCCTTATGAGAGCCAATGACTTTCATAATCGGTATGGTCAAGTGTGGTGCGCCCAAACCATGTTTCGCACATAGTCTGTCAAGTGCGCCTCCTGTTTTTGCCATGTTGATGCCTCTTACAAATCCTCATATCATTGACGGTATATGAACTCTCCCGTTGGTGAATGCGTTTAGCACCCTATTTCTGCACCCTTACAAGGGCGTGGATTGAAATAGTCGTTTCGTGGATTAAAGGATATGCCTTTTCCTCAATCCGCTAATGGCAGGGAGAGTCGGTTGGATATATCATCCTTCGCGGATAAGAAATTGAAAGACCTCAAAAACAGAATTGACAAGGACACAGGAGTTTTTGAATCAACATCGTGGGTTGAGAATATAAAAGGTGATTTCGTGTCTATTCAAGAATTGATAAATCAAAAGAAGGCTTTGGTTGAAACGACAGGAAACAGATGGTGGTCAAATTATACTGATAATGATTTAATTTTTGTTTCTGTTTTTAATGGTGATATTGATGTGAACGAGATGTTGTTTTACCACGATGGTTATTATTGGCTTTGCACAGGCAACCGTAATCCCGACAATAAAAAATCGGAGGCAGACCTTGGCAATGTTAAATTGTATGGTTGGAAAGTACCTCTTTCTAAACCTCTTGAATTGCATTTTGGATGTCACTTTTGGTATAAGCCAAAGTTCAACGAATCTCCTTTTTCGGATAAACGCCTAAATGCAGATGTGTATTCAAACATACCTTGGGATTCAAAAATTGAGTTTAAGACCTTTACAAAGTTTAGATTTAGCAACACCGAAATCACTCACGATACGGATAATGCCGAAAACAAAGTAATGGATTTGAGTTATCAAACAAATTATTATATGCCGAGAATGGGAATAGAACCCTCCCTATCTGTAAAAGCCTTTCACAATGAAAATACAAGCCAAGAAGAACGATTGGAATTGTTGAAATCCTTGCCTTTTTTTGCTCAAATCACACAGGAGGGAGGAATCATTGATGTTTCATCATGTGAGTGGACAAAAAAGGATGATAGAACAGGCAAAAACAAAATGACTTCGCAAGAAGTATATGACTATGTTAAATTAGGTTTTGACCAAGCAACGAAATCGTGTCTTTTGTTGATACCTCAAAAGCCGATTGGCGTTGTTGAATATCATGGTGTCTTGAATTACGGAGTGATATGAATATGGCTGATGATGAGGATAAGACCTATACCTTTGACGAATTATCGCCCGAAGCGCAAGAGAAAGCGTGTGATAACAACCGATATTGGAATGTTGAGGATAATTTTTGGCTTGAAATGGATTACTACGAAACTTGGCTGAATCAATTGTGTGAAAAACGCGGGGTTTCTTTTGATACAGGTGGTTCAATGGCAATCCGAGAAGAATACAGTCGTTGGTGGGTTGAAATTGAAAACGAATATGAGGTTTTGCCGTTTGAAGTGGACAAATGGGTTTTGGCTACACCTACACCCAAAGCCTTTGGGTCTATCAACAATTACAAATTGTTCGTAAGTGATTTTGAATCATTGTTGGAAAAAAAGAAAAAGACCCATACATCTGTCAATTTCAAGTTTAATGCTCCAATAGAATCTCAAAGACAAACGATGTTGACTTTTTTGAAAGGCAATTTAGAAGGTGTTGAAATCTCTTTGCGTATGGATTATGAGGGAGGTCATTACGCCACGAACCGAAACAATAGCGAATGGGCGGTTGACACCATAAAAATTGAACGGACAATTGATGGTGAGGATTATGTGTATGAGCAGGAGGATATGACATGGGAAGGTCATGCTGAATATGATGATGGGGAATACCTTTCTATTGATGGAATGCCTTTTGATGTTTCATTAAAGGCAGGGAGGGCATTGAAGGTGGCTAAATCTGTAAGTGTTAATGTAATCAAACCAATTTACGATGCGGCTACGCTTGCATTAGCCCCTATGTTCAAAGAATGGTTTGACGAAAAAATAGATTACCTCGCTGAATCGGCTGAACAACAATATGATTACCTTATTTCCGATGAGGCAATAGGTGAATCGCTAATGGCAAACGAAATGGAGTTTGACAAAGACGGGAATATGGCATAGATTTTAGCCCATATTCAAATAGTCGTTCTGTAAAATGTGGCTATGTCGGTATTCGGTGTGGACACATTTTCAAAGACATTCAATGATTCAATCGTGGCTGATGTGGTGGGAAAACTCAAAGGAGGGGCAAACAAATTGTTGCCTCCAAATGTTAAGCCTGTCTTACCGAAGCCCGAAGAACCGATTCCCGAAAAAGAAGAAGAACCTGTTGATGTTGATGATGGAACAATAACAGACGATTCCACAGAAGAAGAACCTGTTGATTCAAGCGGTGATGGTGAAGCCTCACCCGTTGAAGAAGAAGAAGAAGAAGAACAGGATGATTCCGCTATCGGTGGAGGTGGCTCATATGAGGAAACAGATTCCGAACCCCTACAAGGCGCAATAGGTGGTGCTATATCATCGGCAATTGACGGCTTTTTGATGAAGGCATTGCTTGGAGTCGGTGTGATAATGGGTGCGGGTTATGCTTATGAGAATCGTGAAGAAATCAAGGGCTATTTCAAGTCTGTTTCAAAAGGCAAAGTGGCTTGATTCAGTTCAATACTTTTTCGTGAAGTTTTCGCGCTCCGATTTGCGCTGTGGAAACTTATTGCGTAAAAAAACGCATTACCGAAACAGAAGTTTGAATAAGTTCGTGATTTAATAAAAATACAAATCGTAGTAAATAATGTGTTGATTCATATAGTCGGTCTGCCTCATAACATCATGGTGAAGCGACATTCAATTATTGAGCGTCGGCAACTTGAGTTGTTTTACAACGCCAACCCTAAAAATGCGGGTGTCCTTAACCACGAAGGATTTTATGTCGTTGATTGGGCGAAAGGTGTTGCTATGCCCGACCCTTATTCGCCATATGATGATAATGATGGTGCATCACTTTACAAGGCGGAATTAGAGCCAACGATTCAAGGTGAGATTACCACAGAACCTATGACTGTATATCGGAGAATGGATTGGAAACAGTATTACGATGGTTTGGAATTGGGATATTTGCACCCAATGAGAACTCGTATGGAATTGCGCCCCGATGAAAACATCGGAGGAACATGGGGGAGAGGACAACCCCAAATATGGGCGGCACGAAAACCCGATTTCAATTCACCTTTGAAGCATTTGAAAGGGAAAAAAGCCAAACAATTGTTTGAAATTGATGTTCCGATTGGAACAAGGATTGGAGAGGGGCATGATATTCAACTCTTTGACTCAATCCCGATTGAAAATGTGCGCCCGTTCTATATGGGTGATGAAGAAGAATATACTCATATGGCTGAAACCAAGCCATCTAAAATTAAACGGTGTAAAACCTGCCGTAAAGAAGGCCATAATGCAAGTCAATGTGTTTCCGAAAATGTTCCCTTTTCAAAGGGTGGTTTTTGGGAGGAATACCTTCAATCTCCCTCTTATTCATCCACTCCCAACAAAGAACACAGGGATAACCCGTTGCGATTTGGCTATCAAGAATCCGATTTGTTTTGGGATGAATGGGGGAGTCCATACAGGATGAAAAAGAAATGGGCTAAGAATGAACCTTATGGAATAGCGGAATCTGCAAACTTTGGTTATGGAAAAAAGGGTTATCCTTATGACACAGGAATTGTAAAGTCAAAGCCAAACTCGCCAATAATTTTGAGCGAAATAATGAGGTTGGGGGCAATAGAGGATTTTTCCAATAATTTGAAAATGGCTAAAACAACATCGTGGGGCGATTTGAAGAAACAATTGAAAGGAAAATCTGTGGTAATCGGAGAGGTGGAATATAGCGTTCCAACCTTGAAGGATGCGTTCAAGTATTTGTCCAATGAAACAATTCTGCAAATAAGAGTGGTTGAAGGTGAAGAACGATGGAATGATGGGTTATTGATAATCAGTTTTGATTATGAGGGGGAACGGTGGGATTTCATAACCACACCTACAAACGCAACATCTCAACCATATGTTGAGTTTCCCATAGAGTTCAAAGAAGCCTTCGGCATTCAAAATAACATAGTTGATGCGAAGCACATGAAAAAATATCACCCCCATTACCTGCGGTGGTTAAAATTAACTGATGATGCAAACTTGAGATATTGCCCTTATGGAAATACCGAACAACTTTACCCGTTTGATTCAAGGTTGCCCGAATGTGTGTGTCCATTATGTTTGAAGGATAAAAATACTCATATGGCTGAAACCAAACCTCCTAAGACTTCTAAAGGCTTGATTGTATATCCAAACCGAATGGCTGAATTGATTCGTGATGGTGATAAGCAGATGATTGTCAAAGACAAACCTTTGGATATAGCAGGTAAGCGATATACGGTTGTTACCAACAGAAAGGGCTACGCCTATATCCAATTGGGTGCTATGCAAACACTCACCTTACCCAAGTTCAAGGCTCTCAAGGACAAGCACTTGATTACACCCGAAGAGAGAGTCAAGTATTTCAAAGGCAAAAGGAGGCTCTATGCTTGGCCTGTCAAGGTTTTGAGAGAGTTTGACAAAGCCTATCCGACAAATGCCCCCCTAAGACCGCAGGATATTGCACCTAAATTGAAAACCTATGCAAGCGAAGAAACAAAGGCGCATGATTGGGAATTGAATGGTGTTGGATATGATGGAGAAACCGTGAGTATCACTTGTAGTGAATGCGGTCATAGCGACTACGCACAATGTCATATTCACCAATTGGAGGATTTAGGCAAAAACGACCCAAAAAAACCTATCATTGTACGAGGAAAAGATGCTTGCATGAATGGCGTTCAAGAGGACTGTGGGGAATGCGAGGGAACAGGAACTTGTGACCCCGATTTTTGTTATGCAGAAGAGGGTGAACCCCATTGTAGCCTGTGTAAAGGAACATCAATTTGCTATTATTGCGAAGGAACAGGTCTTGACCCCGATGTTTCCGAAGGTGATGAATCACATCGTTGGAGATTATATGCTATGCCTCATCTCACCCATCGGGATAGGCAAGGAGTCAAAATCATATGCGAAGATTGTGGAGTTGGTGATGTTTTCCAAGCATTCGTGCCAAGTGAATGTCTTGGTTTTCAAGGCACTTGTCTTTGTGATTTTTGCGAATCCCACAGAATAGACCAACTGGAAAAAATTGACTATGTTATTTTTTGAGGCTTTGATATGAAAACCATTTTTGAAAAATACAAAGACAAATGGGATTGGGATTATTTATCCCAAAATCCTAATTTGACTCCTGCGCTGATTGAAAAATACAATGACAAATGCAATTGGGATTATGTATGTATAAACCCTGCATTGACACCTGCGTTGATTGAAAAATACAAAGACAAATTGGATTGGGTTTATTTATCCTCCAACCCTGCATTGACACCTGCGTTGATTGAAAAATACAAAGACAAATTGGATTGGAATTATTTATCCGAAAACCCTAATTTGACTCCTGCTTTGATTGAAAAATACATTGACAAATGGAGTTGGAGTGATTTATCCGCAAATCCTTCATTAACTCCTGCGCTGATTGAAAAATACAAAGACAAATTGGATTGGGATTATTTATCCGAAAACCCTAATTTGACTCCTGCTTTGATTGAAAAATACATTGACAAATGGAGTTGGAGTGATTTATCCGCAAATCCTTCATTAACTCCTGCGTTTATTGAAAAATACAAAGACAAATTGTATTGGGGTTTTTTATCCCGAAATCCCGCATTGCCTCCTGCGTTGATTGAAAAATACAAAGGCAACTTGAATTGGAATAATTTATCCCGAAATCCTTCATTAACTCCTGCGTTTATTGAAGAAAACATAGAAAAATTGACACAAAATGACAATTGGCATAATTTATCCCAAAACCCCTCATTGACCCCTGCGCTCATTGAAAAATATATTGGCAAAGTGAATTGGAGTCAATTATCCCTAAATCCTGCTATATTTTCGTTTGAGCAAGGCATCGTCAACCATAGCGGAGGTGTTTGATATGAAAACCATTTTTGAAAAATACATTGACAAATTGGATTGGCATAATTTATCCGTAAATCCTTCATTGACTCCTGCATTTATTGAAAAATACAAAGACAAATGGAATTGGCGTTATTTATCCCGAAATCCCGCATTGACTCCTGCGTTGATTGAAAAATATATTGACAAAGTGTATTGGAGTGAGTTATCTATGAACCCTTCATTGACTCCTGCGTTGACGGAAAAATACATTGAAAATTGGAATTGGGCTTATTTATCCCGAAATCCTTCATTGACTCCTGCATTGATTGAAAAATACAAAGACAAATTGAATTGGAATTATTTATCCGCCAACCCTAATTTGACTCCTGCATTGATTGAAAAATACAAAGACAAATTGAATTGGCATAATTTATCCGAAAATCCTTCATTGACTCCTGCATTTATTGAAAAATACATTGACACATGGAATTGGAATTATTTATCCTACAACCCTAATTTGACTCCTGCGTTGATTGAAAAATACAAAGACAAAGTGGATTGGGATAATTTATCCACCACCCCTTCATTGACTCCTGCGTTGATTGAAAAATACAAAGACAAATGGAATTGGGAGTATATATCCGAGAACCCTGCATTGACTCCTGCGTTGATTGAAAAATACAAAGACAAATGGGATTGGTACCATTTATCCGAAAACCCTTCATTGACTCCTGCGTTGATTGAAAAATACAAAGACAAATTGAATTGGAGAATGTTATCCCTAAACCCTGCTATATTTTCGTTTGAGCAAGGCATCGTCAATCATAGCGGAGGTGTTTGATATGATGTCTTTTGGGGATTTTGATAATTTCGTTGTACCCTATTATATCACCATTTTCACGACTCGCAAAGAGCAGGGTTTAGGCTATTCGGCTCGCGGAGTTGATATACGCAAAGCATGGAAATTGCCCAATAAGAAAAGGAAAATCAGCCGACGAATCAAGTTTGGGATTGTTAATCAAAAGGGTTTTTCCCGAGTTGATGAAAGGTGGGTGGATTTAGAAGAGGCTGAAAAAATGATTGAGCAGGGTCAATTGGGAGTCGCTTACACATTCACAGACCAATCTCCCGCCGCCGCATGATGGGGCGTATTCAAATAGTCGTGATGGTAAAATCAATATGAGAGGTGAAACATATGATTGAGGCAAACGACCACTTGAAAAGTCCAAACTCAAAGAATTATGACCCCTCAAAAATCCTCCTTATGGATAAGAGAATCAAAAAATTACCTGTTGATATTGTTGGTTTGAAGCCCATCGTGAGTTACGATTTTCGTTTCCCTTGGGGCGTTATCAATAATTCAAATACTGTTACACAGACAGATACATATGCTCGTATGCGGAGTGTTTATGGTGGTAAAGGCCATCAAGTGAAAGGCGAATATGACGCACAGAAAAAATACAAATCGCAATTGAACAAGAATACCTTGAAATCAACAAGGGGTGGAAACAATTTTGCTCAAAATGTGAAGAGTTTCCGTGAAACGGCTCGTTTTGACGATGATTCCGAAATAATTGAAGCGACTTGCGAAGAAACAGGAGTAAAAGCCCCTATTCAAAAGCATGAATGGGTATCGGATGGTTTTTCATTCCGAGCGCATTTGGACAAAGAGTTTCCAAATGATGATTTTTATAATAACGAAATCTCCGATGAACAGAAGGATAGAATGCGTTCATATTTTGAGGTTGAATACGAAGAAGGAGAAGGTTTCACAGGGCGAGGTGATGAGAAAGTGGAATACATCAAGTCGTTCAAAGTGAATCCTAAAACCACTCCTTTTTTGAACAAGGAACAACGCCAATGGATTGAAAAAGCAATTCCATTGAAGTCTGTCAAGAAAACCCGAGTACATAGAACAACAAAAGCCGAGTTCAAACGCCTGTTAAATGACCTTTTCCGTGGCAAAGAAAAATCGGATTATTCAAGAGCAGGTCAATGGGTTGGCATTCCCGCATTGGTGCGAATTATTCCGAATCGGGTCGCTTTGAATCACATTTCCGATACAAACTATGATGAGAGAAACGACACCATCAATTATGTCTATGGTAAAACCGTTGTTTCAAACGAGGTGGCAAAAGGTCTGCGCGATAAGAAGTCGCCTCATTATCAAAAATACATTCTTGACCCCAAGGTGGCAAACGAAAAAGCGATTGGTGTCACAGATATGCACAAAAATGCCTGTAAAATCTGTGGTAAGAAAAGTCATAATTCTAAGAATTGCGATATTTGGTCATACAATGCTCAAGCCATGGAGAAAGCGTGGAATGCAGAAGTTGGATTCAAAGAATCTATGCCCGATATGGAGTTCACCGTGTTCAAGCAACCTTTGATGTTGGTTCGCAAAAATACTCGCTATGGGGGTTTGACAACAATGGTGAAAACCAATCTCTATATTGCTGATTCACGAAAGCCTGTGGCTACATTGATGCTATGGGGCGATACCGCAGACGATTATTTGGAATGGATGAACAATCAAACACTTGGCAAAGGTTGGAACTTGAGCAAGGACAAAATAGGAGATATTAACCGTTGGCGTGATGTGAATGGCTATGTTGATTCCTTAACCCATGACCGACTGATATTGAAAGCACATAAAGCATGGGTTTCACGAAAGAAATACAAAAACAAAGAAGCATGGGCTATCAATGTTTCAATCAACCCTCAACATGGCTCATACCTTGAATACACAGGTGAAAATTATCGCTTTATCCCTCAAACCCAAAGAAAAGAACTTGATGATATGTATGAGCGTGTGAAGGTTTCATCACCGCAGATGATTATTAGGGGTGCTTGATATGAACGGATATGACCCCTCAAATCCACATAAGGCAAGCCATTACCCCGATTCTGTAAAGGAATCCAAGAAAGTGTTGCGGAAAATGAAGAACCCCGATACTGCTTTTTATGAATTGACCGATTTAAGTCCAACCATTGCATTTATGCGCTACATGGATGAGAAGGGTTTGCCATATGAGAAAAAGGAATTGATGAAAATTATTGATGAATCATATCCTATTATCAAGGGGATGAAGGATTATTACAATCGGCCAAGACCTGCTCAAGTCAATAAGGAAATAAACCCCCAACCTTCAAAGACGGCTGAAACTCCTGCTTATCCATCGGGTCATGCTTTTCAATCGTATTTGATTGCTCAACACCTGTCAAAGAAATACCCACTCCATTATTTTTCGTTTTATTCAATCGCAAACAGAATTGCGAATGCAAGGGTGAGCGTGGGCTTGCATTACCCTTCGGACAATAAGAAGGCGTTTGAATTAGCCCACAGTCTATGAGGTGAGCATATGGTGTCAAGAACAGAAATCGGAACAAGCGACGGTGAGGTTGAATACCTTGAAGAAGGCATTCAACAGTATTGGGAGGATGAAAAGGAAACCTTAGCCGTGTTTGAATCCATGTTGAAATCGCTTCAAAAATTAGACGATGGAGTTTTCGTTGACCTTATGTGGGCTATGAATAGTGAATATGAGGGTGAGGACTTTATCAAAAAATTAAGGGTGGATGAAACCCATAAGGTTGCGGCCAACCCACTTGATGCAAGGAGTTTTTATTTTGCTGAAATGACGCATGAAACAAACAATGCGCCCGTATTCTTAGGAGTTCAATATGTTGCTTTGGATTTGACGCAATTCATTTTCAAAAAGTTCGGTTATTATTGGTTGCTTGTAAGAAACCGATACGCCACCCCAAGCGGAACTGCTTACACCATCTATTTTTTCAAAGAGCGACCTCCCTCATTATGGTGGAGTGGCGGTATGTTCATCAAAGGAATGTTTGGGAGCAACAGAATAGAAGAGTTAAGGAGAGAGCCTTTGCTTCAAGAAATACCTTACAGTTTCAGCCCTTCTTCACCAATCCCTAAAACCAAAAAAGCCCAAGACAAATTGAAAAAGGAATTGACCAACATTTGTAATCGGACATTTAGCAAGGGTGAAACACCTTATCGTTTGGTAAAAAACCAAATGCGCTATATCAATGGGAAAAGTGTCGGAGATTTTGATGAAATCATAGAATCCCCTTTCAAAAAACAGATACTACAAGCAAATGCAGTATGGGGAATAACCATTACAAAACCAACCTTATTTGCTAATAAAAAGTCGGAATTGCCAAAGGATGCTGTTGGAGTTCGTGAAATGGGTGATGGATTCTCATATTCCAAAACGCAAACGAGCGTTCAACAATTGCCCTCCACATATCAAAATCTAAGTTCATTACCTCAACCTTATGCTGAATGGTCATATGAAAATGAATGCGAAGAATACTTGCAGGAGAACAAATCAAGGTATCGCGTTATTCAACTTACGATGGAGGCAATGGAGGCAATATACACGGCTAAACCGATAGGAGATTCTAATTGGAAAAAAGTGACACACCCAAGCGGTATGGAAACAACCACCTATGATGGTGATAAGTTTTGGAGTCTGTTTGATGAAGAAGCGGTTGAAAATAATAAGGCAATATATCAAAAAGCGATTTCGTTCACCGCACCCTCAATCTATCAATATAAGACTCAATTCGGTGTTTTGAACCATTTAGCGGTGTAATTTCAAACACTACATTGATATGCCGTCAAGCGATAGGGTAGTTGATGGCGAGAAAATGCGGAACTTGCGGGGAATCGGGACACACAACCCGAAATTGCCCCGACAATGAGGCTGAACGATATGAAAAACAACGGCAAAAATCCCTGCCAAAACCGACTGTTATTCATGTGAGTGGAACATGGGATTACAAAGGTGGAAAATACAAATGTGGTGCAAAATCCGAAGAATGGCCCGAAAAATACATGGATGATTCATTCGCTCGCACTTTGCCGATTTGCCCTGCTTGTCAAAACGCTTGAGCAACCTCATATGATGCGACATATCCATAAACCCTTGACACCCCCGCAAGGTATGAGGGGGCTTTTAGCCTCTTGATAACAAAAGGAGATATGAACAATGGGTGATATGGAAACAATGTTGAATTGGGCAGGATTTGATTCGTCATGGGATTTGATTCAAAGCAAAATGAAGGACACGGATTTGAAGGACTTATTTATGGAACTGTGGCATGAATGCGATTATCAAAACGACATTGTAGCCGAACTCATCCATGACGACGGATATGTGGATATGGAACAGGTCAAGGCTGATGCTGATGATGCGGCATATCAAGCATACAAAGAAAGGCATTTGGATGATGATTGATAGTCAACGCCAACGCTGATATAGCATCAGTTTAATCTATTTATATGGTTGAACCTACTTATGTGTGTGATGATGGCGTATTGTACGCAGGTGATGTGAATAATGTTCTTGCTGAATTGCCCGAAGAATCTGTTGATTGTATTGTAACTTCACCGCCTTATTTTGGACTTAGAGATTATGGAACGGCAACATGGGTTGGCGGAGATGCTAATTGCACACATGAGTTTGGCCGACACTTGAGAGGTGGAACTCTTGGCGGAAAGGACTCTAATTTTCAAAATAACAATATGGGTTCATATGGAGATGAAGCCGTAAAAATTGGTGAATCATGCCCTAAGTGTGGTGCGGTTCGCAGGGATTTGCAGGTTGGCTTAGAGCAGACTCCCCAAGAATACATTGACAGATTGGTTGAGGTTTTTCGTGGTTTGAAAAAAGTCCTCAAGAAAGACGGTGTGGCTTGGCTCAATTTGGGTGATACCTATTGGGGTGGAAAAGGCCGTAGTGGTGCGGGTTCAAAAAAGACCCATAAAGGGCGCACTTCAAAAACACTACAAAAGGAACACACATATCTCGGAAAAAGTAAGGATTTCCGCCCTCAAGACCGACCAAGTGATGTTTTCAAGCCAAAGGATTTGATGATGATACCTCATAGAGTGGCTATCGCTTTACAGGAGGATGGTTGGTGGGTTCGCCAAGACATTGTTTGGAATAAACCAAACCCTATGCCCGAATCCATAAGAGATAGATGCACGAAAGCGCATGAATACATTTTCTTATTGACAAAATCCAAGAAGTATTTTTATGACAACGAGGCCATCAAAGAACCTGTTAAACAGGATTGGGGAACTCGCAACCGTAAAAACGGTAAATATCATAATGATGGTTCGGGGCTACAACCTCATAGTGGTTTGGAAAAATCATACAAGACCAAAAACAAGCGAAGTGTTTGGACAATCGCCCCTAAACCATTCAAAGGCGCACATTTCGCAACATTCCCCCCTAAATTGATTGAGCCTTGTATTCTCGCAGGAACGAGTGAAGCAGGTCATTGTTTGGACTGTGGCTCACGCTACAAGAGAACAGTAAAACGGAATCTCAAAAATAAACCCGATACTGCGGAAAGCCTTATTGAATCTGCTCAACATATGGGTATTCCCGATGATAAGGCTAAAATGAGAATTGGTTTGGATAGGAAAAATGCCTATGAAAAAAATCCCGGTTATCACACACTCGGTTGGGATGCGACTTGCGACTGTGATTCACCAACAGAACCCGATGTAGTCCTTGACCCGTTTGTTGGGAGTGGAACGACCTGCGTTGTAGCAAAACAACATGGTCGCCACTTTATCGGAATTGACTTAAACGAGGAATACCTTGAAATTGCTCGTAAGCGCATAGAGGATGAAAACGATAATAACGGATGATGGAGTGGAACATACATGGTTCGCATCGTAAAAGACGAGATTCGGTGCGGTGATGTTTTATCCGAACTCAAAAAATTGGATTCGGAATCGGTTGATGTAGTGGTAACAAGCCCACCATATAATTTGAAAAACTCCACAGGCAACGGTATGAATCAAGGCGATAAACGGTGGGGCAAATGGAAAAACTCAAAATTGATGGATGGTTATTCAAAGCATACAGATAATATGAGTCGTGAGGACTATATCTCATGGATGCAAGAATGTTTGAAAGAGATGTTCCGTGTGCTAAAACCGAATGGTGCTATATTTTTCAACCATAAGTTTCGGGTTCAAGGAGGGCTTATGCAGGGACACCCATTCTTAGAAGGGTTCAATGTTCGCCAAATGATAATATGGGCGAGGTCGGGAGGGATGAACTTCAATACCACCTATTTTTTGCCAACATATGAAGTCATTTACCTTATGCCAAAAACCTCCAAAGGAAATGATGCTTTCCGCTTGAAAAAAGAAGCCGTCAAAAAGGGCGACATATGGAGAATCCACCAAGACACTAAAAATCCACACCCCGCATCCTTTCCCGTTGAATTGGTTGACAACATATTGACTTCTTGCGAAGGTAAAATTGTTCTTGACCCTTTTGCGGGGTCGGGAACAGTAGGTGTATCGGCAAAGAAAAATGGATGGTCATATGTACTCATTGATAACTCCCCCGAATACTGTGATATGGCGGAACAAAGAATTAAGGAGGCATAATATGTACGGAAAATGGCTTGTTGAATGTATGAAAGCAAATGGTGAATGGGTGAAGTTCAATTTCTTCACTTGTAGTGTTGATGAAATCCGAGAAAAATGTGCTGATATTCTCATCAAAACGAATTATCATGGGGTCAAATACAAGTTCATCAAAGACTGATATTTGCTTCAATATCAGCGCAACCTTGATATGCTAAGGACTCTCGTTGGATTATTGAGGCGAGAGAATGAAAGACCATATGGGCAACGGAATTAGCAAAGAAGAACGAAAAATGCTTACCGAGATTGGTGTGTATCAAATATCATACCGTCAAGACGGGAACTTTCGTGTTATCGTCAATGAGTCATGGCGTTTTGCCGACAAAATAAATCTCTTGAAGGGATGGTTTTCTATTGATACTCCAAGAGGCATTCACCTTTCATTGAATGATTTGAACATTAGCGTGAGCAAAGAAATTACGATGGAGGAATACTATCACATTCTCTTAAAGGATGCGGGGGTGAAGGTTTGACAACACCACTCCCTGCTGATGATTACCTTTATGGCGTACACTACAAACCCGAACCTGTTAAGTGTGCGTGTGGTTCAACCAAAATATACACACTCAATGATACGGAACACTATATGTGTTTAGAATGTGGAAAACAATGGAGTGAATAATATGGGTAATCGGAACAAATGCGACCATAAAAGGAGGGGTAATCGCTCCCTGTGGGTCAAGAATAACCGTTGGACTGATGAACCACGCTTGGCTATGCCTATTCCAAACATGAACAAACGCAAATGCGAAAAGTGTAATACTGTTTGGACTACTCAAAGTTGTAATGCTCGTTCTTCTTGCGGCAAAGAGAGAGTTTTATGTGGATGCTCGCACAGACAAAAATTACATGATGCGGTGGGTTGGCATAAACCTAAGCACACATATAGGAGTGAATAATATGAATCGGAAACTGAGCAGACATAATGCAATTGCATATTTGAAAGAAAAAAAGGTCTTTGGCTACATCTCAATGAGTCAATGTGGTCAAACATACCGAAAAGTATTCGGTGATATGGGAAACATAACTTTTGGTTCTCATTACAGACAGTTGCGAGAGGAAATGTTCGGCACATCATATAAACCCGAAAATCGTGGTGAACTTGGGCGTGAGTTTTCTATTCGTACTTTGATGAAATATGGCAAACAAAGCCATTATGAAATTACAGGGCGTAAGTGGAGAAGTGAATGATATGGATGAAAACAAAGTGTGGACAGACGAGGATATAGGCGAAGAAGTGGAAATCACGATTGAGGGAGTACGATATTACGATACCATTATTGAGATGTGGTTGCCCGATGGTCAACGAATCATTGGCCCTCAATTGAAATGCGGTCATATTTTTGCTCGCTTCACGATGTTGCCCGCTATGCTTACGGCAAGTGAAAACACCAAGAAAATGCTTGATATGGCAGAAGGTGATGCTTGATGAGAGGACTCCAAAAGAAAGCACCTGCTGATTGTCAAAACCACGAAGTCAAGCAGGTCTTGAAAATAGACGGTGAATACAAAATAAAGTGCATGATATGTGGCACTTTCATAGAACACATCAAAATGAGTCCTAAGAAAAAGAGCCACCCCCTCCGCCTTGAATCGTTTGACTTTTGATACATTCAAATAGTCGCTCGTTCAAATGAGGTTATGGATATTGACGAGAGTTCGTACTTGAGAGGTATAAAATATGCCGATTGGGTAAAGGCCGATTCTCAATTTGATTATCAACCATACATTGACGCTCATGGAAATTATGGTGAGATATTTGATAATTTACCCCAATTAACCTTGACATTGACGAAACCATGGGCGTTGGCACTTGAAAGAAGTGAGGAAATAGCAGGATGGAACAGAATGGCTTCTTATTGGGAGTGGGTGTTTGATGGTTGGGATGAACGGTGCGACTCCCACGACTTGAGAGGTATTGCGTTTTGGGCCAACAAGTTCATTGTCTTTGTTTATGACCTCAACACTACGGGTCGCCATTGGAATGAGCGTAAAGAATCATATGGGGCGAGTAAAACGCAATATGGTGCAAGGGTTGAAATGTTGAAATACCCGATAAAGAAAACAAAGAAGGATTTAACCCTCTTATATGAAGCGGATAAACGATGCGATTTTGATGATTATATCGTTGCCTCATCAATAGATTCTTCATATGAGGTTGCACCAACATTGAAAGGACTGAAAAAAGGAGTTAAGCGTAGCATTTGCAGACTGATTGTAAGGCAACGAGGACTTCACGCATATGATTGGGGCAAAAAAACACCTTTGTTTCCTTTGTCATATGGTTTCGTCAATTTTAAGGAGTTGAAAAAATGACTTCAATCCATAAACTCCCCGCAAGTCTTATCGGCAAAATGGAAAACGATTGGAAATATGACACACCTTCGGAGTTGATTCGGGATTGGCCTTTTGTGAATGTTCCGACCTATGGCGACGACAGTAATCCTTTCTGTTGGGCTGAAATATCAAAGGAAACATTGGAAATAATTAACGCCAATGAAGACTCAAACCCGCAGGGATTCAAAGGAACAGATGATGAATCACGATTCTTCAACGCTTTGCATTATGAAATCAAGCCCATAGACATAGACACTTTCAATAGTTTTGACAAAGACAAGAGCGTGTGGGACACCTTATTGGTTTTTCCCGAATACAAATACAATGAAAGGGGGGGCCATACTCCCAAATATCGCTTTGCACGAATGATGATGGCCTTCTATTTAGCCAAACAGTCTAAATTGAATCGGGTAAAAATAGAAGAGGATTTCAACAATCCTTTGCTTGTTGTTGATGCCGAGCGTGAAGGCTACAAATCCATGATTTTGCACATATGGTATTTGAGCATGAATTGGTTTATTGAATGCCCTGTGGAGAGTTTGGATGAAGCGTGGCTCGCTTTCAAAAACGGGACAACTGGCATAATCAAAGACATCAAAGTGTACATTGAAAACACCGATTCATATGGGAGTTCAACATATCTGTTAAATGCTTGGAATAATGTATATCAACGCAAATATGCAACAACCGAGTCATTCTTTGAACCAAGTGCTATGGCGGAAATGTACATAGGAAAAGGATTGATGAGTGGGAACAAAGGCATCCACTATCAAAAGGCTATGAAAAAATATGCTGATGTTGTCAATCCTAAACGAATGTCCTATGGTGCAGTAATGGGTGTTATCAATCACTACGATTTCGGAACAGATTTTTTTGACTTGAAAAATATCCCAATCAGCACCAAAAATCGTTTTACACAGTAATTTCACTTACCTTGCCTTACCCATACCTCTTAAATAGCAAAGCATTCTGCAATGGATATGGACTTCGGAACTGCCTTTGAAACATACATGATTTTCGTGGCGGTTGTTGCATTGACCTCATGGTTGCCTCAAATCCACCGCATATTGCAGACCAAATCAACAGACGATTTTAGCCTCATCACGACGGCTATATTGGTATGGGCAAACAGTTCATTCTTGGCATGGGCATTTTACAATTCCGATACACCGTTGCTCATTCAGCAATGTTTGACCGTATTTATGCTATTCGTGTTTTCTTATCTCGTAGTCAAATACCGAAGTGAACCCATATTCAAAAGAAAGAAGGAATGAGGGGGAACGATGAGCAAATTAAGTGGTTGGGAGTTTTACGGTGAAGAAGAAAACCCTGCGCCTTCTCCCATTATCGTAAGAGTTATCATTACCGCCTTGATAGGGGTTGGATTGTTTGGGTTCTTTTTTTCATAAACGATGAGTTCATGTAGTAATTCCGCATATGAATAATTGATTCTATGTCTGCTAATGACACTCACCGCATTTACCTTGAGTGTGTCCGACCCGATATTGGGAAAAAAGGAATGAATAAATACTACCTCGTTGAACGAAACGGCAACAAAGTGATTACCAAATACGGGACAATTGGGGCGAAGGATTCCGAAGGCATACCAATCAAGGGAACAAAGAGTGTGAAATCATTTCCATCCGTTGTCGGAGCATCAAGTTTCTTTACAAAGCAGGTCAAGGATAAACTGATGCCAAGGGGTAAAACAATGAAAGACACCAAAACAGGGCAAACGATTCCAAAACCACCCTACAAAATAGTGTCGGAACAAAGGGGATTCATAGATTTGTCTAAAATTAGAGGCCGATTAGGAATTATGAATCATCGTTCAATGGATTTGGCATGAAATCTATGTGAAGCCCTTATATGGAATATCGGAGTGGAGAGCATATGACTACGATATTTGATGGCCTTGAGGAATTAGACCTCAAATACTACTCATTGCTTCTCAAACTCGGTTTAGGCATAGTGGTTATTGCCACACTTGTTGCATTCTCTTAATTTTGGAATAACCGAACCTATATGAATCAGTTGACCTAAATGGTTCTATGGCTGATGTTGTTTTGTCTGTTGACATACATGAGCCTCAATGGTTGGCAGAAGAATTGGGTGTTGAGAATCAAATACACCTCACTCATGGAGATATTCTTATTGAAAAGGATGGCGAAACATGGGGGATAGAGCGTAAAACATGGACTGATGCTCTTAACTCATGGATGAAAAAGCGTTTAGAAAAACAGGTCGTGGAAATGGCAGGAGTCGTTGACCATGCTTTTTTGTTAATTCAGCACGAACCCAATAGGAAACTGCAAGGTGGTATAAGCAATACTTATGAGCGATTCAAAAGGCACACCCCCAACTTAAAACGGCATTTGAATAGACTGTGTGCGGAGGTTTGCCCTGTCATTTACTGCGACGATGCGGAAATTGCGGTCAAAGAGATTATCCGACTAAAGGAACGCATACGAGATGGAAAGTTCGGGGCAGTAACGCTATATGACCATAATGTGCGCCATCAAGACCCTATGCTTCAATTTTTAATGGGTGTTCCTCGCATCGGCATAACAAGGGCAAAGAACATTAAGCAACAGTTTCTTTCTTTGAGTGATTTGATAGAAAAATCGGATGAATTAGGACAAATGATTCGCAACAAGAATGATGTTGAACACATTCAACAATTCTTACAGTCGGAATGGGTGGATGATTAAATGCCAAACAAATTAAATACCTCTTTTCACACGGTTAAATTGGAGTGATTACATGATGGTTGATGTTGTTGAAGCCGTTTTAGATTGGCGGAATACAACCCTCATACTTGATGAAAAAATAGTGGAGGGTTCTTGGGTTTTTGATGAAGGGGCAAGAGCGACCCTAATCCAATTGATTGAGGACTCCAAGAAGAAATTGCGTGATATGAAGTTCTTTTTGAAACCAATAGAAGAGAAAAAATATACATTTGAAAGGTGATAATATGTGTGAAGGAATGATAGATGCCGAAGAAAACGAACTGATTTTACGAAAAATGATGCTTGAAAAACTCAAAGAGGACTATGCTTCGGAATTGTCCAATGGGACTCATAACGAAAACAATGATTTGAGAATACTCGCTCTTATTGAGATGCTTGAGCGTTGCGCTAATCTCAATGAAGGACACGCAAAATTAACCATTATTTGACGCATATTTCATATAGGTGGTGGCTTGACACCCAACCATATGTTATCTGTTATTTGGCCTACAACTGTTCTAAAAACCTTTATTGAGAGTGTAAATGCTATTCAAGAAGAAGTGAAAATAGTTTTCAAGCAAGACGGTTTGTTTGCGAATGTCATTGATGCCGCCCATGTTTGTTTCATAGGCATAGAAATCCCTTCGGAAAAGTTTGACTCATATGAAGTCAATGAAAATGTAGTCATTCCGATTGAAATTGCTCAATTGGCAAGCATTTACAAAATATCTCAAAAGAATCCTGTTAAAATGATATGGGATGAAGTGGAAAACGGTGGGATGGTTCGGTTTGAAGTCGGGGGAATCATCAAGACCGCCCGATTGCTCAATGCCGAAACTTTCAGCGACATGAATATGCCCCACATTGAGCCTCCAATTAAAATGAGGGTTAAGACCGAAGAATACAATTTGGGCGTATCTGCCGTTGCCGATGTAAGCGGATTGTTGCAGATGTGTTTTGAAGAAGGCAAACCTGTTATGCGTTCCGACAGTAATGGTGATTCTGTTCAAATGACTTTTGAAAACGATGTTGAAATCGTTGAAGGTTCAAGTGATGATGCTATGACAAGACTATCTGTTGAGTATCTAAAGAAAGTGAGCAAAGGTTTGGGCGACTCAATGTTGGTTCATATGGGCAATCACCAACCAATCAAAATTGAGAGTAAGAACGAGGGTTGTTCGTTCACTTGGTTGGTCGCACCACGAATTGATAATGAATGACGATATTCATATAGTCGGTCTATCACCATTTGGATGATAGCATGGGTAAAAATGAATACGCTCAATTTTCTCCGTTCAAAGGAGTTTCGGGAATGAGCGTTCCTTCGGAGAAAACTCATATTATCAATTGGGCATCATATGAAAAATGGGTACTCGCAAAGAAAGAAGCGAATGAAAGCATATGGGGTGTGGAGAATGAAAAAGAATCCGAAAGAGTTGGATTCATGCCTCTTTTTGCTCTTGAGGCAGACATAATGAAGAATGTGTATAACATAGGCTTAATGCTCACGAATAGGGAAACTCAAGAAACGCAAATGTTGTCATATGAGGAATCTAAGCCCTATTACAATCTGCTTCGTAGGTTTGAAGAGAGTTCTATTGATGGTTCGGAACAACCCGAATTGATAAATGAGATAGCGCGCATTGACAAAGAGTATTATGCCTACCCCTATATCGTTGAACCAACCGAGCATCAAAAGAAAATACTTTCAACATATGGCTCATATTGGACTGAACGAGATTGGTTTCCCATCATTGGCAACAATCAAGACCCTTCATACGATAGCAATTATTACATCTCTTTGACGGCAGGGAAAAAAGAACAACCTGTATTTGGAAAATTATCAGAAATGGCGTATGCCTTTGACCCCGAAGAAAAAAAATATGAACACGAAAAATATGACAAGTTGTTCGCAACCGACCGAAATGAAGAATCAAAAATCAAGGTTACACATAAATCACGCCCCATATTACCTGCTCATATGTGGGGAGATTTGTCAAAAGGAAAATGGGTGGACATTGATGTGGCGACAGGGTGGGGAGAACTTGGAAATCGCAAACACCCTAAGACACTCAAAAGAGAAGAACAGATTGAGGCTTGGAACAAATGGACTTGTCAAAAATTACAGGAAAAATGTATCACGCCCGAAGGGAACATTATTTTGTTTTGGACTCAAGGAAAATCGTGGGATGCCAAAAGGAAAAAGTTCAGCAAAGGTTATTGGAGTCAAACGGCTCTTATTGACATGAAATCTCTCCGACCTATGTTGCCTTTAGAGAGAATAATTAACTGTTATATTGACGAAGAGGATGGCTACAACCGTTATGGCGAATATACAGGTTCACGAAAGAAGGTGAGGGCCAAAATTGAATTATGGATGGCGGAATCATATCGCGATATGTATGTGGATAATGAGGTTCAGTCTTTTTCAAGCGAGGGCGACCAATATGTTCGCATGGCTTTTTACAGTAGTATGAGGGCAGATGCAGACATTGATTTTGAAGGCACAGAATATCAAGCATCTATTCGCGTGGAGATGAAGTATTCAACAGATTTGGAACAATACGCCTGTGATATGTTTTCCAATGGCGACCAACGCAACGCGCAAATGAAAGTATGGTTGCCCGAAAAAACCATGCGATATGACCTGTATTCGTTGGGTATAATAAACTGCATATAAAGGAAAGATTACCCTTCAAATAGTCTTGGCCTTACGACCCTGTGAAGTCTAAACATGAGGGTTGAAATAGTTGGAATGAAACCGAGAGAATACCGCACTTGCGGAGGACTCATTATGACTGATAAACAAAATCCCGATAACGCACCAATTCTTGAAAATATACAAATGGATTCGGGAGGTTTTCTCCCGACAGGATTCGGTGATACTATATTCCGTCAAAGGTATGCTCGCACGAATGAAGAGTCTTGGATGGAGGCTTGTACGCGAGTCGCTAATCACATATGCCAAGCCGAAGAGAACGGCAATCGTGCAAAGTGGATGCCTCGTTTCCTTGACAAATTGAGTGAAGCATTGTTTATTCCGGGTGGCCGTATATGGTATGGTTCGGGTCGTGCAAAAGGTCAATTGATGAATTGTTTCGTTGTTCCAACGGAGGATAGCCGTGAAGGTTGGGGTCAAACAGTCAAGGATATGCTCATCATAAGTGGAACAGGTGGCGGTGTCGGAATCAATTTCTCTCCTGTTCGCCCAAGAGGAACGGCAATCAAAGGAACAGGTGGAGAGGCCACAGGGAGTGTTTCTTTGATGGAGATTGTCAATCAAACAGGAGAAGTAATCAAGGCAGGTGGAGGTCGCAGAACGGCTCTTATGATGGCTCTTGAATACAATCATGGAGATGTTATGGAGTTCTTAGACGCTAAATTGGATTTGGGTCGCTTGAACAATGCCAATGTGTCTGTGCTTGTTGATGATGATTTCTTCAAGGCAATCAAAGAAGAGGCTGATATTGTTTTGAAGTTTAGAAACAAGCCAATCATTGACAAGGATGGAAACCAAAGAACCATCCCTGCTAAGGAACTGTGGGATAAAATCATCAAGAACAGTTGGGAATCAGCCGAACCCGGCATTCTCAATATCGGTTTGGCAAACAAAATGAACACTTTGTCATATTACAAACCTGTCATTTGCACCAATCCCTGCGGAGAGCAATGGCTTGAATCATATGGGTCATGCAATTTGGGAGCAGTAAATCTCGCTCGCCATATCAAAGACGGTGAGATGGATTGGGATTTGCTTGCTGATTCTGTGCGTGTTGGTGTTCGTTTCCTTGACAATGTTCTTGATGTGAACCATTATCCATTCAAGGAGATTGAGGATAATTGTCAAAAGGTTCGCAGAATTGGTCTTGGAATTATGGGTCTTGGTCATGCACTTGTTATGCTTGGAGAGGAATATGGTTCGGAGGGTGGAATAAAATTGATTGATGAAATCATGGCATTCATCAAAGAGAGAGCATATGAAGCCTCCACATTCCTTGCCGTTGAGCGTGGTGCTTTTGAGGTCTATTCCGATGATTTCCTTTCAACAGGGTTCATCAAGACATTGCCAAAGAGAATCCGTTCCGACATAAAGGAACATGGGATTCGCAACTGTGCTATTTTGACGATTGCGCCAACAGGAACGACTTCAATTCTTGCGGGAACATCAAGTGGTATTGAACCTCTCTTTGCCCCTGCATATCAACGACGCTATTATACAAGTAGTGATGAGAGCAACGAGCGTGTCTTGAATGAGGAAATCGTTATTGACCCCCTCTTCGCTCAAATGGTTGAGAATGGTATGTCCAAGAAACAACAGAAGGCTTTCGTTTCATCCCATGAATTAAAGGTTGAGGCTCATATGAAGGTTCAAGCGACTTGTCAAAAGCATATTGACAATTCAATCTCAAAGACCATCAACATTCCAAACGATTATCCTATTGAGGACTATGGTAAATTGATGCTCAAATATGGCCCGAAATTGAAGGGAATGACTGTGTATAGGTCGGGGAGTCGCGGAAACGAACCGCTTAAACCAATGACTGTTGATGAAGCACTTGCTCATATGAAATCTCAAGAAGAGTTCCTTGAAGGTGCGGCTGATAGTGATTGTCCTTCGGGAGTCTGTGAAATCTCGGATGCACCAATTCAGCAAACACAATAAGCAATCATTGTAGGACTGTGGAGAAATCTATAAATACCCCTCTCCCCCATTACAAAGCATGGAGAACAAAGTAGTATTCTTGTTTATGCTTGCCACTATGCTTACGACTGTCGCAGAACCATTCACATCAAATGATGATGTGATGTATGTTGAGAGTGCTTTACCCGACACAGATGGAGATGGAATCAACGATTATTCCGACGCATTCCCTTTGAATTATGATGAGCATACAGATACGGATGGGGATGGGTGGGGTGATAATGCCGACCTTTGCCCAAGAATGCCCGATGTGATGAACTTGGATTATGATAATGACACTATTGGTGATGTTTGCGACACAGACGATGATAACGATGGGGTTCTTGACGAATATGACCTTGAACCTTTTGGTGATGCTGAAAGGAATTACACTATTTTGATGGCGGCAACACAGTTGATGGACATTCAAAGGAATCAACCCGATGAACCATTTTTGATTATTGACACTCCATTATTTGATGTGAGGACACATAATCATTCGGGTTATATGGCAAATGCTACGGTCAAATTGAACATTGACGACCACATTAACTCTCAAGTGATGTTGAACATAAGTGCGTGGGACTCCGACTATGGGTATAATGAGGATGATTACTATGGATATTGCCATTTGTATTTACCTGCATTAAACACCTGTCGGGGCGACCACATGAGAGTCCTTGCCGTTGATACTCATATGCTTTTCAACGACGATGAAACAAAAGAACAGGTGTCAATTTGGGTAAGTTCCGAATCACCGACACCCAAAGAAAATTATGCGAGCGACAGTTTCTTCGGCAACCTTTGGAGTAGTTTGCTGAACCTCTTTGAAGGCTTCATTCCGATAGACGATGCGGAAAACATGGCAATCAAATGGATTACAAATGCCTTCTTAACGAGTGGTGGAACAATTTTACTTCTGTGAAACCCCCGATTGCGAACAGGTTATCGGAACTGATTTGCCCGCAGGTAAAACTTCTTGCACGAAAAAACGCATTACCTAAACAGATTTTGAAGGGAGCGGGCAGATTTAACGATTTTCCCCTCCGCCACAGTTCATATAGAGAATGTGTTTTCTCATTTCATGCCAATGAGCAACGAAGAACGACTCGCCAATTACCTTGAGGTAACAAGCAAACAAAAACATCCATATCCGCAATCGGTTTTTCATGGTTCGGATGATAGGCTCTATGGAACATGGGTGATGGGGGCTGATTATCGGGTTTCTTCGGGATATTACGGTGGTTATCCTGCTACATATTTGAAGCGGATAAGTGCCTTGTTTCCCGATAAGAAAAAATGCCTTCACCTCTTTGCGGGTGTAGTGGATAAAGAGCCTTTTGCCATAAACAATCCCGATTGCGAACAAATTACTTTGGACATTAACGCTTCATTGAATCCCGATGTTGTAGGGGATTGTCATAACCTTGCCGAGCATTTTGAAGAGGGTACTTTTGATTTGATTCTTGCCGACCCTCCATATTCTGTTGAGGATGCTCAACATTATCAAACAACGATGATTAAGAGAAACACCACTTTGAAAGAATGCTTGAAGGTGTTGAAAGTCGGAGGGCATCTCGTATGGCTTGACCAAGTGTTGCCTCAATATCGCAAAGTCAACCTCAAACCGATTGCCTATATTGGAATGGTTAAATCAACAAATCACCGTTTCCGTGTGATTACAATTTTTGAACGCATCTATTGAAATCATGCGAACTCTTCATAAGAGAAGCCTCTCTCAAAGAGGTATGGCTGAACCAAAAATGTGTGAAAATTGGGCTATTGAAAGTAAATTGGCGAAAATTATTCTCCACTTAGGCGACGAAGGCAGTAGGAGATATGTGGACAAATGGGATGCTCCTGCCTCCTTGACACAGACTTTGGTTGCAGATGCAATCGGAATGTCAAGGTCAAACATGAGTCGTTATGCACCCGATTTGAAAGCGTGGGGATTTGTTGAACAAAAAGTCAAGCACATTTTAGGTGCATCTCGCAAAAGGAATGCGTATTTTTTGACTCCCGATGGTATGACTGTTTATGAATTGTTAAGGAAACGCAGGAACATGGATGAAAGAATCCAAAATGCCGACCAACCTTAAAATAGTGTTGACGATACGACAAAGTGATAGCATGGCTGAAAAATACTCATGGGTGGTTATACCTCAAGACGCATCAACTCTTGATGAATGTGAGATATTTGCTAAAAAACCTTCTTTGGCAGAAATGCAAGCAGGTGTGGGAGGCAGGATAGAGGGCTTACCGAAGTCATATTGGAAAATGAAGGGAATAAAAACAGTTTATGTCAACGATGAGGGTTTATTCAACCCCCAATTCAAACCTAATTTCATCGTCAATCAAATGTTGGCGGGCGACGAATACATTGTAATGACTCCGTATGGGATTTTGAACCGAAGCACTATGCTTACGATGCACATGACGGTTGTTCAAAAGTCATTTGAGGGTATTTATATGGATGCAAGAGGCCGACCAATGCGTATCGTTGGGCCATGTGTGGCTCAAGTCAAATTAAGCACTTTAGAACGGGCAATAAAATCCCTAAAAATAACCTCCGATTTTGTTCAGCGAAAGTATCAATACGCAAAACTATGATTTTTTACCCCTGTGTGGGGAGTAATTGATATAGGTGCGCTTTTCCTAAGAGGTTTGAGGGCGAAGAATGATGAAGGCGACAGACAATCCGAATATCACCAAACAGGGATTCAAAGAGTCGTTGAAATTACACCGCCAATGGAGGCTTAAACATGATTGAAGAATTAACTGTTGAATATGATGCCCATGAAATTGTTGAAATTGCTATGGTTCGTTCAGTACCCCGTAAGGAATTACAAGAACATTCCGATAACCCCATTGAAGAAGCAGATAATTTGAAATTGCTTTACATTAAGGATTATGTTGATGAAAGTGGATTCATAACCCTCCAAATAAAACGCTTTACGCTTAAGGGTGAAACTGTTGCACTTATCGTTTATGGAAAACATATGAGTGGTGTAGGTCAAGTTTTCGTACATCAAATCAATCATCGTTTTTACCCTCACCTCACTATTGTTGAAGGCATTTACTGTGGTTTTGCCTCTTTGTATTACTGTGAAAAGAAGCACACAGGATTAGCAGGATTCACGGAAAATATCAAGACAATGATTAAAAAATCTAAGAAAGAAGAGGAATGAATATGGGTTCAAAAAGAGATAGATTTGAAAAATGGCTTGACCGCCATAATCATAAAATGGAATTGATGAGAACATTGACTTCGCTTATAGCGGCAGTTTCCTCAACCATCGTATTGTTCTTTATTCTTTGAACCCATATGACCCCATACAAGGGGCGTGAATTGAAATAGTCGTGTCGTTGAATAAAGGCATGGTTCGTCATGGTGTAGCGGTTCTCGCACCGAATGATAATGGCGTTTCGGGTGAAGTCCACTTCATTGAAGAAGGTGGCTCGCTTCACATTGATTACAACATCAAGGGATTGACTGATGGCGAGCATGGATTTCATATTCACGAATATGGCGATTTGACTGATGGTTGCGAATCCGCTTGTTCACACTTCAATCCATATGGTGTTGAACATGGGGGGTTGGATAGCAGGGTTCGTCATTTGGGCGACTTAGGGAACATATCATCAAAGGGTGGCGTTTCTAAGGGTCGCTTGACGACTGATACACTTTCATTGAACCCAAAGAAAATCAATTGCATCGTTGGGCGCATGATTATCGTTCATGCAGACCGAGATGATTTGGGCTTAGGCGGTGATGCCGAGTCTTTGAAAACAGGAAACGCAGGTAAGCGTGTTGGTTGCGGTGTGATTGGTTTGGCTGAACCTCCGAAGAATATGACAAAGAAGGCTGAACAGAATGTGGAGAGCAAGCCCATAATCATAGGTGCTATATTGGGTGGCATTACAGGATTTTTATTGAAGGGGGGAATAATATCAGTAAAATAATCATGGGTAAAGACGGCCACGGAACACATAAGGGTTTGAAATCAGTCAAAATAAGTCCACTTATGGATGTGGAAACAGGGGGCGTTATTGAATATGGAGATTCCGCTTCGGATATGGAGTTCACCGAAGAGGAATGGACAAACATAGTGTTTGTTCCCTTTTTTAGTTCACCTCAATTCAAGAAAGCCACAGGCTACAAGAAAGTGGTCAAGGATGCTGATAGAAAATCATACGATTATGAGGATTTTTATGAGCGCATCAACCGTTATGACACCAAAAGTGGTAAGTCTTTCTTTTTGAAAATCATATATCAAAAGGATTTCCGTTTGAGCAACGATGCTTATGGCGTAGTGAATAGTGAGTTTTTGAGAGGTGTGATAGATATGGACATTGTAAGACAAGTCCGAATCACATCGGGAATAAATGAGGGGAGCGTGTTGTTTTCATTCCAACCCGAGTACGGTTCGGTTGAGAGGATGGAACGATTTTTACGAGAGTTCATTCAAAAATTGGACTCTTAAACACTTGACTTCAAATAGTCGTTCTGTAAATTGTTGTTATGGCTGATTCGCAAGTCAAGACTTTGGAGGCTCAATCGCAATCATTTGCGAGAGATGTCATGTCCTCCCTTTTGGCGAATGTTCTGTTTGCCTCATTCCTTACGGGGGGCATATATGTTGGGTACAGAAAGAATTGGTTTCGCAGGAGAGAATGAACAATGTATATGAAGAATTATCCGAAAGAGTTTTATGCTAAAGAAACAAAGACAATTCATAAGGTGGGCTACACGCTTGCTCTTATGTTGATGGCCGTTGGCGTTGCTGAAACAGTTCATTCAATCCCCTATATCATCAAAGGTGAATCCAATATGACAGGCATGACGCTTGGCCCAATCGGTGTTGCCGCAGGTGGCGTTGTCGCATATTCATATTTGAAAGAAGCAGGAGTTGTTTGATGATGGTCACCAATCAAAATGCGCTATCTAAACTGATTGAAACCCTCAAGCGAGCAAAAGTTCTGTGAGGGTTTGATATGACTTGGATTGACGATAACAAAAGACCTTTGATGGCCGTTGGTGCTATACTCGGTGTGGCTTGGTTTGGCGGGCGTTATTTTGACAAAAATCAATCCTTCAATGCTGAAGAATCGTCAAAAAAGGCTGAAACCTTTGAAGCCAAAGGCGGATTTGATAGGAACTGCAAAGTCTGTAAGGGAACGGGATGGATGCCGAAGAAGGGCGACCCAAAAGGTGCTAAAACCGCAAAATCGTTGGGACTTAGCATAGATGAATTAACCATGCAACCATGCAACGCAGGAGGTAAGGACATGGGTTGTTTCAACGCTGAAACCTTTGATGCTGAAAGAATCCAATACAATTATGTGGTTCATAGAGAGCCAAAAGGGAGTTCAAAAGGCGGGTGGTTCAAATCAAAGAAGGCTGAAACCTTTGATGCTGAATTAGAGGATGAGCCAAGAGCAATTATCCTTTATGACATTGTTTGGAAAACCAACAAGGATTTGCCCGAAAAAGTTTATATCTCCGCATTTGATGAAGAAACACTTGAAGGACATAGAGATGAAGACATTCAAGACTATTTGTATGAACGGTTCAACGACTATGCTCATTCTTACAAAATGCAACATGAAGGTGGAAATTACACTCCCGATGTTTTTACTGATATGAAGAGATTCCCCGAAGAGTATGGTGCTGAAACCTTTGAAGCGGAGAAATCTTATCAAGAAAAAATCCCACCATTTACAGATAAGGATATTTGGAATCAAGGCTTTTATTCTCAAAAAGTCTATCCTCTTGGTAATGAGTATCAACCCCAAAAATTATTGACACCCATAGAAAATGGAATACCACTAAGAGAATCGGGTTCAATTTTTAATTTCCCTAAAGTCAATTATGATTCTGTAAAAGGCATTCAAATTACATGGGGAGAACTCCTTAAAATCGGAAAATTGGAGGTTATTGATAATTTGATTCATTTAGGTGGGTCAAGGTATGGATGGAAAACCATGAAAACAGTATTCAAAAAATTACCTAAAAATACCGTTATGCAGATTAAGGCATTTGAAAATGTTCCTTGTGTAATTACTTTTACCTATGAGGGTCAAGAATGGTATTATACTCAAGCACCCTATTTAGATTATTGGGAACGAGATGAAATTAGGGAAAAATATACGGCTGAAACCTTTGAAGCAAAAGGCGACTGTGCGGAATGCTACGGCACAGGTGGACTCTATGACTCACATATGGGAATCAACGATGAATGTCATTCCTGTGGTGGAACAGGTTTTGATTACTGATTGAAACTTTTTTCCGAAGTTTTGGGTCAAGTTTTCAACTTGTTGCGTAAAAAAACGCAGTACCATAACAGAAAAAAAAGAACTACCGCGTTTTTAAGAAAATTGATTTTTAGCCGATTTCCGCCATAGCGAGTATTCAAATAGTCGCTCGTCTAAATGAGAATGATTCTATGTCATGGGTTACAGATAATTGGATTCCTTTGACAGTCGTTGGAGGCTTAGTGGGTGTTTCGTGGTATGCGGGCAAGCACTTTGATAAAGCCGAATCATATCATGCTGATGAAGGGATTCAAGTTACCGAAGGCTATAACGAATGGTGGGATGAATTAGAAAATATACGAAGTCAATATCCACCCGATAAGTTCTTCAATCGGAGATTGGGCAACCCGAAATGGGAGGATGTGTTATTAGAACAAATGTTCAAAGACGGGTGGACACCTAAACAAGCGTTGTACTCATGGAAATACTACAATGGAGCAGTAGGTCATTTTACAAGACCCCCCAATGAGATTAAAATGAAGGGGTATTCAAAGAACTTACATCAAGCATCCAAGAAAATCTGCAAAAACTGTGGAGAACAAGGACACAACACGCGCTCATGCACCAATGAAAGAGTACGAGATGTAAAATACGCAAATGATAAATCAACTCGGTTGAAATTATCAAGAAAAATCAACGCCTTATTCAAATTAGGAGAGGGCGAACAGAACACTACGCGCTATATCAATTACGGTTTGGGGGCATTAGCCGCAGGTCGTGATTGGGACTCTCCAAAAATGGATTTCCCTATTCATTTTGAGCATCACGGACACCCCTATGTTGATAATTCGGGGAAATGGAAATTGGTTGAAAAGCATTGGGGAGATATTCAAGACATGAGAGATGATTTAGGAGTTGATGATTTCAAGGAAATGATTGACACGACAAAGTGGGAGATAGGTCAACCAAATTGGAATGCCTATATGTCCGAATCATATAACGCATCAACGAAAAAAACAAAACCAAGAAAAACCCACCGAATCAAGACGATGATTGAACTAAACCCCGATTTGCCCCTTACATCAATTTATCACCCCTCTAATCCAATGGTGGGACACACAGAACAAAAGTGTGCTTCGGATGTATGTGATGAAACTGTTTATGTGGAAGACCGAATGATAGGAAAACTGTGCTTGAAGTGTTATTATCAAAATTGGGAGGATTTGTATGATATGGGTGCTACTGATACACCCCCCCCTGTTAATATGAGTATTCCATATGAGGTGCGGTATAAGCGAAGGACTCCTGCTGAAATAGCAGATATGGAAAAACGCAGTATCGCCCTGCAAAAACAATTAAATGCAAACAGAAGCAAGCGGTATGAAGAACTCTATCAAGAGGGCCTCAAAACCCCTTTATGGAGTAAGAATCCAAAAAACATATTGGGTCTTGATTTGGAGTGGGATAAGCAATATGCTCAAATACTCAAGGACAAAACTAAAATGTCCGATAAAGGTTGGCGAAAAAAATATGGCCTAAAGTCCGAATCATATAATGCCGATGAAAAGAGAATCAACGGCATGACTCTTGATGATTGGCTTGATGAAATTGATAGAATCAAAGCCACAAAAGAGCCATTTTACTACTCCAACAACATTTTAGGGACACCCAAATATGGCAATATGATTGATATGTTTTGGGAACAAGGTTGGACTCCGCAAGGCATTTTAGATGCTTGGGAGTCTTATGATAAGCAAGAAGGCCATTGGGAAAAAATTAGGGCAGAAACATTCAATGCCGATGATTGGGAATATACAGAAGAATGGTATAATTCTGCTTTACCAAGAATCGTTAAGAGGGTGAAAGAAGAATTGGTTAATGATGAGAGAATGAAGTTGGATGACCCTAAAATGTATGCTTTGTTTGAGGATGAAATGTTTGATGGTGAACCCACCTCTCTTGATTCTTATGTGTATAGTGCTTTGGAACTTGAATATCCTACATTGACGGAGAAACAAAAAATTGAAATTAGCGAAGATGCTGATATGCTTTCTGATGTTTGGTTTGGTATTGATATGACCGATGAAGAGTTTAGAGATTGGTTGAATGAAGAATATGATGATGAAGGCAATCTCATAAGTAGGGCTGAAACCTTCAATGCCGATGAAGGGCTATGGAATGACGCTTCAAAGGAACAACGCTTGAAGTGGTTGAAAGACGCTATCCCTTCTATTGGCGACAAATACGCTGATTACACATGGCGAGAATTGACACCACGCCTTCAAGAAGAGATGGCTGATGAATCATATGATGCTGAAACCTTTGCCGCATATGTGAGCAAATCCGATACGCAACGAGTCCGTCAATTGCTCAAGCAGGAGTTCCCGAATCTCAAGTTCAGCGTTGTTAAAGACGGTGGGCGAATGTCTGTGAGCATCATGGCAGGAGATATAGATTTCAGCGACATTAACGATGATGTTCCAAGAACAAAGCGATATTGGGAGCGTTGGGGAAACTCTAAGCCTGTGTTTGATGGCAGATTAGACATCAACCAATATCACTTAGATGGCTACAATCCAAAATATACGCCCTTGTTTGAGAAAATCGTTTCCATAATGAAGGGTGAGGATTGGTTTGACCATTCCGATTCGCAAACAGATTATTTCCACACGGCCTATTACATTGACTTGAACATCGGTAAGTGGAACAAGCCATATGAATACAAGCCCACCATCAAGAGAGGAACGCGCCCTACGCTTGAGAGTCTTGTGTATAAGCAGGGCTATGGCGACGATGCGCTTACAGGGTTGAAGGGCGCATATGACGAAGAAACCTTTGAAGCGAAAGGATATGAACCCAATAAGCCATATTATGCTACTATGCACACCCAAAGACCGACAACAGTTATGCACCCTATCAAGTGTGGGCATTACAAAATGGTTATGGGGGGAACAGGTGTTTGGGATTATCCGACTTTTTATGATTCAATAGAGGAAATGGTTGAAGAAGAATTATTTGATTTGGCCGATTTGATTCTTGCCGACACCGAAGATAAAGAATTGATTGAGCAATATAAAAACTTGAAAACTGTTGGTGAGGCTCGCAAATGGTTGAGCAAAACCACAGGCACTAAACTCAATTTTGCACCTTGTTTCAAGAAAGAATATGATTATGATTCTAAAGCCTTGAATGCCTTACCTATCACCCCAATTCCTTTTGATTGGTTTGACGCTGAAACCTTTGAAGCACCGATGAAAGGGGCGCAACCCCGAAGAGGCAGATATGAAGTCGCATTACCTTTAGACAAAACTCATACGAGTGCGATTAGGAAAGCATTGAAGGATAACTACAAAGGTTTCAATTTTAGCGTGAAAATGAATGGCAATACAACGGTGGTCATAAATCTCAAAAGTGGGAAACAGGAAATTGATGATTGGGACTCTATGGAAAATGGAATAATTGACCTCGCCATTGATACAATATGGGAAATGGAAATGGGTGATGAACACTATGTTTATTTTGATACGAAAGACGAAATGGGTATTGATGTTTATTGTTTCTTAGGGGCGTTTGGGAATAAAGAATACATTGTAAAAAATGCTGAAACCTTTGAAGCCCCTTTAGCAAGAGGGAGAGGGCGTGTTGGGTATCAATATGAGTTTTGTTTGAACAAAGAACATAGTAAAACGGTTCGTCAAAAATTGAAAAAGGAATATCCGCAATTAAAAATAAGAATAAAAATAGATAATTGTAACACAATGCTTGCTTGGCTCATAAGCGGAAACCAAGACTTAAATGACGAGAACTTTGATTCATTGAAGGAGGCCATAGAACAAACAATGATGGATGCTTTGGAAAATATGGATGATACCGATGGTGAAAATATCAATGTGTTCTGCTATTTAGGCGATTGGACTAAAAATCAAGAATATACCCAAAATGCTGAAACCTTTGAAGCGAGCGCAGTAGCCCGCAAGAAGGCCAAGACACCTGTTGAAAAGGTTCTTCTTCACGAAGAATTGATGAACCAAGCCGCAAGGAACGAGATGATAACAAAATTGACTTATGATTTGGCTATGCGAAGGGGTGTTCACCGTCAACCTATGCGAACCCTCAAAGAAGCGGAATACGATTCCAAATTGAAGAAAGAGTTCGGAGATGATTGAGTGTGTCCAAAGAACGCCTTGATTCTGTAAAAGAGAGCATAGCCGACAGGGGCATATTCATCCCTACTCGCCTGTTTGGAGGCTTAACACTCAAAGAATTGAATAGCGTTTTGCCTCGCAAATGTAGCCTTTGTTTATCACTCAAACACACCAAGCAAAATTGTCCTCTTGAATTGGGCTATGGCTACCTTGAATTGTTTAGAGGGGTCATGCTTAACGACAATTCATATTATGGTGATGTCAACCTCCGAGAGAAATACGGATGGGGTGATGGAGATGGCTATATTGAAAAAGGGTATAAGCAATCCTTTACAACAAATCCTATGGTGGCCGCTTTGTTCGCATTAAGTCCAAAAAACACCACATTACATGATGTGAATAACCTTGATGAATATGCTGAACGAGCAGGTGTTATGAACGGTTTTGGCATCACCATTCCTGCTGAAACATGGCTTCGCCAAAATGTTGAAAAGGCGTATTTTGCGTATAGGCGAAATCCATATTTGATAACAACAGATACGAATGGGAACACAGAACAAAAATTACGCAAAGTGCCTATCATATTCCGTAGCATCGTCAAAGCAACAAAAGAAAATATGGAGAACACAGACATTCGGGATATGAATTATCAAGGTCAATATGCTTTAGAGCAGGAGTTTCACACCGATGATGCTTTGAAATTAACACATATTGGTGTGCCATATCATTGTTATGATTTCGGCCAATGGATATTATGGGCAAAGTATGAGGACATACCCTCCGAAGTCTTTGAAAGTGCAACACGGCTTTACGATTGGATGATTGAAGAGGCGTATGTTGAGGATGATGAAAACGACATATACGATGATTTGCCCGTCAACGCCAAATCATCAAAAGATGAGTTTGGTGCTATGTGGTGGCCTCTCAAAGTGCCTGTTCTCGTTCAAGAACAATTGGGTATGGATGATGAAGCCTTAGAGGGTGTTCGTGAATCAAACAATGCGTGGGATTATTTTTTCAAGACGATACCTCAATGGGAATCATACCGTTTAATGAGATTTAATCAATTGAAGAGGTATTTGAAAGAACGCAAAGGGCTACAAAATGGCAAATCGGTCTTTTACCGAAGAGGCCAACCCATCAAGAGCAAGGCGCAGTATGCTTATGCAATTGCGAGATTCAATTGGTCTTTACAAGCGGAATCCTTCAATTTTGTTGAGTCTTTGGAGAATCCGTATTTTGAGGACTACAAAAAATGGTTGCGTAAAAATAAAGGCCACAAAAAATGGATTAACGATGAGTTCATTGATACTTTGACTTACGAACAATTTCAAGAGAGTTATTCAAGTTTCCCGAACCCTTTTTGGAGTTGATGTGTTATGATTAAATGCCATGTCTGCAAAATAAACGATAACACGATGAAGTGTTCATATTGTCATGGCTATATGTGTGATGAATGCAAAGGCTCTTGGGGTTGTTGCGGAAACAAGGTGTCTTTGCCGATTTGTATTACCTGTTGGAGCAACAAATAAGAATGAGAGGCGGTGTGGATGAAACATGATAGTATCAAGACCCTGCAATATCTGTATGCAACCTGCACACCATCAATGCCCTTCTTGTTTCAACGCTACTTGCCAAGCGTGTTTGAAGCATTCCTGCACTCCTTGTCAAATGAACGGCATATGTTGGTTATGCAAAAACCGACACCAACACAGGTGATAATATGAGCGATTATGTCAAGTTCTCCGAATTGAGAAAACCGCTTCAAATGTCGGTCATTGACGCATATAGCGCAATGTTGTTTGACTTTGATAATCCTATTTGGTATGAACAAATCCCTTCATATCACTTGTTGGGTGAGTGGTTGAGGCAATATGGTGGGGCAGAAACCACATTCAAAGTCAAATACAAACAAGACAGGGAAACACATTTGGGAACTCGGCCTATCGTTATGCGTGTTCCCGAAGTTTCATTTGAACCTGTGGATAAGAACATTTTGTACCCTTCTAACATCTTTCAAACTGCCCGATACGGAGAAGCGTTCAATACACGACCTCTCGGCATCATCAATCAGCCAACCACTTTGTTTTACAAGTCCATAAGTGAAACAAAATACAAGGATGAATTACAAAAAGTGAGTATGGACTTCAAAAAACACTTTGAGTCGCTCTCTATTCCCCCATTATCCGATAATTTTGAAATGAAAAAACAAGTACCAATCAACGCCGCCAATAAGCGAGGCTATGCCCCTGTTGTTCTTTCAATTGTAAAAGGGTTGGAGCAATTAGAAGAGGACATAAAGTTTGAAAACATAATGAGTGTGTATGGCAATTTTTTCTTCTTTTCTTTGAGCAAACCTATACATTCATGGACAAGCGGTGAAAACTATATGCGAGAGTTTATGGAAGGAATCAACACTTTGTATCAGTTGTTTGACCAAATAAACATCTCCGAGTATTTGAGCATTGAAGCAAACGGAACATTGGGTAATTGTCTATTTTATGTGATGAATGGTGGAATAGAAGAGTTGCCATATCACGATAATATGTTGAACATGACAAGCATGATTCCTTTACGCCCATATATTGTGAGGGAATTGAATAAAAAAGGATTGAGAAATGAACTTAAAGAAATGTTTGAATCCCTGTGGAACATAGAAGAAACCTTGATTGAAGGTATTGAATTGTTCGTTGATAGCGTTTCCACGATGTTGAACATATACCAAGACGAACTACGCCAAGAAATAAGCAGACGCTTGAAGCCCTCGTATTTCAGTAAGTGGGCGAATGAAAAAGGGTTGACATTTCAAAGAGTAAGCGGTGAAATGAGAACGCCTTCACAGAACCCTTGATGAACCCTTACAAGGGCAGGGGATTCATATAGTCGTTCCGCAACCCAAAGGTGAGGGGTTTTCTTGGAGAATGCGTTGACAATCAAGGATTTGAAATCAAAGTCCTTCGCCAAGCGCATTGGTGCTGAAAAAACCGTATTCAAAGCAGGTAAGAAAACACCATTCCGTCAATTTGAGATGCGGATTTATCCGAAGAGGAAATACCTTTCTTTCGGTAATGGCGACAAACGGACTTCAAGAATTATTTATTTGCAGGGTCAATATGTTGAAAGGGATGATTTTAGGGGTTTCAAGAATCCTGTGGGCTATATCCAATTGTCCTTTGATATGTTTAACCGTAAGAGCATTCCAATCTATGATACTGTGAGTTATAAATTGGTGGGTGAACCCGAACTTGAGCCAATCATTGAACTGTTCTATGATATTTTGTCGGATGTTTTGGCTCGCACAGATGCGGTTTTTGGTATTTTGAACAATACCTCTTTGGACTTGGAAAATCGTGATTACGGCAAGTGGCATAATGTGAATTACATTGGTGGTTTAAGTCGGCCAAAATATGAAGAAATCCTGTTGAAAGAATTGAACAAGCAATGGGCGAAAGTGGATGGGGGGAATGAATGATGCCTTACGATATTGCCGAAGTGAAAAAACTGCTCGGAGGATTATATCGCAGTTCGGAAATATCCTCTTCGGATTATGAGGTGTGGGAAGAAGCACTTGAAAAAACGGGGCGAATCATTCCATATGACAAACTCCCACCCGATATGCAAACGAATATCCGATTCCAAACAGATACACAGTATCGCAATTTCGCCTTGAACGAATGGCTTGAACCCAAAAGTTATGGTTTTAGTCAATTCGGATTCAATTCTCCAATTCAATACCATGACTTGCATTGGCGTTGGGATAAAGAGGGTGATATGTGGTATTTCCGAGTTTTGTTTCCGTTTGAGCCTGTTGTCAATCATAGGGCGCAAAACAAGACCTTCTTTGACAATCCACAGTCCTCTTTCAATACTGTATTGTTTGCGCTTGGAGAAAAAGTAGCGAAGGATTTTTTTGACGCAAAAGGGATGGGTTATGGGAGTGATGTTTTCTTAGGCGACTTTGATAGTGGTGTTATGGAGTATTCCGATGAAATAGGGTTCAGCAATTTCGGTGATTCGGGAGGCCAATTTGGAGATATGCGAAATAGTGATTTGATAAAAACAGAAGTGTATGTCGCAAAAGCGGTTGTATCGGGTGTCAAGAATATGCACGATGAGGCTTTTCTCTCGGAGGGATTTTCGCAATTGAAGAACTTCTTCAAATTGATTGAAACCAAAGACGGATTTTTCATGCCTTACATGAAGTCTTGTTCGTTCATAATGGAAACAAACAATGTCATTGTTTATGATGAGGATAATTTGAATAACAGGGAAAATGGCTTATTCATGTATTTGCCCTCAATTCAAGTGAAAGGTCGTTTGTATTTTGAGGCAGGTTATGAGCAGGAGGGTGGTATCAAGCGAGATTTGCCTATATACCCGCAAAGGGAAAACTCTTTGGCGCAGGGTTCGCCCATATCGGATGAATTGATACAACAAGTGGCGGAAACGGCTATTTGGGTTGGAAACAAAGGCACTTTGGAACAATATGTATTTCTTGGTGGCATGATGTACGATAGCGACGATTCGGGATATGACCATAAAATAGAAATCCGCGTTTTGGGGGCTGATTTTGACGACTCAATGAAGGGTATGGGAATTATCAATCATACCATCATTGGAGTTACGCCACGCGTGATTGTAGCCGACACACCGCAAAGGAGGAAATGATATGGAGCAAGGATATTCATTTCAGCGAACTCAAAGTGCGATTCGTTCAACTACACACTACGGCACATTTCCTTTTCACCAAATGAACATAGAAGGTGTTGGCGACAATATCAACACATTAAATCATATTCCTATCGGTACTGTTCTGTTTTTTGACGACCAAATAACAAAAGAGGGTTCTAAAATCAACGGAACATACCGTTTTGACTCCATATATCGGAATGTTTTGACAATGACAAAATACCCTCCGAGAGAATATGACTTTGGAATCATCAATCAAATACAGATTTTAGGCACTATTCAACCTGCGGATTACCGAAAAACGAGCAACATTGAATACAAGGTTCGCTTGAAGGATTTGGATTTACATTCTCAAGCGATTCATGCTATCCCGCCAATGGGAGTTTTACCAATCGGAACTTGCATCACCTTCACCGAAGGTTTGCTTGATTCCGACTTGAGCGACCCTAATCCCGTATGTGAATTGTTTCAAGAAGTGTATAAGACCAACACATTTGGGAAATCCCTTATTGGCGAATGGGTGGTCGTTGCCAATGCAGGTGTTACAGGTGCGGGGATTGTCAACATGAAGAAAAACAGTTATGATATGAATGCGACTTTACAACGCCACTTCGGACAATCCTATATGCTTCGCAAAATCAAAGACATTGACAGGGATGATGAGAATAATATCGTCGCTATTGGTCGTTATGCACCCAACGAGAAAAACAGTATTGAATTGCGAGCCGAACATTTGCACGAATTATTGATTCGTTCAACCCATTTGAAGGATTACAGACACCCTATCATGGTGGGTATGGATGAAAAGGTAAATCCACTTCTTGAGAGGTTTGATTATATCACCGATTCAAAACCCCTTGCGAATGAGTATTTCAATATCTGCACCGAATTAGACACCATATACAAAGACTTCTTCTCGCTTGATAGAATGGGAGGTCAAGTGTATATTTCAAGACCCTATGTTATCAATCGCGATACACTTTTGGAGAATGAGTTTGCCTGTGGTCTTGAATCTCTTTTGACAATGACAGGTTTTCAAACAGGTGATGGTGCGAAGACAATTAACGAGGTATATGGCAAATCCTACGACAGTTATTATTGGGGGGGTGCTATGAATCAATGGCGTTATGATTACTTAGACCCGCATTTAACCGCAAATGTTTCTAATTTCACTTTGCCTATATCTCAACATGAACCCCATAAATCAAATGAGAAATTGGAGGTGAGTGGTTATAGGAGGGGTTTGACTAAATATGTTTGGCATTCATTTGACTATATGGATAATGGCGAAACAAAAGCATTTTACGAAAAGAAACCGAGCGAGGATGGGTTTGAACCTTTGGAGTCTTTGTTTCCCGACGACAAAGGGTGTGTGAATTATTGCTTGAGCGTCAACAGTTCCATATTCCATCCTTTTGAAAACACATTAGCCAATATCCCGACGATTGATGAAACCAGTATTACGAGTGGGTCTTTCAAACTTAAACGGCAAAGCATCCAATATCCTATCCTTTGGTTCATTCAGCGTTGGCTCTATTCAGCACCTTCTGTTGGTGGGGCAAAATGGGCGGCTTATCAAAAATCACCACTTTATCTCCGCCTTATGCTTTCGGGTGATAATCCATATGAATTGAATAAAAATTGTCGGGCTGAAACTCCGCAGGATGTGTTGTCCATCAAAGAAATTGATTGTCCACCACTTTCACTCGTTGGCATCATCAACGCTCAACAGGTGAAAATGTATGGCGTAGGTGAAAGAGAGTTTAGTGAATCTCCGAACCAAATATATAGTATGATTGCCAAATCCGCAGTAAGGGATGATTGATATGAGGGAAAATCCAATCGCAACTCAACTCTTTGATGAGGACAAAAGGGGTGAGGATGATTTGGGGATGAATCCCCTCATAAGTGGTGCTTGGGGCTATTATCCCGATGATGATACGAAAGGCCGATGGTATTTTGGACTCGTTGATGCGAAAGGCGTTGAATCTATTGTTTTGGCAAGAGAGGATTTGATTCAGCACATAGGCATGATGAAAATGCGGGCGCAATTCAATTCATCCCGTATGGCTATGGTATATTTGGTACGGTTAAAAGAAAACCAAGCGAAAAGAGTAGCCGAACTACGCAAACAATATGATGAGGGGTCTTCGCCATATGATTTTAGAACGCTTGAATACATTGAGGCAATCCCCTCTTTTGACCCCTTAGATGCGACAGGCGCAGGTCTTAAAACCGACACCCGAAAGTTCAAGCGATTGAAAGCCTTGATGGGTATTGAGCGAAAGGAATATGCCGAAGAAATCATTGGTTTAGGCATTATGAATTACAGGGATTCTGTTTTTGAGTGATGCTATATGGCGGTGAACTATGGTAATGTGCTACAAGACTTGGTTGGATTTACTGCGCGAGCCAAGAAAAGGCAATCTCTTAATTTACCAACTGTTGTAGCCATGTATGCTTTCAACGATTCAAAAGGTGAACCTCTTATGTTGAGAGGCCAACAAAAATACTCATTTGGAACAAGAGGCTCGTTTGGAGAGAGGTATGATGGCGAGAAAATAGGGTTATTTGATGAGCAAATGATGAATGGCGAATACTGTGATGTGTGTGAAGAAGCAGGAGCATTATGTCAACACCGAAAAATTAAATCAGCACTTTCAACATGGAATACGCCAAGTGGTGAAAAAAAGCATTATCAAATGGAGATTGGTGTCAACACCCCTCTTGAAGAGATGTTTGTTTCGTATAGGCCAATGCCCCCTTTAGCATGGTATGTTCTTAATTCAACCTCTAATAATGGGCTTTCTTTGACATACATATGTGATGTTGAGGAAAAGAGAAGTGGGTTGATAAATCATACGGCTCTATTCCCTCCTTTGATGCCCGATGATGGCGAAATTGCAGGAAAACCAATTGAAGAAATCCAATTCTATACGAGCGATAAGAATTGGTTGAATGTAGGTCATACCACTTCAAATCGTTTCGCAAATTATGACTTATATCATCCCGAATGGCAACAAAAAATTAAGGATATAATGTGCAGTTTTCTAAACATTGAGGATTTTCAACAAAATATGCTTTACTGCATGAATATGCCATATGATGATTTCAATGTGGGTGGTGTTTATGCCTATGACGAAGACGGCTCATTCAAAAGTCAAAAAATAATTTTGAAATTGAGAAGAGGGTTCAAAGGAATGCTTGCTCACAACATTAACAATTCTTTCAAGAAAACGGCTGATTGGGATGGAGTTAAAAATAAGCCAAGAGAGCGTGATTTTAATTGCGATTTGACAAACGGTAACTGGGTTATCATGCCACCCCGACAAGCGAGGCAGGAGTTAAGGTTTTATCAGCCGTTCCCTATACAGCCTTATGAGAAATACCACTATGACACATACAAAGGGGAATCGTGGTTAAAAGGTATAACGGAAAACATGATGTATAGTGGGTTGTTTTTATTCCCTGCGTTTTACACTTACGAAATCGCTATGTCGGACAGGGCCAACCCTCCTACGAAAGAAGAAATGTCAAAAAGACCTCCCTATGGCGCATACATTACCAATTATTCTAAGCATCCCGCGTCAACAGTTCGTTTTTCCAAGTGGCAACCCAATAAGGAATATGGAAATTACAACACCTCACCTAAACGGACAAAAAAACAAAATGGGAGATATATGTCCTTAGAGATGTTGAAATGGTATGTGATGAACGACATTCTTGTTCCTGCATACAAAGTGAAAAAGAATGGCAAGCCGTATTATTCCGAGAATTATGTCAAAGCCTTAGAACTCACAGTAATGCGACTTAAACACAAACCATATTACAACGGGATATTACCTCAATATCCTCTTAATTTTCAATTGACTCACGACCTCTCGGATTTTCATTATATCGGTGAAAGGTGAGAGCATTCAAATAGTCAAACCCACATATTCATATTATGCTTCTTGAGAGTGCATTATTTTTGCACCCCAATATCGCTTCGGCTTTAGTGGGTCAAATGGCTCAAAGCATCACGAGTATTGCCAAGCGTGAAGGCAATGCCCTCAAGCAATTAGAAAAAAAATCATTTTCTTCGGATGATAGCCCCGATGGACTCCCAAATGAAATAGATGGGAATGGTGATGATTATGACCCATGGGCTTGTAGTGAAACTAGTGATTGTCCAACCGAACCGTTTGAATATGAATGTGTTAATGACCGATGCTCTCCCGTTTTGCCCGAACTCGTAGTGGATGATGCTACGATGCGGAATGTTATGGCAGACCAATATGATTGTTGGCTTGCTATCGGGGGTAAGCAACGATGGTGCGGAATAATTTATCCGAAGGTGTGGCCTCGCGTTGCCTATCCCGAATGGACTTCAACATTAGGTGCAGGAAAAGAATACGAGCGAGATGTGGTGAACCGAAGTGGAAAGCCAAATGCTGATTTGGTTCGGAGAGGTTTTGAAACCATTCCCGAAAGCGGTGATGCAGATTTGAATGTCCTAAGTGCAGGGCGAATAAAAAACTTCAACGGAGATAACAATTGGTTCGGGCGAGTCATTCTTGACACCATCCCATTTACAGTTGAACGGACTGAAAATGCAAGTGATTGGGAGTATTGGATAGGTGGCCCAATAACAATGTCGGGATTCGTTAATGGTGGGATGAAATGGGAATATGCGGCAAGAAGAATAACAGGGCGAGGGGTTGGTGGAAAACCTCACCAATTTTTCCCTAAAGTTCCTTCATCATGGGATATAGATGAAACTGATGGCATATGGGGCATGGGAACAATCCCCGAAAATTACAATTTATCTCGCAATTCCGATGATTATGGTTGGGGGGATTGGATTACAAGTGATTGGACAGGTGAATGTAGTGGCTCATGGATTGGAAATAGCAAAGCCGTAGCGTGTTGCACACAGGATTGCCGATGCTTTTTCCGTATGCGCTATAAGGCTACAATCGTTCCATCTCCAAGAGATACCCGATTTGTTAATACATCAAAAGGTCAAGTCAATGGGGCAGTATATGGTCAAAATGCAAGTGCAGTTGGCGTTCAGCCCCATGTTTTGAAAATTGCCATAGAGGGTCAAGACACTTCGGGAATGTTCAATTCATCCTTTTTGCCCGCCGCAGGAGATGAATATATTGTTAAAATCTATCGGTATGGGGCAAATGTGGAAACTCAAAGAGTGGTTGCAGACCAAACAGGCAAAGTGATATTTGCTTATGCGTTCCCCCAAGAGGGCTTGTATCAATTTACAGTTGACCATGTAGTTTCGGGAAACGGTTGCGTCGTAACTCAACCTAAAGTTGGGGAATACTTTGAATCTGTTTCGCCTTATCATATCAATTTTGGATTGTTTGTCAACCCTCCACCCCCTAAGAGGGGTTGCACGAAGGTTGGCGATTTGAATTACGACTCATCAGCGCAAATAGATGATGGCTCATGTGCTGATTTTGATTATGGCTTTGGTGGAGGCGATAATAACGGTGGCGGAGGTAAAGGCGATACAGGAGGCGCAATCAATCGTTATGTGGATGAAAATATGACCGCTACAACAGGTATAGCAGTTGCGGCACTTGCATTTTTAGGAATAGTGGCGATAGGTTCTTTTGGTTCAAGCGGAGAGGACTGATATGGATTATCTCAACCGCATGGATTTTATGACTGAATCTATGATTCGTAAAGCGACATTCAATTCCGATGAAACACCTACCGTTCCCGTTACATATGAGTTATGGGAATCCGATGATGGCAACAAAATTGGATTCAAAGCCACTTCATCATATGACAGTTCATTTTCTTGCGCTACAAGGCTCATCACTTATTTTTATGCTCAAAACTTTGGCGACCCTGCCTTAGTCGTGCGAGATTATGACTCCAATGGTATTCCCGTTATGTGGATTCCAAAAACGGCTGATATGCTTACTGAAACTGAACCTTATGACACTTCGGGAGCAACCAACACCTCATACAAATTAGCAAGTGAACCTTCAAACGAAAGAGCAGGAGTGAATGTTGAAACATGGAAAGTCAACGACAAAGCCTTGAACGCAAGTGCATTGAATGTGATGAGGCAGGAACGACCCGACCTCTTCAATGTTGATGATTTGGCTTTAGAGGATTTTGCTGATTGGTGGGTTGAGGTGAATACTGTTCATAAAGACACCGTAAATCGGTTATGGGGAACAGAATATGATACATATTATTCTCTAAATGAAACCAAAAGGTTGAGAGGGGGTTCAAATAATGCCTTACAGACCAACATGAACAATGTTGGCCTATATTCAATTCATTCGGTTTATGGGTATGATTGGGATGCTGAAATTGAAAGTCAAAAGGCTGATTGGTCATTAGGTTCGGGTGATGATTTCTTAGGCTATTCGTGGGAGGGTGTAGGCTATTGGTCGCTTTCTTCCCTCTATTATGTTACTTTCGTTTATACCTTTTTCCGTAAAACCTTGACTTATGCTCTTATCCCGAAGGTTGGTTGGACTTTGAAAGGCGTAGGTAAGTTTGGACTTGCCGCTTTAGAAACAATCGTCATTGACATCTATTTGATGGAATTGCCTAATCACATAAGAGCCGTTGATGCTACAAAGAATTACAATGGTTGCGGGTTTCCCGATGGGGGGCATTATCAAAAAACCAATGTTCATGTTTATGATTCCACTAAGACTGATTGGCAAGGAACACCTCATTGTTCAGCAGGGGAATCCCGTAAAATTGAAACCGAGAATCCCTTCACATACGACCCCGAAGTACCCTGTTGCCCCGATGGTTCAACATACAACGCTACATTAGGTGTCTGTGAATCGGGAGATGGTGCATCCGTTCCCGATGGCGGAGGTATCGTTCCCGATACAGGATTTGGTATGATGTCCATACCTCCGACAGACTCAATGGGAGTGAAAGTAGTGGCAGGAGTGTTGTTGGGCATCGTCGGCATAACAGTTTTGACAGGTACTAAAAAATAAGGCATACAATAATATAGTCGTTCATATGAATATCATTGATAGCATGAGCGTTGTATTTAGAGATTTGAATGCTTTACCCGATTCCTTTTCTAAAATGGTTGATTGGATTCGCCATGATTCAAAAGAGATGAAATCCGATGTATTTCATCAAGAAGGAGATGGTGATGATGGGAATGGGACTGTTTGGGTTGCACCAACATTCAAAGGATTCCTTGATGCCGATGGTGTAACAGTCATTGAAAACACGGCTACAACAACCAATGATGGTATGAGTTTAGGTCTGTATGGCACAGGTCTATGGGATGGAAATAGCAACGGTTATACTATCGGAACTGCTGATAGCATTTCCTTCACACCCTCCGATGAGTGGGCATATGAAATACAGGAAACGGATGTTGATGGTAAAGTGCAAACAATCGTAGTGTTGCCTTTAGAAAAATATGAAAACTCCACAGAAGGAACAACCGTTTCCCTTCTCCGAGCGCAAACACTCCCTTTGGAAAGTGCTGATGGTGCAACGGACTTGGGCGTTATGACTCTTAGCATTGCCAATGGAACATCAGCCACAGGCGATAATGTTGCTAAGAGAGGGTGTACTGATGAGAAGGCATCAAATTATGAAGAAACCAATTTGGTTGATGATGCTTCATGCGAGTTTGCTGAATGGTATGAATCAATCCCGACATGGGGTTGGGCATTCGGTGGAATCGCAGTAGTTGGAATGGTCATGGGACTAAGGAGATGATATTATGGCAATTATTGGTACAAATCCATTTGGCGCACCATCTTTTTCGTTAAGTGCTGAATCGTCGTCAATTCTTCAACGCTTTAGAAACGATACGGGAGATTCCCCAACATCTCAAACATATAGCATTGGACAGGGATGTAATCAAGACTCCGACTGTGCAATGGGTAATATGTGTGTTGAGAATACCTGCTATTACAAATGTGATACTGATAGTGATTGCCCATTTTGGCATACCTGCCGTAATGATATTCATTCAACACAGTCTGTATGCGGTTCACACACCGCCACCACATCCAAATCAGCGTTGCCAACCAAGAGAATAAATCCTGCTACTTCAAAGCGACCTCCGCAACCCGAAGAAGAAGGATTCTTTCAAAAAATATACGGCATGATTTTTGGTTGAAATAAACTCTAAATCTCTTGACAGCCTAAACTTCGGTTTCAGTCATGCGTTTTTCTATGCAACAAGTTCAAAGACTTCAGCAAAACTACGGCTACACAGTTCGTTGATAAACCCATAATTCATATAGTGGAAACGATGAATGAGGGCAGGGTAAATCATGTTCGGAGTTAATTCATTTGACATTTTGAGAGCAGACAATCTGTTTTCTAAAGCATCGGGGCAAATGTTTCAAGCCGAAGAGGATGATTCCAAACCCGACCAATTTGGGCAAATCGGTGATGCAGGTCAAATGACCGCACCCGACGAAAATGGCACTTGTCCTCCGTGTATGAAATTGGGTAAGACCGAAGCCTCCGATGAAAAGGGCAACCGAATTGAAAAGGATGTTTGCGTTCCTGCTTGCGACCCTGCAAAGGGTGAGGTGTGCTATATTCACCCCTGCGTCAACAGTCAAGGGTGGACTTGCATTTCACCTTCAAATGTGGCAGGAGGTGGCACTCGTATCGTTTTCCCAACCAATTTGACAACTACTTGCGGAGAAGAGGGCTATACAGGGAACAAAAAGGCGTGTCCTTGTATTGTCTGCAACAACGCAGTAAGCATTTCTAATTGTCAAGGCGATTGCACCACCTGTGGTGGTGTAGCGGGTGCGGCTAATACAGGTCAAGGATTGAATAATCAAAACCTGTGCGGTAACGCCATAGGCAATGTTTTGGTGACGGGTGCGGGTCAAGGTCAAGGAGTCGTGAGAACACCCCCAAGCGGAACGCAATGGGGCTTCATTGAGGATTCTTCGGGGTGTAATTGCCCCGCAGGACAACAAAAGGTTGACGACCCCTCCACAGGGAGAAAAAAGTGCGCTAATGTAGGTTGCACCGATAACAAAGCAACAAATTACGACCCCAATGCTACAATTGCCTGTGGCGAAGGCACATTATGGCCGAATAATTGTTGCACATATCCCGAAACTAAAACAGGTTGTTCCGATAATCAAGCCTGTAATCGTCATTTCACCGATGGTGCGAATATGGACTGTATGTATTTGATGAACAACGGTTGCGACCCTATATGCGCTGATAGCAACGCTACAAATTATGACGGTATGCAAGCCGAAATGAAAGCCAAGACTCTTAGGGACAAATACTACTATGAAGAATCCAAGAATTACGATTGGTCTAATTCGGGTAAAGCCGTTGGCTCAAATGAAAGTTGGAGTTCAATGACTTCTAAATTGTCCGATAATACCACCGATAGCAATGGTGATGGCAAGACAGATTTCACAGAACGAGAGGTTCTTGCGAATAGAGCCGCTTCTTTGTTTTACAAAGCCTGTGAATGCCCCGAAGGTCAAACATACTCACAGACTTATGGAAAATGCGTTAAATTAGGTTGTATTGATACGAGAGCGTGTAATTATGATGGTAATGCTAAGGCTGATGATGGTTCATGCGAGTTTGGTTCATGCAACGGTTGTATGATTATCGCATCCAAACATTATGACCCCGATGCTAAAATCCCTTGCCAAAATAGTGCAGGGAAACAAACCTGTTGCGTTCATACCGATAATAGCCCAATTCCAAACTCCTGCACATATGACGATTTCTGCCGACATAACCCTTCATATTGCACAGGCTCATTGACAGGGTGCGAGAAGGGCTACAAAATTGAAGGCGGAGTATGTGTAAAATGTAAATCCGATGATGAAACCCTTGAATGTAAAGAAGGGTGTGAGAAATCCACAGGCAGACAATTTTACGGGCAATCAACACTACAAGGATTAAGTCGCTATAAGGTCGGGGGAATATCTGTTGCTACATGGAGTGTCATTGGATTATTGGTTGGCGGAGCATATATGGCAACACAATAAGGTGGTAAAATGAGATTATTCGTTTTGATGCCTCCCGCAATACATAATACTGATTTCACGACCTCATTCAATTCGTGGGATAAGGAGAAAAAGAAAAAGGTTTCTAAGACAGTCACATATGAAGGCGCATATGATTTTTTCATAAGTCAAAAACTCGTTCCCCTCGCTATCCATCACCCAATCAATGTCAATGAAACAAAGGTCAACCGATATGGTGAAACCGAAGGAAAATCCAAAATGGTGATGCCTACAATTGGTTGTATTCAAGTGAAAGACAAAGAACAGGGCAAATGGATGATGCCTATATTCACGACTGTTGATGAGTTTCTTGAATCTCCGATGGGTTTTTGGATAAACAATCGCTTTACAAATGCAAAGGGTGAAGTGAAACTTGATTGGATAAACAAATGGAGAGAACAAATCAAACGATGCAACGAAGGTGGTTTAACGCATTTTTGCGTAGCCCTGCCAATCACGCTACGCGGTCAAGGCCATTATGCGGAAATAAAATCAAACCTTAGAAATAACCCCTTCAAGGGGGAAATGGAGGAAAAATTGGCATCCAAAGGAGTCCCGAAATCATCTGCGAGGCAAGAGATTGGGCTTTTTTATCGCACCGAATATCCTATGTTCATTATTCCCACAGGCACTACCAAAGCCCCCTCCTATTATGGGGATGGTGGTCGCTATTTCAATATAGCACCGATGAAACTAAATAGTAAAAAAAGCCCATATTTGGAGGAATATGCAAAGAACATGGGTTATGACTTAGCAAAACCTGTCGTGGTGTCAAAGAAGCCTAAAATGAAAAAATTGACGAAATTGGAAAAAACACTTGCACCTCGCGAATGGTTTATGCAACAATATATGGGACTCCAAAATAGCGTTTTCAATTTGCCATATGAAGGTTTCAATGTTTCAAAAAGGGATTTTTTGGAGGAATGGGGTGGTAATACAAATTACCTTTTAGCATCAACTTGCATATATCACAATGCGGAGGGTTTAGCACACACATTATCTGTTAAAGAATTAGGTCAACAATTTAATGAAGTGTTGAGCCACATTTTGATTCAATATGTCAATCCGAATAACGCTCAACAAATACCGAATGATTTTGAAGGATATTTGAATCAATATCTCCCTACATTCCCTACAAAATATCCTTTATGGCCTTTGGATATGGTGAATATGAAGGCTTTGAATGAATTGGATATTGGGCGTGTCCTTGAATTAGATGGACAACCATACGAATTATTTACGGAGAAGTACACATACACTTCAACAAGCCTCCCTCCATCTCTCTTGGTGTTGTCATTGGATTCTCATGGCGAGGCTTTGAACAAAGACTACATTCAGCAATTCATAGAAGAGGGGGCAAAAAATCTCGTTGAAGATGATGCGCTACACCAATATCATTGTTATTTTTGGGATGATGATGAAATGAAAATCGGATTGATGAATCATGGTTTCCTCAATTTCATAAGCCCGACCCTGTGGGATAAAAAATAGAATATAACCGAATGGTTATAGCGAAAGCCTGTGAAGTAATGATGAGTCCGATGTTTTGGGATGATGATGAAACTGATGATATAGATGGCACATGGAATGCGTGGGCTATCACATTTTATGGACATATACCTCGCCATGATAAAGAATCCGAAGGCAATTTGACATTGAAAAATGATGGTCTATTGAAGTCTATTGAATGGCGTTTTCCCCGAATTATGGCGGAGGGGTGGAAATCCATCATTTATGCAAATGAAAAACCCTTATTGGAACTTGATTTGGATGAACAATCAAGGGGGAGGGCTGAATTAGATGAGCCTTTAATTTTGATGTGTGGGAGTAGCATATCTGCTCGCATATTCTATATTCATGGGGATGCCGATTTTGTTCCTGCAAGTGTAGCGAATCATAATTATGGACAGGGCTATTCGTTGACTTTGAGTGGTGTCCAACAAGGCGAAGACATATTATTCAATGGTGATTACGACCAAGTGCAGGAGAGCAAAGAGCAAGAGTTTGGTCGTTGGCAAATGGATATGGTGTGATGTATGACTGAATTGATGATGTTCACAGGTAAAGGTGGTGTGGGTAAAAGCACCACTTCATCGGCTACGGCAGTTCATTTTGCCGAACAAGGTAAAAAGGTATTATTGGTATCATCCGACCCCGCACATAATTTGGGGGATTTGTTTGATATGAAGTTCACCAACACCCCTAAGCAAATCAATGATATTCCGAACCTTTGGGTGAAAGAGATTGATGCCATAGAGGATGCTACACATTTCATGGATATGATGAATGAGAGTATGCGTAAAGTGTTGAAAAAGTCAACATCTGTTGATATGGATGTGTTCAAGGACTTGATGATGCCGGGTATTGATGAGGTGTTTGCTATGAAGTCCTTATTGGAGGATATGAAGTCCTCTCAATGGGATTTAATCGTCTTTGATACTGCCCCCACAGGGCATACTCTTCGTGCATTAACATCCCCCGATTTTATGGATGCGTGGCTATTGCGAATGCTTGCCTTGAGAAAGAAAGTCAAATCACTAAAGGGTATTTTGTTCAAGACTTCTAATGCAAGTGATGAAATCACAGATTACATTTTGCCTTTGAGAGAAAAAATTGGAGAGATAAAGTCCATATTGTCGCAACCTCAAAGCAGTATTTTCCTCGTTACTATCCCCGAAAAATTGAGTGTTATGGAAACATATAGGACACTTAATTTCCTCAATGAAGGGTTGAAGGTCAATGTCGGAGGCGTTATTGTCAATCGGATAATGCCCGATTTTGGTGATGAGTGGGGTGCAGACTTAAACATCGTAAGGCTCGCTAAAGGAGAGTTTGATATTCATGCCGAGAACTTAAAACTGGCAAACAATTTGTTTGGTCAAAGAGTACGATTGATTCAAGTGCCAAAAGTAGCGTTTCAGCCTGTGGGCGTTGGTAATCTCCGTAAGTTCTCTAATTTGATATGGCGGAATTAGCGTGAACCTCATATAGTGGGGCTTACAGGATATGTTGGTTGACATGGTTGATAATGAACAATATATCAAATGCGTTGAAACACACGATTTAGAAGGTCAATTGGATTATTGGAAAAGAAAATATGACTCCTTGATAAATCGCACCGTTCCCCCTTGGCATGATTGTAGGGAGGCCATAGAAAACATTGAACGGCTTGAGGCGGTTATCAATGACAAGTGATAATACAACTTTGACTTTTGATGTTGACGATGTTGAAGACCTTACAGATTTCTGCAATTTTGTTCAAGGCATTGTAGCCGAATATGGGTCAAATGTTTGGATTAGAAAATCCTCAAGCGGTGAAGGATTTCATTTGAAAGTGGTTGAAGGAACGAGATTTGATTATGAGCGTAATGAAGTTGTTTTTGTTGAAAGAAAATTGAACCCTGCTAAAGTGTTGGAAATCCGTTCCAATACCGATGGAGAATGCAGGGGGCGTTTGACAGGTGATACTGCCCGACTTAATGCGGGGATGAATGTGGGGCGATTGTTTCATGTCAAAACCAACAAAGTTTGCGGCCAATGGATTCCTGCATCAGCGTTCCTCCAAAACCCCAATGCGATATGAGCATTGAAATAGTTCTTGGCTCAAGGCGAAGGTATGCAAGAGGATGGGCAAATGAAATTGACGGACTTTGGGATGCTATTATTTTTTGATGGTAAGTGGTGGAGGCAAACAAGCCTCACAGACTTCTGTTGAGGTGGTGATTAGAGGCATATTCATAAACGATGGGTCATTAGGACTCAACGGTGCAAATGATGATTGAGTACATAATTCTCTTGGGAATCGTTTTCATTGGATTGGGATTGGGGCTTCAAGGATGGTTTATACTGGATTTGAACAAGCGTTTGACTAAAATTAACGCTTCAACATTTATCAAAATGGAAAACATTCAAACTTCTTTGCGGAAAATCAATGCGAAGGAGGAAAACAAGGATGGGGAGTCTTGAATTATTGTTTATCCTTTTCTTGATAGGTTTTGGATTGTCTTACGGTGAAGAATATGATGAATGAAATTGCCATATTGAGTTTAGTGATTGAATGTTTGATATTGGGTGTTTTTTCATACCTCATCATCACCACGAATAAAAAACAACAGATGATGGTCAACGGTCTATCCCATGTGTGGGGTCAATTGAACCAAATCAATATCCGTTTCATGGAATACATGATTGAAAATAAAGACGAAAACAAGGAATACCTTGATACCATCGTTGATGAAGAAGAAACAGATGAAGGCAATTCGTGAGGCAGGATTATGGGCTTCAAAGAATTGCTTTCACAGAATTGCGAATGTGCCGAAAAAAACGAAAATTGTTGTCCATTCCAACAATTGAAAAATGAATCTGTGAACATATTAAATCGGATGGCAAAAGACAATTCGGCATTAAGAATCCAATTGGAAAAATTGAAATCCCAATTGGAAAATTACCCGCAGGGTGAAATTGTCGGTGAAAATGGAAAATCCCAATTGGTTAATTTGCGACCACCCTTTTTCAAGCATCCATCTAAAGGAAAAGTGCCTATCCGAAACAAGGGTAAAAATGGTTCAACATGGGAATCCTATCGGGACAGGCTCAAAGACGCTTTTGGTGTTTATGATGATGTAGCCAATATAGCCATAAGTGAAATGATGAACGAAGGATTCACCGACCATGATATTGTTGATGCCCTTTTCCCATGTGCAAACGGTGAACGAAGAATGTTCACCCATAATGCAGGGCCATGCCACCACACACCTTGAAAGGGTTCGGAGAGGGTTCTATATGTCATTATGTGAAGAACAACCCGAATTGATTGAAATGCTAAAATTAGTCATTCAAGCGCAGTTGCTTGAAGGCCATGTTTTTTTCGTGGAGGATATAACAAGTGATGTTCCTATGAATACAACGGATGTTGATAGCATTTTGGATGCCATCTGTGAAGAAAAGCCTTTGATTAGGTTTTCACCATCACATAGAATAGCCGACGATGCCGAGAGCGACACCTGCGATAACGGCTGATTGAGATGCTACATGGGCAGGATTTACACTTTCAAATGAGGCATTGTTGAGAACTCGGCCAACGGCTGAAGTACCCCACCCTGCTGAAAATCCAATAATTCCGCCAACGAATATACCGCTTAGAACTCCACTTAATGCACCTGTCAAATTAGCCATGATAACCAAACCTATTTATCGGAACGACTATTTGAATACTTCGTTGATTGAGTTGCCGCCTAAAATGAAAAGCACGAATCTTCATAAGGAGAACTTGACTCGTATAGAATGGTAATCATGGTTGAAGAAACACGATATTGGCCCCGACTTGGATTGAGAGTTACGAAGAAAGTCGCCTTAGAAGCGGCTGAAAGAATGGGTGGACAAGCCTCATTTTATGATGATGAAATGGAGGAGTTCGTTATGACTGATAATCTGCCCACAGATGCACAGTCGGAGGTTCAACGATTGTTTGATGCGCCCGATAATACTGATGAGAATGCTGATAACGGCCATACTGTGATTCTCAAAACAATGCAACTTCACAGGCAAAGGAAAGCGAAAATAATTCAATACCGCAAGGATTTGAAGGATTTCACTATTGATGATGAAGAAGCGTATGTTCAAGAACTCGTTGAAAACGGCTACACACCCGAAAAGGCAAATGACGAATTGACAATTGAAACCAAAAGGCAAAAGGATGCTGAAGTGAATCGTCTTTACACCGAATGGTTGGATGAGAATGTTATAGCACTTCAAAAAGAGCATGGCATTTACAAAGACTCCGAAGTTATTGAAATTGAAATGAATGAAACAGAAGAAGAAGAGTGAGATGGTTTTTTGACTGAATCATCGGATGCGGTTGAAAAGAAACCGAAAAAAAGGTATCACTCTCTCCCTGCAAACGAGTCATTGATTTTTGATGTGGCTAATTTCATGCTTGCAGGGAATGGTGCTTCAACAAGTCGGGAAATTGTTGAACATATCAATTTCAGTTTAGAAAAATCTCGCAGATATACTGCGCCCGAAATAATTGGTATTTTGCGAAACCGTAAAATGTTTGTTTCAACAGTTGGCTACTCTAAAAATGCAGGTAATCGTTGGAGGCTTGATGTGAAGGAGTTAACTCGCTATGTCAAAGCCAAGAAATATGATGAAAGGATAGAAGCGAAAGGTCTGCAAGACAAAATCCGTAGGCTCAAAAGACGCAACATAATGTCCACCATGAAAACGCTTCAAAAAATCGTTGAATCGGGTGATGATGATGATGATGTAGTTGATAGCGTGTATTATGGATTGCTTGAATTATGGGGTTAATTGTAAAAGCGTGGATTCATATAGTATTCACCACACATTTAACTGTTGAATCGGGCATTTCCGAAGGATGATGATACTATGGTCTATGCACTTCGTCAATATCTCAAAGGTGTAAGAGGTTCGGGAACGAAGGATTTATGGGTTGGAGATGTTATTCCAACGCGAGATGAAGTCGCAAATCAGTTCGGCACAGATGGCAAATATGTTATCATGCAAAGAGGTAAAGGGATAAGAGGTATGCGTAAAGTGGCTGAATACCTTTTTGAAAATGAACCTAAACAAATGGCAACCGAATGGATGCCAAAGGTATTCGCATCGGAAACAGAAAGCAGTATGAGCGTCAAGAAGGAAATCCAACTCAAGGACTTGAATGATGAGGATTTGGATGGTCTATGGGATTCTATGTTGGAAACTCCTGTTGAATCCGATGATGATTTTCAACGATTTGTAGCAGATAATTCAAAAATCAAGAAAGAAATGTATAGGCGTTTGAAAGAACAGAAAAATAGTGTTCAAGAACATAGTGCCGAAGGTGAAATGCAATCCACATCTAAGGCGGGCTTTGGATATGGGACTATTGTTACTGCGGGCGCAGTAGGCTTGGTGGCAGGTGCGGTCATGCAAGAAATCCGATGGAAAAAGCGTTTTGAAGCGGCAGAAGGAAAAATGCAACAATTAGAGGATTTGATTGAGGGTTTGACAAAGAAGGCAGAACAAGCCAATAAACCGAAGCAATTTCACTCACAATCTCTAAGCAATCACGATGTTTTGCGTTCATTCAATGCAAGAGAAGGGTTTTGATTCATATGAGTGATGAGGCAACCCTTGACCTTAATCAATTCCTTTCGTGTGTAAATACTTTGAAGGATTCAATTAGAGATGAGCAACAGAAGGCTCAACGAGAGATTTTTCGCTCTTTTATGGGTGAAGTGCTGAAAATTGATAGTGCTGATGAGGTATTTGCTGAAATGGAATCAAATTACATTGAACAGTTGAATGCTCTTGCTGATGATGATATTCCTTTGTCTAAGCGTGTGTTGGCTTTTGTTGAATCTCCATTCCTATATGATTTGTTGACATACAAAAACCTCCGTTATGAAAGAGAAATAAAGTCATTTTTGAAAAATGTTCAAGTTTTGTTGAAACAGACTTCGCAAGAATCAAGCGACAATGATGTGAAGTTTATTCATGCTTTTTTGGAACGCGGTTTGAATGATGTTGTTTTGGGCTTGACAAAGGAAAACCTTACCGACAATATACCTCAAGACATTTTATCAACTTTGACTAAGCCGATTAACGCTTGGTTCAAAGGTTCAAATATGTAAGAGTTCAAATAGAGGACTTGCTATCCTATTGATGGTGAAAGAATGAGTTTTGATGATGTTATGCAACCAAGGCGTACTGTTTCCGAAGAAGAGAAGCCTCGCTCACGACCTCAAGCAACATCAAACAAAAAGAGCGAATCCTTGTTGACGAACCTTGATATTGGTGAGTGGGCTAAAAATGCAGGTCTAAGTGAAGAATTAACTCAACAAGTCATAGTACCTCTTGTCGCTATATTGGACAAGCATGGTGGCCGTATTGTAAGCCCCGAAAGCCGAGAAGTCCAAATGGCAAGTTCTTTTGCTTCTGCAATGACTGATTTTTTACCTCTTATGCAGGGGGCTTACCGCTACTTCAATGGCGTAAGAAAGGAATTGAATGAGGCAGATGAAGCCTTGTTGGAGGCTCATTCAGCCGCTATATCGGCAACGGAATTATCCAATATGTTTGGAGATGATGTTGTTGAGCAAGAAAGTGAACCTCAAGAACCTCAACAACAAACGCAGAATCAAAGCACATTTGGCCCCGATGGTTTCAACCCCCCACAGGCAAGTAATCAAATTATAGCAAGTGGTAAGGTGGACTATTATGAACTCTTAGGGTATGGTTCGGAGGACTCGTTCAACGAGGCTTTAGGCGGTACTGCTCAAACCACAGATATTTACACATCTCAACAAGAAAAATTAGAAAATCAAATTGAGGCTAAGACTTTTGGCGGTTTGCCTCAAAAAGAAACCAACATTATTCCTATCGGAGAGTTGACACTTGAGCAAGGTATGACAACATATGATGTTGATGCGGGCGATACGACAAAGCGGATAGCCCAAGGCGCAGTAATGAATAGTGCGGAAATCACTCAAGAAAAGGTATCACAGGACATTTTAGAGATTCAATCGCTTATGGCACAGGAAAAATCAAAGCACAGAATGAATAGCAAAATTGCCGTTGAACCTGTGGACATTTCCGCAGAAGAAATTATTGCTGATATGAAAGAAAAGGCTAAACCCTCAAGAGGCGGGCAACGAGTGGGTGAAGACCCAAATAAGTTCAAGTCTAAGGTTTCGGTAAGTGATGATGAATTGATAGGGCTTGCTAAGTCGGCATTCTCAATACCCGGCTTGGCGGAACTCCAACAGGCCGAAGCAGACCAAGCAAAAGCCAATTCCAAAATGAGTGAAACCGCAAAGAAATTGCCTCAAGAAGATGTTAAGAAAACACAGATAAGCGAAATAAAACCGATAAGTTTTACTGATGCAATAGGTGATGGCATACTTTCTTCAACCGACCTTGAGGGTTCAAATTAAGCGTGATTCAAATGACATTGACGCTTGGCAATCCTGTTTGGAAACGCTTTATCAATACCCGAATTGGTGAATGGTTGATTTGGTTAAGGGGCATCCATATTGAGTCCCATATTCACCTTTGGGAAAAATATACTGATAATTTTAGTGGTAATGAAGCCGCAAGCCGAGCATTAAAAAACATTGGAAATCAAACAGATGAGGATTCGTTGATTGAGAAATTACTATTACCTCCCGACTCTTTTTGGCAAGAAATGGAAACATTAGCAGGAGATGATGCAAAAATTACTAGGATGTATAAGGTTTCTTTATCCGCAACCATAGACGATATTTTGTTTGAACTTAGCCCATATAGCGATTCATTTGAAGAAATTGAAAGAATTGTTGATTTTATGAGCAGAAAATCAGCATGGTTTGATGTGTTGCTTGACCATTTTAGGGGCTATCAATACAATCTGCTTAAACAAGCAGAAAAATTGTAAAAAACGATGCTTGTTAAACAGAATCCTATATGAATATCATATGGTGTGTGGATTCATATAGTAAAATGGTGAAGTGAATATAGGGTGAACCTAATGGCAGATAAGGATGAAGTCAAAATTGGCGATATTGTTGAAGTCATTGTTGAAAAAAAGGTTACGGGAAAACTTGGAGATTCTTTGAAGCAAAAAGGACACTCTAATCCAAACAGATTGGGACAAAAAGCAACAGTAAGTGGTGTCCAACAAATCAGCAAAAAAGACGGTAAAACTCTATGGACTACTCCAAAAGACGGAAAAATCCTCATCAAGTTTCACGAATATACGCACCCCGATGGCTACACCCTGCCGAAACAAACTCAAGGTAAGCCACCCGTCTTAAGTGATGGAGATTGGAAAATTGTTGAATCCTCCGCTAAACCCGAAGTTCCCGAAGGGGCTGAACGCGCTCGCGAGGATGATGGCACATACAAGCCCGACGACCCTTCAACCCCCGATGAAAATGAAGCATATGAACCAAGTAGTGTAAAGGATGATGATTCCGATGATGAACCTTCAACTGATGCCCCCTCTCAAGGTTTTGGAGATGGAATGGGCGGTTTTGGAGATTCCTTCGGAGGCTTTGGAGATACCCCTATGGGCGGTGCATCCACAGGCGATATTGGCGACGATGATGATTCCCAAGAAGAAACCGAAGTGCAGATTGCTTCGGGCGAAGGAAATTATTATTCTTTGAAAGCGAAAAAAATGAGTCCAATGAATACTGCTTTCAATGTTCAAAGTGCGGGATGGACACCTATTGTAAATACTCGTGAAATTGATATGGAGAAACTCAAAACATCTCAAGGGAGCGAAACCGTTGTCATAAATGAGCAAGGATTCAAAGTACGAGTTTTGTTTTCACCTCAAACGAATGCTTTAGATGATACTGAAATTGATACTGAATCCAAATACAATGCCATGCTTAAAAATAATGCGGGCATGATTGTTCGTGAGTACCAAATAGGCTCTAAACTTCAAAAGAGCGATATTATTGGTTCGGGAAATACTGCTACACGCATTGGGATGAACACGAAAGAGGTGGATGGTGAGGGCAACATGGTCAACAAGGAGTTTCCATCGGGTTGCCAAATTACATCGTTGCGTATCACTTTTAATGATGATTCCGAAGTGGATGAGATTATGGTCAACCTTCTTGATAGAACAGGTGGTGACAACCAAGACTACAATTTGTTGCATACGATTCAAGGAACATCATACACTCAAGGTGGCGGCGGAGGATTTAGTGCATTTGGTGATAGTGATGGTGGACTAAAAATTGAACCTGCCATTGATGAATATAATAAGTTCTATGACTCCAAAAATCCCGCACTCCCCACAGAACGCTTTGTCATGTCAATCAAAGCCGACATTGATAATCCCGTATTCCGAGATTATTGGAAACCAATAACTGTTGATTGGAAAAAAGCACCCTCTATCAAGACAAACCTTGAGGGTGGTAAAAACATTGGTGGTTATGTGAAAATGCAATTGTCATCTCAAGACGGAAATACGACTGATTTGATTCCGGGTCGTTGGGAGGATTTCGTTCAAGGTGAATCCCCTCGCCAATCATGGAAAAAATATCCTCGCAATGCCGTTGTAATTTTCCCTCACGCAGACGACACCACTATGAAAATTGAAAGTGATAAAGGTGAGCCTATGGGTGATATTCAAGAAGTCAAATATCATAAGGTTGGAGATGCTATTGCTATGATTCAATTGGTATCAACATTTGAGCGTACTGTTCTTGACGAAGAGGGTAATGCGGTCATGGATGGTGATGATGATTTCGCTGAAGCCAAAAAAGAAACAGTAACTTTGACTCGCACTCTTGAAAAAGGGCAGGAGATTTCATTCCAAGTCCAAACAAGAAAGGGTGTTGGACTCCAAAGGACTCAAACTCTAAAGGGCGAAATTACGCTCTTTGTCACATACCCCGATAAGGATTGTAGTGAAGCATGGAAAGCGAGGCAGGGTCAACGCTTTTCTTTCCTTTCAATGGGGCAACAAACCATTACCTATTTGCGACATAAATCTCCCGATGATGATATAGACAGATTTTACATTATCGTGGCAAATAAGCCGAATGAGCCTCATACGGGGCAGGTGATTGTCGTGGATAAGTCCCAAATGGGTGTTGAAGAACCTGCATCCATTGAAGAAACGATAGTTCCTCAAGAGGATGGTGAATGATATGGTTGGAATTGACCCACGATTAACAAAAGAGATAGCAAATATCCTTGACAGTATTGAAGGAACAGTTGAAGTGTTTGATAATGTGGATATAGCCCATGTTGATTTGTACTCCAATAAGGATGGTGGTTCAACCAAGTTTTTCCAAATCGTATCAAGTGATGATAGCACCACTATTACACGCAAGGATGAAAATGGCGAGGTAATAGATGATGATTTCACCGTTATAGGGGGCTATCCTTCAAACATGATTCCCGATACTCCTATGAACCCTACTAAGGGTGATATACGGAAAACCGAACAATTTACCACGACTTTGAAACAACAATTGACTTCTTTTGGTTCGGGTGCTGATAATCAAGACGATAGGGCTGATATTACAAAGAAGTGGCTTACTCGTGTCCGAAAATACATGGGAGTTATGGATGAAGTTTTCGGATTTAATACTCCCGAACAATTAGAGGTATTCATTGCCGCTTGGTGTTCTGCGGATTCAACGACTCGTTTGACAGGGATTCCCGGCACAGGTAAAACCACACTTATTGAATGTGCATCAATGATGTTTTCTAATTCATATGGGTTTAATGAAACAGGTGCGCCAATTGGTCAAACATGGGATTCCGATAAATTGAGGAATAGAGAAGTCCGTGAAGCATGGGACTCCACTCGTTTTGATGAAGACGCATACAAATACCCATTTTCTTTCTTGAATCAATTGACTCCAACAGGGGAAACTCTTGATTCAGTTCACCAAGCAACAAAGGGCATGGTTGCTCGCAGACCCGAATATGGAGTCTGTGGGAGTCTTGACCCGAAAGAGTTTGATTCAATGGTGAAGGCTTTGAAAAACACTCAAAAATTGTTATTGGTGAATGGTGGTGGTGTTCCTGTTCATGCTGAACGAGATTCTAAGGATGAAGAAAACACTTACACGGAGTTCACAGGTCGGAAAATCCGAGATAGTGTTGGTACGGAGGAACGAGATGAAGTGAGATATTTTTATGCCGTTCCTTTGAACTCTCTTAGTGTCAAGTCAAAGAAGTGTTCAGCCTCATATAGTAAGGTGCAAAAAGACACCGATGGGCGACCAACTGCGGGAGAGGGTACAAGTGCCGAAGAATTGGCTGATGCTATATGGTTCTTTGAATATGGAACAATTGTTAATCAAATGCTGAAAGACAGTAAAAATCTATCCGCAAGAGATTTCGTAGGTAAATGGTTTTACGACCAACGAAGAAACCGAAAGGATGGTAAGCGTTCCATTGACAATGAAATGAGGCGTGAAATCGGAACTGCGAAAATTGACAAAGACAAGCGAGCCGAACAAGTCCTATATGGTGTGGAGATTCAATCAAAGGATATTGATGGTGGTTCACAGTATGTGTTTGAACCATACCCGCGTCCAATTGTAACGCAACCCGTTAAGTTTTTCAACGAAATAAACCGTTCTCAACCGGGTGTTGAGGATGCTATTCTCGGACTGATTGCTGAAAAAGAGGTTGAATATAGAGGTCAAGTTTTCAATTCACCAAACTTTGTAAATTGGATGGATAACAACCCCCATGTAGGCGGAAACGACCTTGCATTTACAGACCGTGTGGATATTGAATTGCTATTCCCATCTGCTTTGCTTGACCAACGCTATAAGGTTCTCAAAGCCAAGAATGACCGTGGCGAGCGTGGCGCAGGTGGCACAGTTATGAAACCCCGACAAAGAGTATTACAGAAAATCCTTGAAGGAGAAGTAACCCCCCTCCGCTTCACAGAATTGAAAGACGGTGTATGGAATGCAGTAAATACTGTCAAGTTTTCAGCACCCGGCTACAATGCTTTAATGGATATAGCGATTGTTTCCATGCTCTTTTCTCAACGATTTGGAACACACCCTGCGGTTGGAGGTATAGCAGGAGAGGGTATGCCAAACGCATTTAATCACGAAAGAATGAGTGGGGAATATGATGGTTCAATTAAACCTCTTACGGCTTCGGGATGGTTCGTGGATGCTTCGGTAACAGAAAACATTTCATATAGAACCAACATTGGACAATCAAGAGCATCACTTAACAATGGACATGGTGCATTGGTTTTGCTCAATAGAGTCCTTGCTTTCCGATTTACCAACAGTCTTGCCAAGTTCGCTCGCTCATTAGCATGGTTGAGAGGAAACGAATATGTTACCCGTAAAGAGGTCATGGATATGTTGCCATATGTTGTAGGACACCGTATTGGCCGTTCAAGAGGTGAAAACAATAAGGTTGTCTTTGGATTAGACGATGAAGCCGCAGGAACATTCCAATCGGGTCAAGAGTTCGTAAGAGAGGCAATCGTTGAAGGCTATATCCGCAGAAACATTGATTCTTTCTTGAACACTACGGGTGCAAGTGGAGTTGACTCAAAGCAAAGCCGATGGATTGAATGGGACTCAATTATCGTACAGGCTCGCAGGGATTTATCCTCATCTCCAACATATGCAGACTATGAAAAGAAAATGTGGGGGATGGCTCGGCTTGGTGCTATTGGTGATGGTCGTGCAAACACCGCCACAGGCGACCCTTATCCATATCTCATTTACCGACTTGTTTTGATGGAGGAATTAACGGCAAGCGGAGAAGTGTGCATACACCCATTCAAGACAACAAAGACCTATATTGAGGATGGTAAAGAAGTCAAAGACACCGTGTTGTTGCCATATAATGAACGCGTAAAATACTACCAAGAAGAAGTGATGGCTTTCTTGACCACTAAGAAAACCTATTCGGCAAATGATATTGGTGAAATAAGGAAACGGATTTCAATAGAGCGTTGGCTCACTATTGATGATAAGAGAGCGTTGTTGACACAATTAGATTCTGTTCTTGATGGAATGACAGGGCTTCAAATCCCCGATGATTTCAATGGGGATAAGTATTGGGGGCTTTATTCTGCTTGCACCGACGATTTACCACAGGGCTATCCTGTCGGTCTTGATTCAACATCTATTCTTGGATTCCCACTTTCGCAATTTATTCGCACATACACATGGTATGGGGGTTCATCAACAGGTCGGACACTCTATTATCTGTATAAGGGTCAAAGTGATTTGCTTGATGATGCTTACCCCGATATTAAAGGACAAAATAATCCGCTTGAGGATAGTGCAACAGAAGCAGTATATCCTCTCGCAAGCAAATTGAATGCTCAACAATCAGCGACCCTTCAATCATCTGTGGAATCTGCCGAAGAAGGTCAAAATCTCAAAAATCGTTTTAACAATTTCTTGAGTGATTTGAACAACGGAACAGACTTTACACTCATTGATGGTACTGCGGTTAATGTCGCTGATGTGGCAAGCGGAACTGTTGATGCTATGTCTGTTGATGAAATGAAAACCAAAATAACGGATTTCATTGACACTATTCAAAATGCAACAACCTCAATGAATTACAATGATGAGTCCTCGCAATTGCATATGTGCGTTGCTACTACCCATCAAATAAGTGAATATAGTGAACAAATCATACCACCCGAAGAGGATAATTTGAGGTTATGGATTAGTGTTTATGGTTCGGTGGGTGGAGCAGGAAACACACGCAAGGTGGCGACAATCAATTTCTGTTTATCATCAGCGTTTGTCAAATTGGACAAAGACAACAAGCCCGAAATCGTAAGTACGGTTGATACAAAACCGTTTGGAGAAGCAAATAATATAGCGGTCACAGATATAGCGAATACATATCTCAATAATGCAGTATTCACTTTCTTTGATGGTGGAAATATGACTTCAAAGGATGTTCAAAACTACAACAAAATCCTTAAACGCCACTACATCGGTTAAAAAAAGTGATATAATATGGGGTGGAGGTATGCAATATGATGAAAACAACATTTACCGACGCTCTCATTGCAGGTCGTAAATACGAAATCACGCAAGCCCGCATGGGTGATACATCATATCAGCGTATGCTTGATGGAAAAAACCTTCTTTTTGAGCCTTCATTCGTTTATTCCTGTAACCCTTCAAACTACGAGTTTCAAAATAGGCTTGGTCAAAGCGAACCTGTGGTTGAAGGAAAGGCTATGCTAATGTTGGCTCAACGATACCTCAATAATTGGCCTCAAAATAGTAATTCATGTAAGGGATTCGTTTCAACATGGAAAAGCGCACCACTTGAGATTCCGAAAAATGTTGCTTCAACTGCAATGCAAGACTATGCTAAAGCCAAAGCATCTATTGATGTGTTCTTAGGTTCAAAAAGAGATGATGATTACAAAACATTTCGTTATTGGTATGGCATAACTCATAAAGACCCTGCAACGGGAAAACACACCTATTATCCATCCATAAGCGAGATTTTTTCTTATGCGATACCGAATATGAATCGGGTACGATATGCAGACGGTTCAAAGGAGGGTGCTATCAATGTCTTATTGAAATACGATGGAAACCAAGCCAATAAACCTCACGATGTCATAATCAATGTTGAGATTACTTGGGATGATGGCTCAATAACTGTTGAACCATATTCAAACATTGTTCATTTGACTCCAAATGGTGATGTAGCATCGTGCCGTGTTCAAGACAACTTAGGTGCATATCGGAATGGACTCTTCACCGTTGAAGAAAAATCATATAACGATATTCCCGAAAAAATGGCGGTGATGATGGTCATTATGGCTATGATGCAACGAAAATATCCGAGAGCCGCAGAACGAACTGCTCTTACTCCCTTAGTGGAGTCTTGCGCTAAAACGCAACAACCTGCAAACATGACAGAAAAATACATGGATTACAAAGAAATTGATGCTACTGTAACTCCCCCTGTCGTCAAGGCATATGGGTGGGCTTCTCAAGGGAGTGGCTTAGGTTTTGATATTGTCCTCAATATGTGGAAATACATCTCCAACGATGGTAAAGACAAGGTGGCTGATTGGGGTGCTTTCCCTGCTAAGTTTCTTGAAAATGTGCAGGATTATAGCGTAGGTGAAACTGCTGATACGGGCTTAGTGGTTTGCCCACATTGTAAGGCTTGCGACCACATCCAAGACGCTAATTTTATTGATTTTGGAGTTTATTTTGGCAAAGACGATAATCCCTTGAAGAGTGTTACTTGCGAACCTAAATTGGACAATGAAGTGTATGTTTTTAGAGCAGTTGGGTTGATTAAATGTTCACATTGTTCCGAGCCATATTACCGTCTATTCAAAAGTCAAATGAGAACTTTACCCGAACAGATGCCTATTGGAGATGCCGAATTAAAATTAAGGCGTTCATATGGTGCTTCTTGGGTTCTTCGCTCGGCAGGTAAAGGTGCAAGACAAGGGCAAATCTATGGCTATATGTTCCGTGAACATACTCAAGGTATTTTGCCTTCAATTCTATTTTATCTGTATTATGCGGGAACGGTTATGTCTGTTGAATACCCTCTTGAAGTAGGAAAAATGTCAAGAGTTGCGTTGAAAGCCCTTGTTTGCACAGGCGAATCAAGAAAAGATGGCATACCTTCGCACACCTATTATGATAACAATTACGCCCCCCCCGAACGCGACCCGAGTAGCCCAACACCAATATCTATGCTCGGAGGCGGTAAATATCGTGGGCCACAGGCAATATGGAGAGGTGTTGACCCTACAACGGGTACAAAATCATGTAAATTATGTGATAAAGTAGGAGTTGCTACAACACTTGGAGAAGGTTCAGCATATCAAAATGGTGCAAGACTATTATTGGATATTGATAGAGGTGATGGGTCAAAGGTTTTTGATAGGATTGATGAGGACATTTTTTACGATGTAGCCCAACCACATTACAAAATACGCTTGACCACTCCCCGCAAAGACACAGTTCGCTATTTGCGTATTCCATTTGATAGGGGCGGGATAAGTGTCAAGGATAGCCCCCCAATAATTAAAACCAAAATGGATGGCAAATTATGTCCTAATGATATATGGGCTAAAAAAATGGCTGAAACCGTTGAAGAATACGCTGAATCATTGAAAAACGATAAAGGATTGGATTCGGAGTTCTTGGTGTGCGAGGGTTTAGCATGGTCGGCTCGCTATGACCCTAATATAAGAAAATGGTTGGTTTCGCAACCTCGCAATGAAAATAGTTGGTTGAGTGGTTATGATTATGTGGGTGGGACTACGGGCGAAATAGACGCTACAACATGGTTGGATGGCGAAAATAAAAAATGTACGCTTGGAGATTTAAGTCAAATTGATAGATTCCCTGCAAAGGATTGTCAAGCGATTGTTTCATATCAAAACCCATTTGCGTCTTGTCTTTCCGTTCAACCTATCAAGGCTTCTCATAAGGTTTCTCTTCGTGCAACAGAAATTGAAGAGGTCAACGATGTAAAGGTAAGAAAGGATTACTATGGATGTGATACCTGTGAAGCATCATTCAAAGCGAGCGATAATATGGCTGATGCCTCGCAATTCATTGTTCCCGCATCCACAGACCCGACAAATACGCCACCTATTGTCAAAAGTGAAAATGGGCTTTACAACCCTCGCAATGAATGGCATTTTACCCGATGGCTATATGCGCCTCATTCAAAGGACATTCAAGACCTCGCCACGATGAGTGATACGAAGGATAGTGCGAAAAGAAAAATACCACAGAACATTTTCAAATGGCTTGAGGATGGAAAAACATTCCCTCAAAGTGGGAGTAATTCAACGCAATCGGGAGGAAAGCAAAATGACGAATGATAATTGGACACAATCGCCTTTTGCATGGCTTGAAGAAACGCAACTTGGGGAATACATAGAACCTCCACCTGTTGACCCTTTGGACACTTTAATTGATGATTTGTTGCCTCGGATTCGTTTTGAAGGTGAGCAATTGGAAACGGACTTATCACCTGCGGGTATGACTGAATGGATTCCGGGTGTTGACCCTGTTGGTGAATTGGTTGAAGAGAGTATATTGCCTCCGTTGCCTCCCGCAGTTACTACTTTGATGAGGTCATATGTTCGGGGAACAGAAACCTTACCTGCGGGGAGCGGTCATGTCAATATCATTGTTGATTTATCGGGTTCTATGAATGGAGGTGTTGGGAACGATAGTTCGGGTCAAAGCCAAACCGTAGCCAGTTGCGCTCAAGCCTTAACCCGCATAGCGGTCAATGCTTGTCGTCAAGGCGGGCATTCCTTTGCCATTTTTGCATTTGGTTCGGGTGGCGGTGATGGTCAAGGAGGGTATGCAGGGAGCGCATCACGGCAAATATGGGGTACAACTCTTGAAGAGGCAAAAGACTATGACGGTTATCTCGCAAGCCTCAAAGCAAATGGTTCGGGAATGCAAGGGGATTGGAACTGTATGGGTGGAACAGATTCGGGTGCGGCCACGATGAGATTATTCAATTACATGAAGGATGATGTTGGCTCTCAAATACCCGATGTAACTGCCGCTACTGCTTTCGTTATCACCGATGCTTTATGGTATGATGTTCAAGTACCCGGCCTTAATCAAAACGGGGGAGGGAATGTTGATGTGGAGTCAATTCAAAACAATGGTCGCAATAGTGTTGGTGCTGATGGTTTTTGGTATTACACTAAGGAATATCACGACAATTTTGGCCCATGCGTTTTATTCAAAATTAACGGGGGGGCGAGAGGTCAAACTGATACTGAAAGCGGATTGGCAAAAGCATACAGAAAGGCATACAAGCAATATGTAAGCGGTGGTCGTTCAAATTATGATAAGTGTGTGTTCTGTGATGTTGTTTTCGTTGATAGTTCGGGGGGCAATTTGGGTGAAGTGGCGAACCGTATGGTCAAGTTCATCAATGATATGGGTGGCGGTGCGGCAGGTGTTCCCGAATGTGGCGGTAAAGGCGTTACATTTTGATTCCAATAACCTTGAGTTGATATAGTATCACCGACGAATAGTGTTGGTTATCATGGAGAACGAGGCATCATATCAAGACCCCGTAATACCCGCTTCAACAATTGAAAAGCCTTCTTTTGCAGGTATTTTTGATGATGAACAGGAGTTGACGAGCAATGAGGATTGGGTTGCATTACCCGATAATGGCCCCGATTCAGCAAAAATAATCATGTCAAGTGAAGTGAAGTTCCCTCCCGAAATCACTTATCAAAAAATGTTCGTAACAGGTGCGAGTGGGAGTGGTAAGAGTTGGACTGTTGGAGTAATTTGCGAAGAATTGTCAAGACTTGGACTCCAATATGTTCTTTTTGATGCGCTTGGGGCGCATAGTGGTTTGAGTCAATTAGACAATGTAATTGAAGTCGTTCCCGATATGTCCAAGACAGTCAATGTTGAACGCTTGGTGCAGAATATCGCGGACAACCCCGATATATCTGTGGTTGTCAATTTGGCTCATATAGACGACAATTTGGCTCAAGAATTAGTGGGTGAATACTGTGAACAGTTGTTCAAACAAAGACTCGGCAGGGCTATATTGACTGTGTTTGAAGAATGTCAAGACCTTGTTCCTCAAGGTAAATCGGCAGTTCGTTCACATGGCCCGATTATCAAATTATGCAAAAAGGGTCGGCAATATGGGTATGGCGTTATGCTTGTATCGCAAAGACCGCACGAAGTTGCGAAAGCCGCATTGACTCAATGTACAACCTATATCATTCACAATGTCATTCAAACGAGAGATTTAATGGCGGTTCAAGACCAAATCTCGCAAGGTGTTGACAAAAAGCCCACTAAGATTCTTATTGACAAAATTAGAGCCTTTGATTCGGGGCAATGTTTGGTATATAGCCCCGACCTTGTTCCCAAAATGATAGGTCAAGCGAATGTGCATAATGTGTTGACAAAGACGAGAGGGAACAGGTCAACGACTCACGCGGGCGACAATGTAAAAATTGAAATAAAGGGCGGTAAGGTTTGGCATAGTGAACCCACTAAAGAAAGAACAATTGCAGGAATGAAGAACTCTCTTGACCCCAACTCGTTATTTGATATTAACGGAGAATCCGAAACTGATTCGGCTTCTAAAGCAAGTGAGCAGATATTCAGCAATTATGGCGGAGAGGATTTAGATGATGATATGGATATGATGTCTTTTGAACCTGCACCGCTATCGGATATGAGGTCTTACAATTATTCTGTTCCCGATGCGGGGGAGGAATGGTCGGTTGATTTAGATTCCGAGAAAGAAGCATCCCTTAATCCACACCTTTCAAAGAAAGTAACAGGCTACGGATTTATCATTTTACTTGCGAGTGGAATGTTTTTCATGCTCAAACCTCAACGATAATGCGAACATTCAAATAGTTCTTGCTACAAGGATATAATAGGAACACCAAGGGCTAACCACCCGTTCCCCGACCCCACCTCCACAGAAGGTTCACGCTTTCTGTGGGGGTGTCGCAAGGTTTTCTTCATCAACAATTAAATGGGATAGCGGTTTAGCATAAATGTGTCCGAAACTGCCGTTGTTGAAATAATCATGTCCCTCGTCGGATTTATGATGGCTCTATCCTGTGCGCCTCAAATCCTCCAAATAATTGAACGCAAATCCTCCGCAGATGTATCAATTTTGACGACTCAAATCCTATTGTTTGGAGAGGTCTGTTGGATTGCATATTCATTTTACATCAAAAGCATAGCAATTTTTGTTTATGGTTTTCTATCGCTGATATTGCTTTCAGCCCAATTCGGTGTGATTTTAGCATACCGTGAACATCAAAGTGAGGGATAAAGCGCACTTAATGGCGGTATATCGTCGCCATAGTCAAACACTTCGTCTTTGGGAATATCACCGCTTGTAAATCCGCCTTTGTTGAACAAGGTTTTCATTTCATTTTTACCGCTATATCGCCCATCAAGAACAATGTAACCCTTTTTGATGAGGTAATGAAACACCGCTAAGTTTTGAACCTTATCCTCAAGAGCATTGTATGATGATTTCTTCTTAAACATATTCGGGCGATTTTTCATTGTTTCCTTCGTTGCATAATAGAGCCTATAATCCTTAAATGAGTTTGGCCTGTAAGAAACTCTCTCAATGTATTTGGGTTCACTTTTAGCCTTGAATCGCTTAATTCGTTTTTTAGTCCATGTAACGCGAGGGAAAAATATGGCCGTTTTCCTGCGAGGATTCAAAAATCCTAAGCAGGGCATTCTTGTTGCTTTGTAAGTAATTACTCTATGAGAATCACCATATTGCTGAAAATACTCTTCAACATATGCGGTTAATCCCTTCAACCCCTTGTCAAGTTCTAATTCCGATTTAACCTCATCGTAAGGGCGAATATACATTCGTGTCCCTATGGGGAGTGTGGTGGGCAAACGAGGTTGATATATGTCTTGTACTGATTCGTTGAATGCTTTCCAAGTCATATGCACGACAGGAACATTGGATTGACTCTCCGAAGAAAGGATGCTAAACAAATGAGCGTGATTGATAATGCCTGTTTCCGCACTAATTGTTGAAAACGGTATCAATTTAACGATGTCAAATCCTTTTTCCGAGTCCCAAACAGATTCATATTGTTCCACATAGTCCTTTTCGCTTACGCCTATGAGGTTTGTCAATTCTTGTCCTCTCTTACCTTGCGGGGTGTATTGAGTCAAGGGTTCATTTTTATGGATGCTTACAACGACCCACGAATCAAGAGGCGAAAATTGATATTCATATCTCATAGTTCCCCAAGGCGATTTTTTCATTTTTTGTTGTTTGCCATCAGCACCCTTTACAGGTGTAAGTTGAGAGGACACTACATTGTATGAGGACAGGCGTTGATATAATCCAAATGAAGAAGGCGACATGACTTGATGCTTTCCACTCAAAACAATTTTTGTTCCGTGTAGTTGACCATAATTGATATATCCCATATACAGGGGGTTGTCATTCGTATCTGTTTTCCTTTGACCCTTAAATGGAAACAATTCAACCCCTCTCAACAGTCTTACATAGAACGACTAAATGAACCCTTCTCAAAATAAAACTTGGTTATGACCCTTACAAGGTGATGGTGTGAGAAAGAAATGCTTTCAAAAGGCATACGGTATCAAGGGAGATGGATTCATATAGTAAAACCAACAAAGTGAGGGTAAGTGATTGTTGATGAATGATATTGATATTCCCGATGTGATTATACCTCGTACAACGACTATTGGTGGCTCTCATGTGTTGCCGGGTTTGCCGTATGAACCGACTATGCCTAAGTTTGCGTCTGTGAATATCACGACTTCAACTCTCCCTGCTATGAATGCTCGCCAACAAATCGGGCATTCTATGAGTAGTGGCCCACGCCCTGCACCAACTGTTGTTCACGACACTATGGCAGGGGCGGGTGCAAAACCTATGCCTAATGGAAACTTTACTGTTATGGCTGAATCAATTCCAACCATAAGCCTTGGCAACCAAAGAGAAACGCGCCCACCTGTCCATTCACCCGACAAAAGAATGAGTCAATATGATATGCGAGGTCAAGGACTCCACCCAAGCGAAAGCATTGGTGTCCGACCATCTCACACTATGGAAATGTATGGTGCGCCATCTGCGGTCAATGTTTCGGGAATGGATATTACACGACCCGAAACTCGCTTGAACTCTCTCCCGACTGTTCATAGTGTTGATGCAGTATATGGTGGAAATCCGTTCAGTTCTAAGCGTAATGATTTCATTCGCCCGACTCCTGCTCAAGTCAATGTTCCAAGAGTTCGTGTTCCAAAGACTGTCCGAAGTGAACCAATTATTCAAATGCCAATTATTCCTGCTCCGCCACGAATTAAGTTGCCACAGATGCCACGAATCAATGCTTCACCTGTTCAAGTGGAGGCTAAGAGAATCCTCCCACCCGTAACAGGTAATGATTTGGGAATTGGCGCACATGGTAAAATGCTCGCAGGAACAAAGAAGTCAATGGGGCCACTCGGAATATCCGCAGGGCGTTCATTCGGTGCAGAAGGTAGTATGTCACCATTTTGATTGGAGGCATATAAATGGGAACTCAAGGCAGTATCACCGTCTATGATGAGGATGGTAAGGATATTGCCAACATCGTAACCCAATATGACGGCTACGATTTGCATGAATGGGTTGAGCGATTCGTAAGCGGTAAGCAACTCACCAACGGTATTTCCAATGATTATGATTTCAACGGTATGGGCGACTTAGCGGCACGATTGATTGCGGCTTTGAAGAATCAACGATATAAGGGCGATATAGGGCAACCTGTAAAGCCGGGTAATGTTTATCTCTATGATACTCCATATGAAACAGATTATCATATCACTTTGGTTTATCAAGGTGAAGGTAAAAAACCAAAAATGACTGTTTCAACACCCGAATGGACTGATAATTACTACGATAACACCATGTTACCCTCTCTTGGTGAGGCAAATGTGAGAATGCAGGGGGCTGAAACCTTTGACGAAACATATCGGATGAAGGGGGCTACAAAATCTCTTATTTCCGATGTTTTGAGGAAACATGGTTATGATGATTTTAACGAATTAGAGTCCGAAAATCTCAAGTTTTTGTTGTATGATGTTTTCATTGAAGGCATGGAGAGTGCATCATATAATGCTGAAACCTTCAATGCTGATTATTCACTTTATGATAGAAAAGCCAAACAAAAAGTAGGTGTTAAATCGGGTTATGACGATTACAAAGACGCTTATGACGATTGGGAAAACGAAATTATCAAGGAATATCCTAATAGAGTTTCCGAAAATGAATGGATTGTCATTGACACCCATAGTGCTGAAACTTTCAATGCTCAAAACTCCGATATGGATAAAAAATCACTTGTTGAGGGTGAAGTGAGTATCAAAATGAACGAATTGTTTGAGTTCGTCAATTATCATGTGGATGCGGAGGATGGTGCAGGTGGCGACCTCTATGACTCACCCGGCCTTGATGAGATTGAAGAGGCCGTGTCCGATTATTTCATTGGATATTGGGACTTTGAATCTCGCCATATTCGCAATAATCCCCGACACCAAAACGCTGAAACCTTTGAAGCCGATGCTCATGGAGATTGGCTCACTTGTAAGGATTGTTATGCGGATAGATTCATTGTAAGCGGAGTTGCAGATGATTATACACCCGAATGCAACGCTTGTGGGAGTCGGAATCTCGCCATTATGTCGCAAGCCGAAGAGTTTGATGCTGATTCAACACCACGATTTATTCCTGTTGAAGTAATAAAATATGATGCTTGGTTTCCAAGAAGGTATGGCCGTGAATATAACCCTACGCTTTTTGGAAATGATTATGATGATTCTTATGCAGTTTGCGTGAGAGATATTCCTATTGCACATTTTGATACAAAGGAAAAGGCAGAAAATCATGCTAATACTGTAAGTACGGCAATTAGTGTCCTCGGTGGTGTGACTCCTTCAACAATAGACCACCCATTAGCATTAAGGGAAATGGATGGCTATGCAGATAAAAACATTAGAGGTGGCATGAATATGGCGGAAACCTTTGATGCCGAAGAAGATGAATGGGTCGGTGGCGACAATGGAGAACAGATTTATTGGTCGCACCCAAGCGGGTATCAAGTGATTCAAAATAAAATCGGTGGCTTAATTTTCATCGTGAATGAAAAAGGGGGGTATCAAGGTGGAAATTATTCAAACATTGATGATGCAATAAGGAATGCTGAAAGAATGATTTCAAAGGGGGCTGAAACCTTCAATGCTTACAAGGTCGCCCCTGCTTTGTCCTCATATAGTAAAGACGAATTGATTTCCTCAAAGGCAGGGCCACAGGGTTCAGCCTCATATGATGAGATGGTCTATGACCCAATCGCTCAAGACCGTTTGAGTGCTGAATCCTTCGCAAGTGATGAAGAGAGAAGGCTCAAGGCATTTGCCAAGAAAATAGAAAACGAAAAGAAAAAACTCGTCAAAAAGGCAAAAAGAAGCGGGTTTTATGAAAACTTCGGACAAAAAGAGGTTCGCAAATTGGAGGATAGCATATCGGATTTGGACTATTACGAACAACAAAAATACCAAGAAATGATTCGTGATTTTGATAATTGGGCTGATTCAATAGATTTGAGAGGTTTGGAACGCTATGCGGAATCCTTCGCAAGTGAAACATCATCAACGCTCAAGAGCATGGGATATGTTGCAGGAACAATCGGTGTAGGCTATCTCATATTCCAACGATTTGTCAAAGACAGATTGGATGAAACGATGAATCAGTAATCTCGTTCAGTTCAATACTTTTTCTTGAAGTTTTCGCGCTCCGATTTGAGGTAAGGGAACTTTTTGCGTAAAAAAACGCAGTACCATAACAGAAATCAAGGAACTACAACTCATTTAATTTGATGACAACGATGAACAAAAAGTGCTGATTTCATATAGTCGGTCTGCAAATCATCCATTATGGCGACTCCTGCTGATGAAGAATCGGGCGTTAAGGGATTCCTGTTTCAATACCTGCAACAGATGGATGATATGTATTCCAAAAGTGCAGGTCGTATGTGGGGGTGGACTGATGAAATGGGTCTTGCCCTGTGTTCTCATTATTTCAAGTGGCTTATGGATAACGGACAGTATTATGAGCGAGATGATGAACGCATGAATGAACTGTTGGAAACCTCATATTATCAGCCCGAATTGAAGCAATGCTATCAAAACTCATTGTTTATGATGCAGGAGGATGGTGTTGGATATTGCGAAGGCTATATGATAAGTTCTTCATTACCGATACCAATAGAACACGCATGGAATGTGGTTGATGGAAAAGTCGTTGATTTTACTTCATCGTTATGGGATTGGAAAGCCGACGATGAAAAGAGGATTTATTTTGGTGTTGAAATGCCGAAACAATGGGCTTTAGGCAAAATGAACGAATTGATGATTACAGGGCCATATATCAAGCATTTTGTTTATGAACAGTTAAAAGGATGAATTGATATAGTAATCACGCAAAATAGGATTGTTTGTTATGTCTAAAAGAACACGAATTGGTAAGCGATATGTCACCCGAAGGAAAAACGGTCAAATCAAAACCAATGTTGATGTTGGGCGAAGTCTTTCAGCCGACAGACGAAGTAAATCTAAGAATACGGTCAAAGCAGGTCGTGGACATCAAGGCGACATTAAGCGAGCCGAAGGTGGTTGCGGTTGCGGTGCGAACAGTTCTATGGGTGGCAAAACATTTGCGGCCTGTGGTTGCGGTTCAAAGAAGAAGGCCGAAACCTTTGGTTCGGAGAGTGGGGGTGCAGGACACCTCGTTTGCACAGAATGTAGGACAAGCCACGACATTAGAAAAACAGGTGGTTGGTTGCTATACGGAATGGGACAAGGGAGAATGAAAGAGATTTTATGCCCCGACTGTGGAGAAGAAGCATATCCCGATTACTATGGTGGTCGGTATGGAGAGGGTGCAGGACACCTCGTTTGCACCTATGATGGGTGTCGCAGGAGTGGTGACATCAATACAGACGGATGGTATATCGGCTCACTCGGACAAAACCCCACAGTATATTGCCCTCAACACGGAGAAGAAGAATATCCTTCATACTATGCAGAATCGTTTGGTGCGGAATCTCGTTTTGATAAACTCGCCAACAAGGTTGCTAAGGATTACGAATCAAAAGGCTACTCGGATAAAGAGGCTATGGAGATTGGTAAGAAAGTGGCTTATACTCAAGGTGTTAAAAAGTACGGTAAAGCAGGTATGACTCGTCTTGCCAAAGAAGGGCGCAAAAAAGCAATGAAAAAAAGTGCAGATTCATATAGTCTTAACGCGGAATCGGGTCAAGTGAATACTATGCAAGCAACTCAATCATGGCAAAACTCCGAACCATACGCAACTCTTGAAGGCTACAATCCTGTGGACTCCGTTATCGCAAGTCCTCCCCTTGGTCGTGGGGCAACTCAAGACTTTGGGGCTGAATATGAAGGGCATCAAGGCTACGACGACAAAATGGATGAATCAATGGGTATGCGCCATCGTGGTAAGCACAGTCAATCTATGAAAGACCGAAGAGATGAAGCCTCCGCAATGGATAAGCGACATAGCAAAATGGGTCGTAAGTACGACGATGTTATGACTATGGATGCTGAATACGATTCACCATATGGCCCACGCCAAAGCACCGATTTCGGAATGGTCGGAATGGGTAATGACTTCGCTCAAAATGCGGCTGAAACTTTCAGCGCAGAAGGTGGGAGTGAGTTTATGACAGGTGCAAGGTATGGTGCAGGTGCGGTTATTGGTATCACAGGTGCAACTCTTATTCTTGGAACTGTTATGAATCTGTTTATGCGAAAGTAATCGTCGCATTCAAATAGTCGTTCCTCCAATTGATATTGATTATCATGGTGAGTAATTCTTTTGAAACGAAAAAGAAGGCTCGCCAACACATTGTCAACGCTATGAAAGTGGTTCAATACATGAACCCCGAAGAAGCAGGGGATTATCCCGAAAGACAACGAGAATACAAACTTGAAATACGCAAAGCAAAGCAATTGCTACGCAAAGTGTATTCGCCCAACAATGTCATATTTGATGAATTAGATTTGAATACACATATTGGTTTGATGGCCGCACTTGGAACATTGAATATCGGTGATGAACCTTTCATTGACTATAAGCGAAATGCTAAGGCGGTTGAAACATTCAATGCCGAAACCTTCAATGCTGATTCAAAAGAAGAGGCTCGCCTCAAGAAATATGAAAAAACCTATGGCGAAGAGGGGGCAAAAGTCCGAAACCGTATATTCAAGCGCATTCTTGCGAAGGCTGATTGGGGAACAAAGGCAAACCAATGGTCGGCTCGCAAAGCCCAAGCCTTGACTGATGAATACGAAGAAGCCATGAAAGGTAAAGGCAAAAAGGCATACAAGACTTCTAAGCGAACCAAGACTCAAAAATCGCTCAAGAAATGGGGCGACCAAAAGTGGAAAACCAAGTCGGGTCAAGACTCTTCAAAAACAGGTGAACGCTATTTGCCCGAAAAGGCAATCAAAGCATTGACTGATAAGGAATACAAGAAAACAAGCGACAAAAAACGCCAAGACACCAAAAAAGGCAAGCAATTCAGCGACCAACCAAAGGAGGTTGCGAAGAAGGTTGCCAAATATCGGAGTGAAACATTTGATGGAAAAAATTACTTTCATGTTCTCAAGGGGGGTCGTTTCCCAAGAGTAGGTTCAATTTCGGGTTTTTATTCGCCCTATGCTGATGCAAATAAAAATTATCCTCAAAAAGAAATAATTGATTTAGGTTCGGATAGGGAATTGGTAAAAAAGAATGTTCAAGCCATAGGAAAAGAAAAAAAAGTTCTATTTTGGAGAGTAGGAGAAAGGTTTAGGATGGGTGAGGGAGGACAATTTACTTTGCATCATAGAAATATGGATGAACCCGCTTTTTTTGAAATGGTGACAAAAAAGGCTGAAACATTTGATGCCGAATCACGACCTCATAGCGTTGATGTGAGCCGAAGCACCAACAAAGAAAAGAAACTCATGGCGGTGTTTGAGGATAAAGACGGTAAGAAAATCAAGACCACGCATTTTGGTGCGAGAGGAATGTCCGACTACACCAAGCATGGCGACAAAGAACGAATGAAACTCTATGAAAGCCGTCATAAGAAAAACGAACATTGGAATCGGCCAATGACGGCAGGTTCGCTTTCAAAGAACATTTTATGGAACAAACCCTCCCTTGCGGGGTCATTCAACGATTACAAGCGAAGGTTCGGTTTGAAAGGCGACTTAAAGGTGAGCCGTAGTGCTGAATCATATGGTGCTGAATACAAAGTAGGCGACACGATTTACTATACGGTTCAAATTAAACCAAAGTATGCGAAATGGTGGAAAGACCAAAGGACTTTTGGCCCAGCAGATTTTGAAGGGGCGAAAAATGATTATGAGCAAAAGGTTAAACTCAAAAAACGGGTTAAATTGGTTCGGCATTATGAGGTTGCCCCTTATGAACCCGGTGAAGAAATAATAATGATTAACGATGACACCCCTCATAAACACAGAACCAAAGGCCCATTTGAGGCTCAAGCCGAATACAAGGAATTGGAACAAGTCAAGGAAGGCAATTACAATTTCGGAGGTATAGGATTTGATGCAGAAGGCTATACACCCGAAATGGAAAAGGCACGAATAATGCAGAATCGCTACATTCCACCTAATTTTAAGGTTGAAAGAAAGGATGGGCGCAAATATCTGTTCCTTGACTTTGATAACACAGTCCGACATACAATTCCCGACCCTAAGCCCGATGAACCCAAACGAAGGCGACCCCCTCACAAGGCCGAAGAGGTGTTGATGATTGATGGCGTTAAAGAAAGGGTGCATGAGTGGGCTGATGCAGGATATTTCGTTGTCGGTTTGACGAATCAATCAAACATTGAAAGCGGATATAACACGACACAGGATGTAGTGGATGCTATCAAGAGAACGCTTGATTTGTTGGATATGCAATTCCCTGTATATTTTGCATCCCATAAGAATAAAGACTTACCCGATTACAATTACCGTAAGCCAATGACAGGTATGATTGATGGTGCTTTCCGTGATTTTGGCTCTCCAAATCACACATATAGCCTTATGGTCGGTGATGATTGGGAGGGTGCTGATAGTGGAATGGCTGAAAATGCAGGGGTTCACTTCATCGGTGTGTTGCCTTTCATTGAAACTCCTTTACCTCAAGCAGAACAATCCATGTTTGTATATACGAAGGCAGGAGAATTGGTATCAATTTTGAATCCCGATGATTTGATTCCGACTTTTGCCGAAGAATACGATAGGAAAATGAACACATTTTCTGCGGAGGATTCATATAGTAAATCAGCCACTTCTCATGCAGGTATCAACATGAAAATGTCAATGGGAACAATCGTCGGTGTTGTTGGAGCGCTCGTTTTGGGTTACAATGCACCATCACTATACAATCGCTACATGAAGAAAGAAACAAGTGAAGCAGAATCATCTGTTGATACTACACAGTCTTTGGCTAATCAAGGATTCATGGAGGATTGGGTCGGTGGAGATGAGGGCGACGACAATTTGGTTTCCGAAGGTAATCAAGCAGTTCCGCCAATGGTTTCATATTCTTATGACCCTCTCGCAACTTCGGATGCCACCTCATATGACCCTTTGACTCGCCCACCATCAATGGTTTGAGGCGGGTGAAACGATATGGTTGAACTGAAAAAAGTAGGAAACTACATTTTTCGGGGAATGTCTATTCTTGGTGCGACAGGCGTATTGCTTGGCGGAATTATTCTTTTGTCAAGACCTCAAAATCTCTTGGCTGATTCAGCCGTTTGGAATATCCCCTTTATTGGGTCTTCATTGAAATGGTTTTGGGAATGGCCTTGGACAATAGCAGGAGTAACTATCACCAATCAAAAGGTTGTTGGATTTGGTTTAACGATAATTGGGTTGAATTATTTCAAAGTACCTCATGCAGTTGCTTGGAGTATAGGTCAAATCCCTCACATGGAGGGTGTGGCGCAGACGAGTTTGGCTATGTATTTGAGCGTCTTTGAATATATTGAAAATCTATTTATTCCTCGCTTAACTGCCCCCGATGCCATGTTTAGGACAAAAAAATGGCAAAAAGAATATAATGATTTTTACAATGGATGGACTGAACGGATGAAAGAAGCCAAACAGATTTCCACAGATTCATTAGAGGGTATTTTTATTCCAACAAAGGGGGCATTAGCATGAGTGGTTGCGGTTGTAATTCAAGAAAAACAAAAGAAGAAAGCGAAATGAAGAGTGCAGAACATGAATCAAACGATGTTTGTTCTATGGGTAAAGAAGAGTATTCGGCCAAAGGTTCGGGCATTTACAATGCTTTGATTTCTATTGGTGCGGGTGTCGGAGGATATTATTTGACAAGTGGCTTGAATGTTGAATCCTCATATAGTAAAACAGGTATAGTCCTGTTGTCTATCATCGTTGGAAATGTCTTGAGTATGAGAATGAAACTCGGAAACAGGATTGCAGGTATGATGTTTGACCGAAAATGTGGAGATGAGTGAATGAGCCAATATAGCAGATTCAACAAGAAAAGTGCGAAGAGAAGAGATTATTACGGCAAAATCTCTCGCCCAACATCATATCAAGTCGCTCCACTCATTGTTATAGGCGGATTGTTCGTTTATGGTATGCTCAAGAACAAAATGGGGGCTGAACATTTCAAAGCCTCGGTTGACGAGCCACGCCAATTACTTACAAGAGGTCAATTTCCCGATTTGACCCCTTATCCGCCATGGTCTTTACCTCTTTATGATGATGAGGGAATGAATGCTGATGAGGCTTTTTTGAACAGTCCTGCCCGTTCTATGGGTGCGAGAGATTCACCATTGCCCGTTCATTCACATATGGCTCGCTATGATGTAACCTATGATGCTCAACAACAGGACATGATAAACAACAACCTCCGAGAACAATTTGCTCGTTGGCGTTGATTTCATATAGTAAGCCCGATACATGGTATTGATTCATATGGCAAATCTCCGCAGTACATCCTTTGATTATGCAGGAACAGGTTCTAAGCATTTTGCATCCCAACAAGCCATCATGGAAAAGGTTCGTGATATGGCGAACATCCAAGAAGTGCGCCCCGATGATGCACGACCCGAACCTCATATGAAGAAGGTTTTTGGTGGTGCGAACACACATTATTCAAACGGAAATCAACCACACCTTGCGGTTGATGCTGAAAATATGGCACATTCTGTTATGAGGACTCGCACAGGTATGTTGAGCAACCCTCTTGAGAGAGCCGCCACGGGGAGTGATATTGAAGCCCCTACAAGAGCAAAACCAATTCCTGTGAGTTTAGTCCCAAAATCACCATCTAAACTCCCGTTCCCTGCGCCAACACGACTCCCTCTATTGCATAAGGATTCACGAACAGGTGCAGGGGATTTGATATGAATTGGTTGAAGTCTTTGTTTAGCAAGGATATGTTACCTCTAAGTGAAGAGGATGCACCCAAAGGTGTTATCACCGCAAAAGGAACAATGTCATATGAGGATTTTGCCAAAAAGGAATTAACTGAATATCACCAACATGGAACGGTAAGCGATTTGATGGCGGTGATTGGTCTTGGCGGTAAGCCTTCAAGAGATTGGTCGGAAAGTGCGGCAGAAACATATGCCGTTGAACAAACCGCTTTGGAACAATCAAGAATGGGGCAAACATGGAATACGCCAAGCGGTGTAGTCCGTGAAAACTTTGGAAACCTTGGCTCGGTTGAACCCATAAACCGTGAAGAGGTTGCATATTCTGTTGGCTCATTTAGGCGAGCATACAAATCTCCCCGCATAGAATCGGCTGATTTGAAAGTCAATGAATTGATTCACAGTCAAACTGTAAAGGGTATTTTGCCTTCGTTCTTCAATTAAATTGATATAGTCGCTCATAAAAATGAGTATATGCGAATCGGTTCGTTTGGTTTAGGAACAGGTCTAATTCTTCTCGGATTAGCCATAGACAGGAAAAAGTTAATGAAGGCTACTACCTTAGAAGCACATGAAGGCGAGTTTATGGCTGAAAAATTAACCAAATCAAAAATCAATTACAACGCATGGGCGAGTGGGCTATCCGCTATGAAAAAGTGGAAATCGTATGACCAACTCCTTACGCACCTTGCCACAGGCGCGCAACCAAGTGATACTAAAGAGCGTTATGAAAAAAATGCTATTGAGGAATACGAAAATGATATGCAAGAACGCAGAAGCGACCATGCTAACGGTGTATTCCTCATGGGGAAAATGTGGACTCTTGACGAAGAAGTGCCTGTTTGGGATTTGGTGGAAAACGAACAATGTGTCGGTGGGGATATGAAAGGTCTTATGACTCCTGTTATGGCGGAAACTTTGGGGCGCACATATGTTGAACTGATGAAGGAAAATCGCATACAAAACAATTTGTATCGCAACACACAGGACATTCTATGGACATGGCGCAATAAGGAAATACCACATAAGAAGACAGGCAGACCAACAAAATCAACCATGACGGTGTATTATCGCTATCAACCATCCACAGGCGAAGTGATGGCACTTGGCTTACCCGATTACGGATTCAAAGACTATTACGATGTGCGCTTCAAAAACGGACAACGGATTACTACAAGTGAATATGATGCTTTGATGGCTGATACGATGTATATTTTGGATGCAGAAAACTCCGCATACAATTACAATTTTATGAGGCAACAAGAAGGAGAAGAGGTTGATGCAGGGTTCATGGCGAAGGTACGAAAAGATGCTATGGAATTAAAGAGCAACAGAAAAAACACTCTTACAGGCGCGGAACGCAAATTGTTGCGTAAAACCTATCTCAACAATTATTTTAATGGTGGGGCAAATCCAATCACAGGGCGTGATATGAAGCCAAAAAACCTCCCTGTGTGGGATGAATCCAAGAAATACAAAGGTGATACGCTCGCAAAGGGTCTTCTTGGATTGAATCAAATCGTTTATGCCTTACAATGTTCAAAGGTTCTGCCCGATGTGAAAACATTGAGAAAGTCGTCAAACCGCAGGAATGCTACTTACAAACCCTCCAACGAAGCATATAAGGTTGATAAAACAATTCCTTCATACCAAAGACAAAGGGGCATCGTATCGGTAAATAATTATGATTTCATGCCTCATTTGGAAACAATGGAAAAGTGGCAACGCTTCAATGAAATAGCAAGAGCCACACCACAAATCCAAACTACGATTGACCGTTATCAAAAGAGAATTGATGAAAACCAAGCAATCCTTGATAAATATGAGTCTATGGATATTCAAGAAGAAATCAACACTCGCGTTGCGGCTTTGAGGCAACAACTAAGCGGTGAATATGGCTTAGAACGAGAAAAACAACAAGCAATAGAGAGAGCAACAAACAACATTAGACAAAATGAATCCTATCTCAAAGGAGAACAAGACAAACTTGAATCCTTGATGAACTCTTGAGTAAATATGAAAGTGTTGATATAGTCGTTCATCAAAATAGGGTTATGTCAAGTAGCCCGACGCTTGTTCAAATCGCAACAATAGGTGTTCTTGGATATGCCGCCTATCGTGCAGGTAAAATGACAAGTGAAGTGTTTGGTGCTGATGCAAGCCCAAGCGAAATTGAGCGAGCCGTAGTGGAAAACCCTGCAATCGTGCCAACAATTTCTCCTGTCGGATTAGATAGTGGGCATCAAGGCGCACTTTACCGTGATACTCTCCCTGCTACAAGCAATACCTTGAGCAATGATAGAGGTTCATTGGGTGTTCGCCCGACTTTGACGGATGTTAATTTTGATTCAGCCTTTGCATCGGGATATTCAAGAGTAACAGATATGCCATATAAGGTCGTATCACATCAACCCGTAAATCTCCAACCCTCCTTCACTCAATATGGTGGCGGGCCAATTTCTTCAAGACCCGATAGGGCTACACCTGTTGTCAATTTTGAGGCCGAAGGTGATGATGTTGAAACTGTAAGCAACGATATTGGTGGAGGTTCGCCATACACCGATTCAACCACATATAGTGGCAATAGCGGTGCAGTTGAAGGCGTTGAATTGAATGAAATTGATTCATATGAGCAATGGGACACCCCTTGTTGCCGTGTTTGCCCCGCAGGTGCGGAGGCGTGGTGTCAAGCCATCAACAGTCCTGCGGCCTCTTTGCCAAAGGGTCAACGCCTTTCACCGTTCCAAGACCGACCTCTTTTGCCAAACCCATATACTTTGAATGCTACTTCACCTCAACAAAATGCAACATACACAGATGATATGGGACAACGAATGACTGTTGGTGAGTGGTCTAAGAATTACAACATGAATGTGATGAGCGATTACGGTGCTATGGCAGTTGCGAGAGATGGTTCAAGGACAACTCAATTGAGAAGAATATGAAATGGATTCATATAGTAAGAGCGAGAGATAGAAATTAGGAATGATTAACATGGTTCGTAGTCTTTTTGTATGGAGCAAAGACCTTTGGAATGGGGAACGAGGTCAAAATGGCGATTTGTCAACTGCACATTATGTATTTGCAGACAAGGCCGATGAAAAACAAAAGAAGGAATGGCCGTTCTGTTCCCTCTATTATGAAGAAGGTACTGCTGATGATAATGGTGGTACTCCTGTTGCTTTCGCTGAAAAGTCAATGCCTTGGCAGGGTGGAACACTCAAATTGAGAACTGTTCGTTGCTCTTACCCTAATGGCTCAACAAAGGATTTCACTTTCCCCGACCCAAAATCTGTAAGCCAAGACTACGATTTGCGCCAAGCAGGTCAAAACGGTCAAGTCAATTATACTCCTTTGGGTATGAAGGATGGAGTTCGTCAAGGTGGAGTATCGTTCCATGTTGATGAAATTATGTCTATGGATGCTTCGGCAGATAAGAACCGAGAAAAAGTCAAGGAGTTCCTTGCCAAGCAAATAGATGCCAAAATATCGGGTGCTATGAATGCTGAATCTATGGGTGCTGAAACTTTTGAAAGCGAATATAGTGTTGAAAGAGTCAACCCAACCGTTGTTGAAGGTAAGGCAGATGTATATGGTGCTGAAACTTTCAGCGCAGACAGTTCTATGATGGATGATGTTATGATTGATGAGTCAAGCATGGACACCGTATATCCCGAAGGAGATGGCCGAATTATGGGTCAATCAATCGCTTCATCCGATTTGACACCTCTTGGTTCAAGAGCAGAAAACGGAGAAACGGAAATGGTCGCATTTGAAGAATCGCCAATGGATTTGGTTATGCCCGAAGGTGAAGGAAATGTTATCGGACAATCCACTCCAACCACAGACTTTACACCGTTTGGTGCAAGAGCAGAAGAAGGATTCACCAATGAAGGATTTGCTATGGAGGGCTTTTTCCCCGATGGAGATGGCCGAGCATTCGGAGATATTACGGCTAAGGCCAATTTCACTCCGATTTCAAGAGCCGAAGACAAGCCGAGAGAAACTCGCTTGCCAAATATGAGCGAAAAACGCCGCCGCATGAATCGTGGCAGTAGCCGATTCGGTATGGGGGGTTCTGCTTTAAGGGGTCAATCTCCATTTACTCGTGCGAGCGAAGGAATTACTGATAATGATGGCTTTTACCCTAATGGTGATGGCCGAATCATCGGCAGTATTACCTCCGAAGACCAATATGAGCCATTTGGATATAATGCCGAAGAGTTCAATGCTTATGACGACCCAATCACAGACCGACAAAAATACAAAATCGGCAAACTTGGTGGGCGCATGAAGCGTGGAATGAACCGTTCTAAGGCTTCGGATTACATTAAGGAACTTCAAGGTCGTGAAAGCGGAACATGGAGAGCCGAAAGCCCAATGGCTGATGATGTTATGATTGATGAGTCAAGCATGGACACCGTATATCCCGAAGGAGATGGCCGAATTATGGGTCAATCAATCGCAAACACAGACTTTACACCTCTTGGCTCAAGAGCCGACACTATGAAGAGTGGATTCTTCAAAGGTGTAGCAGGTGCGTTCCTCGTTGGTTTAGTCGCAAATATGGCTATGGCAAAGAAGGATAAGACTGATGTTCCCGAAACGGATAACGAAAATGGAGAGTGAAATGAATGCTAAAGAGTTTATGCACATGGACAGACAACAAGAACGGTAAAATTATTTGCGCTACGGTGGCGACTGTGGGTGGATTGCACCTTCTTGCTACACCTCCGCAAAAAGTGTTGGGCTTTTTGCCCGCATTCAATTTTGAATTGGGTGGCCGAGAAATGGGCGCACAACAGATTGTTGGCGGTCTTTTGACGGTTTGCGGTCTTTGCGGTCTTGGTGCTTGTTGCCTGTGAAGCGAGTATTCAAATAGTCGCTCGCTTAATTGAGATTAGGTGAAACGATGATTGGAGTTTTTGGTAATCAATCATATAACCCACCCCCATCTATGGCATCATATGGTGGAGTTTATGCGAGTGAGTCATATTCAACATTCCATGCCCCCACGAAAGTTTTCAATTCAGCAAAAGGCGAATTAACAAGTGGTGGCTTAACACTTATTGGAAAGGGTGGAAAGTTCACCGATGATGGTGTGGGTCTTATTCTTCGGGGGTTATCTCCTGCTGATTTGAGAGTCTTTGGAAACAAAGGTCTTACCAATGTAGGTGCGGGTAATATCCCTTTGGATGATTTAGGCGACGAGGCTCTTAGTGCGGCTATAACAGGGGCTTTGAAAAAGCAAGGCCGTAATGGTTTGCAGGGTGCAATGACCGCTTTGAGAGAAAGTGGTGAAGCAGGAACAAAAGTAGCCGACCAAATCTTCACCAACCTAAAAAATGCAGGAATCAATAAAAATGTTCTTGGCGGTGAAGGTATTCTTGGAAAAGTCATAGACGATGCGGCTTTCTTTGGCAGACCTCTAAGTGAAACACCCGTTGCAGGAACGGGTAAAGTGTTGGATGATGTTATAGAAACCTCCACATCCCAAGAAATCAAAGTAACCCTGCGTGGTGCAGATGGTACTGGTGGCCTTCTTAATGGAATGAAGGGTGCTACAAAAGGCATAGGTGGTAAAACTGCTATCGGAGGTTTGCTCATATTGAGCCAAGTGGCCCCTGTTGCATCGGGAAAACTGCTCGGCTTCATGTTCACCAATTTTGGTGAAACTCTTTCAACTGCTATCGGTGCTGATGATGATTCGGGAGATAGCGGATTATCTGTTCCCGAATGCCCTAATGTTGGTGAAGCGTGTGATGATTCAACCACATTGAGTGCGGGTTGTATATGCAACGATAGCAATGGTGATGGTGAAGGAGTCATTGAACAACAAGGATTCAAATTGAATTACGGAGGCTATATGGTTCTCGGTGGAATCGCTCTTGCAGGTGTTGTTCTTTTGGGAACAATCATTCGTTAAGGTTGTTTCTTTGCATGACTTCTAAGGCTTCTTTGTAGCGATTTCTAATTGTTACTTCGGTGATATTGAGTGCTTTGGCGATTTGCCGTTGCGTTCTTCGTTCTTCTTTTTCATTACAAGCAATATAGATGCAAGCGGCCACGATGCCCACAGGATTTTTCCCTTGGTCTATGCCACCCTCAAAACATACTTTGAGCAGGTTCTTTGCCCGTTGAGTAGTTTGAATTGTCAATCCGAGTTGATTTCCAAATCGTTCTAAGAACAATTCGGGAGAGGGATTGCGGATTCTTTTCAATTGAGGGAGTCTTTTTCTAAGTGTTGTCCAATTCCGAGCAATTTCTTTTCGCCCTGTTCGTGTCCCTTCGGCAATTTCATCAAGCGTTCTTGGCACACCACATAATCTGCAAGAAGCATATAGGGATGCGGCTACAACACCTTCAATTGAACGCCCTCTAATCAATTGTTCGTCAACTGCTTTACGGTATATGTTTGCGGCCTCAAAATGAACCGTCTTGGGCAAGCCCATGCGAGATATGATTCTTGCTAAATCGCTAAGAGCAACCGCAAGGTTGCGTTCTTTGTTGGTTACAGTTTGTTTGTTGGTTCTTTTGAGAATATAATTTTGAAGCCTGTTTTCGGTTTTACCCTCCCACGCATTGAATGTTGTCGTTAATCCCTTATCGGGGAAAAGAATGGATGTTGGTGCGCCATGATGCGAATTATCAACGCTTGGGTCGTCTTTACTGAATCGTCGGGTCGGCTCTCTATGGTCTATCATGTTTTCTTCAAGAACTGCCCCACACTTATCACAGTATCGTTCCCCCCGAACTTCATTCACCTTTATGTCGTCGGGCGAAGCCCCGCAATTGGGACACCCTTGATAATCTGCATCAACAAATGAAGGTGAGTCATTTTCTTCTCCATCTATTTGCGACCATAAGTTATCATAGGGATTATCGTCTTTTTCCATAGTTTCACCCATATTATGTTTTCCCTCTTCTGTATTTAAGCATTCGCAACATTCGGTACAAAAATAAATCTATGGATTGATATAGTAAAGCCAACACATAAGGGATGGTATTATGCACGAAATAGCCTCTATGGACTTAAACGCTGAAATCGTCAAGAGTATGAGTAAGACTCCTGCTGAAAGTGCAGACCGCATGATTAGCAATGTTATGGGCGACCATTATCAGTTTGTTTCTTCACCCATTCTTAATCCAAGCCCCGATGAACAGGTGGCTATGCAACAAGTCCGACCAAGCCGTAATTTCAATGCAAAGGTTGAACCTTTGACCCGAAGGCAGGTTATTCCGAATCGTTCTTGGAGAAGCGGTTCATATGTTGTTTCTAATGAAAACGGTAAGTTTGTTCTTAATTCTGTTTCGCCTCGTACTTTTTTGGGATTCCAATTGAAAGACAAAGAGGATATGGTTCATATGACCACAGGCGGAAATGGTGTTGAACGAATGATTTCATACATTGACAATTCTTCTATGCCAAGTGATGTGAAAACAGATTTGACAAACAAATTGGCCGCATCAGCAGGTATTCGTCTTGGAGAAGTCCTTGAAGAAGTGAGAAACACAGGGACATTCACATCGGCTATGTACAACTCCAACGATTATGTTGCTCAAGTATCTCCGACAGGAATGGTAAGCGAAGGATTCTTCGGAACAGGCTATCAATGGGGCAACACGATAAGTGAACTCCCCGATATGTGATATGAACCTTTGAATCGCCCCCGAACAAGGGCATGAGGTATTTTGCCAAAAAGCATTCTAAAAGGAATGCGTTCATATAGAGTGTGTCTTGTAGTGTATAATATGGAATCTATGCTTGGTTGGAGTCAAACAGTCCTATTGTTACTTGTTTTTGTTTTGGCGTTGTATTGTACCCGACTGTTACGAAGAGTGGATGAAGGGCTTGATTGTATGCACGACTCCATTCACTTCATTGAGAGTATTTTTACGGAACATAATGAGGACTGTGAAGGAGATGATGAACTCTCGTTCCCTAATGCAGTTGTTATCTCACCCCACATGATAAAGAACTTTGAGGGATTTTACAATGAAACTGAAGCATTTTGGGAAAAGCATGGTCGTGCGCCTCAAGGTAAAGAGATTCGTGAGTTTGATGCGTTTAAGAAAACCATGGCTTCAATGCTTGAAGAGGAAACTCCTGCATGGAAAAAATGGGAACAACAGGATTGAGTCATATGGTGGAGGTTAAGTCTTGCTCGCGATGTGCTTCGGAAATGTTGCCAATAACATTGGATGATGGTGATACTCTTGAAGGGTATCTATGCTTTGTCTGTGGTATGGAGGTGCGCCTATGAATTGCCCTCATTGCGGTTGGAGTATGAAAATTAAATTGGAAACTATTAGTCGTGAAGGCTATTTTGCTGAAATGGTTTGCGATACTGTTATTGGAAATAAGGGGAAATGCCCCACAGAAATAACTGCCAACACAGACCTTCTTTGGGCATATGAAAATAATTGCCTCCCTGCCGCACTACGCATGACCGCACACGATATTTTACTTTCTTCGGGGTTGCTTTCAACCCCTCCATAATTGTAAGCATTCAAATAGTTGAACCCCGAAATCCCTATTGGTTATCATGGCTAATGTCAAGACAGTATTAGAAACAGGTGCAAAAGAAGCGACCACCACAGATGCCGCATTAGGCGTAGTAGCGGTTCTTGCGAGTGGAACAATCATCTCATCCTATATGGGTCTGTTTGGCAGAAGTCGTGCGGTGCGAAGTCTTGCTCTCGGTGCTTTGTCTGCAAGTCTATTCGGATATGCGGCCATCGGAGGTTCAAGCCTAAGTGGTCGTATGAAAACAGGTGCAAAAGCATTTAGCGGTACTCTCGGACTTATGAGCCTTGTTGCTCTTGTTCAAGAAGTGCTTGGTGGCCGAACCTCAATGGAGAGCCAAGTTTATCCTGTGGGAGATGGCCGAGTCATTGGCTCAATGACAACTCAAGACACATTTTCCCCTATCGGTACTGTGAGCAACAACGCTGAAACATTTGCCGCAGAAGAAGCCCCTGTTGAAGAGAGTCCATCATGGAATCCAATTGATATGGGACAATACAATCCTCTTGATGGACAACATCAAGACATGGGATATGCCCCCCCTATATGGATGGGAGATGCAGTTCCCGAAGTCCAAGAAGAGGCTAAGACCGCACACGCAGGAAATGTTGATGTTGGCGGAACAGTCATTGGTGGTTCAATGGATGTTATCAAGTCTTATCTCGCCCCAAGCAACACTATGAACTCCGCAGGATTCACAGGAAACGGTGTGCCTGTTGCCTTTTACGCTGATTCGGGCGAAGTCGGCAATATGGTGAAGGGTGCAGAAGGTCAAGGCCGCATCATGGGCCAATAATTCTCCCGCATAGGGAGGACTTGGCTTGGTGAATGTATCTCAATTGCTTACATTTAGCGATTTCAAAAGAAGTCGTGCTTTTTGCGAAATGGTTGGTGCTGATGTAGCATCATATAAAACTCATTCCGATTATTATAGTGGAGGAAAAGCGACAGGTATGGCTTTAATTTACTATAATACATTCAATTACAATGAGGATAATACACTCTATTTTATGATTTATTGGGATAAAACGGATGATGTAGTAACAGAAGTGGAGTTCTTATGGAATCAAGAATTGGATGGTAATTCTAAACTTGATGATATAGATTTCCGAGATGCCTTGAAAATACCTGTATATGAGGCAGGTGAAGACACCAAAGAAGGGTTTTTCCAATTGCTTAACTGGATTTCCGATAAATCGTTCCCCCTAAGTGGAGTAATCAATATCGGATTACAGGGATTCCCTGTAAAAAGCAGTTTGCGTAATAATGGACTCGGATATAGATTGGATTTAGCCCCATGGAGTGTCAAAAGCGACGAAAATGGTGTCCATACGCACAGATATGGGGATGGAGAGTGGGTGCAAGAAGTAATTCGTGCGAGAGATTTTTTTCGTTCTAAGTCTTTGTAAAACCTATCTCTTCATATAGTAAGAAAAGTTATGAACAATTGCTTAAACGCATGAGATGATTTAATATGGCAATGAGAAGTCAAATATACGAATGGACAAACACCGCACCCGGCGGAACAGGATTTACCCTCTTTAGACGAAGCACAGATTCTTCTGTGGCTCTTGCTAATGGAACAGAAACCTCAATTTTTATTGGTGGAGTCGGCTACAACATCACCAAACCTGCGGAAACAACCGCTACTCAATTCGTCGTAATTGAAGATGTTTCATGCACCCCTAATGCTGATACTCAATTGCTAAACGGTGGAAACACGCAAATCCGCATCAACACTACAAACTATTTCCAAAATCCCGATGTTACTCAACAGACAGGTATTCCGGGAACTGCATCCCCTTACCCTCGCGGTTATCAAAACATTCTAAAGACCTTTGACCTTTACCCCGACATTTATGTGTTGCCGGGTCAAGTGTGGGATGTTCTTTACACTCAAGGTGATAGAACCCTTGTCACCGCCACCCCTGCTGATGTTGTTGCGGTGTTCGTCAAATATACGCTATATGACGGCCCCGATGCACTTATCGCAAACAAACTCCTTGAACTCGGGATAACAGTCAACCCAAACAATGTTGATTGGTATAAGAGAACATTGATTGAACAACAATCGGCCTCCATGGGAGGAATGGCTTGATTCTTCGGAGTCTTGGAGAAAAAAACAAATATGGAGATGATTAAGTATGGCAATGAGAAGTCAATTATATGAATGGACAGCAACCGCATCAATCGTGGATATTCAATCCTCAATTTTTATCGGTGGAACAGGAAACAATATCACAAAACCTGCGGAAACAACCGCAACTCAATTCGTCGTGATTGAGCAGGTCGCTTCTTCGGGTTCAAATCCGGGTGGCTCGGCAACGAGTACTTACACCTCAACCGCAGGAAACGGTGGACTACATATGTTCGCACAGGTTCGTATCAATACAACCGATTATTTCCTTGACCCCGATAACAAGCCAAACGACGGTATTCCGGGAACTGCATCCCCTTACCCTCGTACTTTGACGCTACAACCTTCGTTCTCTCTTTACCCCGACATTTATGTGTTGCCGGGTCAAGTGTGGGATGTTCTTGTTGTTCAAAGAGGTGCGGCAAACAACGCTCAAGCGACTCAACAATGTTTCGTCAAATACACTCTATATGACGGCCCCGATGCTCTTATCGCAAACAAACTCTTGGAACTCGGTATTTCCGTTTCCCCTGCGAATGTTGATTGGTACAAGCGTTCCTTGATTCAGCAACAGTCGGCAGTTGTCGCTTAAAGCGAATCAACGGTTTGAAGTGTTTTGCTTAATGTGTTGAGCGTAAGCCATCATTGAAGGTGAACATATGAAACGGGTATCAAAGGTTATCAAGAAGGCTCAATCATTAGAACCTTCGGACAAACCACCTGCATCATTGTTGTCGGGAAATAAGGTAACAGGTTATTCTGTTAATTTTCCTATCGCCAACACTTGTCGCCCTTCAAAGGTTTGCATAGACACTTGCTATTATGCGGTGGGTGGAACATCATGGAATGCGAGCCTCCGAAAACAACTATGGTTGATGAATTATTGTCAAGAGAATCCTGTGGCATTTGCTGAACAGATTGTTCAAGAATACCATAAGAAAAAATTGACATACCTTCGTTGGAACGGTGGCGGTGATTTGTTCCCTGCTTCTGTTGATGCGTTGAATCATATAGGTGAGAACCACCCCGATGTCATTATATGGATTGTAACGAGGATTCCCGAATTGGCCTCAAAGGTTATGGATTATGGTTCTCTCCACTTACATTTTAGTCTTGACAAGCATTCTTTAGAGCGTCGTGAACAAGTCTTGTCGCTTATCAACAGGCCGATATTCTTTTCATATCAATGTGAAAAAGACGAGAAGCCCGATGTTCAACACTTGGTTGACAATCATGGGGTGTCTTTGTTTTTCTTCAACAATTATTACCTTACAGACCCAATCTATGAAACCGACTTTTCTCAATACCTTTGTCCACTTAATGTGAACCGAACAAATAAGGGAACAATAGTGGATTCCTGTGGCAACTGTAAAAAATGCTTCAATGGTCATTGGATTGAGGCACAGGCGTAAAACCTTAAGTTTGAATACTCTTCAAAAGGCTCACTTTCATATAGTAAAAAAACCATGTAAAGGATAGTGATGCAATATGGCAATGCGAAGTCAAGTATATGAATGGACAAATCTCGCCCCAACAGGGTCAACCTCAACCCTCTTTAGACGCTCAACCGATGTCCCTGTCGCTCTTGCTTCGGGAACTCAAATCTCCGTTTTCATTGGAGGAACAGGCTACAACATCACCAAACCTGCGGAAACAACCGCTACTCAATTCGTCGTAATTGAGGATGTTGCTTTGACACCCGATGGCTCACTCACTCAAACAGGCGGTCTTGCTCTTGGACGCGCCCTCACCGTTACATCCGAGGGAACAGGTAATACTCTTACAGGGGTTTCTGCCGCAGTACCAAGTGCAGGAATCACTACAAGTGGTAGTGGAACGGGTGGAGGAATAACAATTACTGCCACAGGTGGTTTGTACACAGGTGGAGGAATCGTTTCAAGTCTTGGCGGTAGTGGTTTTGCCGCAGGTGATACCATCACTATTGCGGCGGCAACCGCAGGTGGAACTGCTGATGTTGTAATCACTTTGACCGCAGACGATATTTGCGTTCCTCAAAATGGGGGTCATGCTCAAATACGCATAAACACTACAAACTATTTCCAAAATCCCGATGTTACGGCTCAAAGCGGTGTTCCGGGTCTTGCATCCCCTTACCCAAGAGGTGTCAACAACATTCTAAAGACCTTTGACCTTTACCCCGACATTTATGTGTTGCCGGGTCAAGTGTGGGATGTTCTTTACACACAGGGCGCATTCAGCCTACAAGCAGGTGAAGTCTGTGATGTTGTCGCAGTATTCATCAAATACACTCTATATGACGGCCCCGATGCTCTCATTGCGAACAAACTTTTAGAATTAGGGATTACAGTTAATCCGAACAATGTTGATTGGTATAAGAGAACCTTAATTGAACAACAGTCTGCATCTATGGGAGGTGTCTAAAATGGCAATGCGTAGTCAATTGTATGAATGGACAGGCACTACTGCCTTCACCCCCGACAACCAATCCTCAATTTTCATTGGTCAAACAGGAAACAACATCACCAAACCTGCGGAAACAACCGCTACTCAATTCGTCGTGATTGAGCAAGTCGCTTCAACAGGTGCAGTACCGGGCACTCTATATGCTCAAACTGCGGCTTTGGGTGGAACTCAAATGTATGCACAGGTTCGTATCAATACAACCGATTATTTCCTTGACCCCGATAACAAGCCAAACGACGGTATTCCGGGAACTGCTTCTCCATACCCAAGAACCTTGAACCTACAACCTTCGTTCTCTCTTTACCCCGACATTTATGTGTTGCCGGGTCAAGTGTGGGATGTTCTCGTAACACAAAGAGGATTGGGTGTCGCAGTAACGAATGTTGAATTACAAGCATTCTGTAAATACACTCTATATGACGGCCCCGATGCGCTTATCGCAAACAAACTCTTGGAACTCGGTATTTCCGTTTCCCCTGCGAATGTTGATTGGTACAAGCGTTCCTTGATTCAGCAACAGTCGGCAGTTGTCGCTTGAGATAACTTCTAAGGTTTAACCATAAGCAACCCATGAGGTTGTTTCAGTAGGGTCAACTGATTCTTTTGCAGGTTTGCGAACAAGGAAAAGTGATTGAACAATTTCTTCATTTGAACCATGTTCAATAAGTTGCGTTATTTTATCAATCAATTCTTCGGTTTTATTATCAATGTCCTCAACATATTGATTATCCACCGTCAATAAAACGGTGGCTACAATTTCAGCCAACGATTCATTTAGTTTATCTCTTTCATCATCGTCAACCTCTTTTGTTTCCCTTCGGTTGAGCAGACTTACTCCAAACATTCTCAATAAGTCCATATTTTCCATTTCAAGCAACACATCAAGCGTCTGTATATATTTGTTTTCTTCGCCCATGAACAGACTTTATGGTTGGAGGCTTATGAACATTTAGGCTTTTAACAGGCCATTCCTGCAACTTACTATATCAATGTGTATCGTCGCTTACTCTTCAAGTCCTTGAGGGGTCAATGCTTATACCTGTTGTCCTACACTTGAGATATGAAAAATACAGATTCCGACTTGGTTGAGGTCTTTTCTGTGGTAAAAAACGATGAGGGAAAGCAAACATGGTTCTTAAATAAGAACACGATTGAAGAACTCATAGCCCAACAACACACTAAAAACAAACAAATGATGGGTGATGAACAATACCTAAGAGATTTTTTATCGCCTTCTGTTGAAGAAAGGGACACATTTGCTTTTGTTAATGAGAGCAAACACTATCACGACTATGAATCGTCTATCAAACGCTATTGCTTATTGCAGATTTTAGAGCGTGATTTCACACTTGATGAAACCTGTTGGATTGACTCATATGGCTCTAAAACATCTGCTCGTTGGGCAACAAGTGAGATTTACCGTGATGTCAAAACATCTATCCCTAAAATGGTGTATTTTTTTGCCACCAACAATAATGATAAGTCCAAATGGGTATTTAGGGTGGAAACATGGGAGGATTTAGAATCTCAACTTACGATATACACGAATGAATCTCAAGACTGTGTGAATGAGGTATGGGAGGCTTTGAATGATTATTTCAATAATAATTGTCCGTTGAAAGGTGAGTTTTTCACACCCTCATGGAAATATGTGAAGGGGGAAAGGCGCACATGGGATGATTTAGCCCTCTCCAAAGACTTACGAGAAAATATCATGTTGCATATTGTTGATTTTTTCAACCATTTAGAAAAATACGGTGAATATGGCTTGAGTAAAAGTCGTGGCGTTATTCTTGCAGGAAAACCGGGAACAGGTAAAACCTTGACCGTTGACATTATTGCTAATGAGTTTTCAAATCACACACGCATTTATGCGACGGCTGAAACTCTCATGTCAAGACACGGCATCCGTGATATGTACAAAATGGCTCGCTTGTTGAGTCCAACAATTGTATTCATTGAGGACATAGATACTATTGGCTCATCCGATGATGATGATTCATATAGAACCCCGTTGATTGGAGAGATTTTAACGGCTCTAAATAGCGTGGAGAGTAATGACGGGGTTTTGACGATTGCCACCACGAATTACCCCGATGCGTTGGATATAGCACTCCGAGATAGACCCGGCAGATTTGATGCTCGCATAGACTATCCTTTGCCCGATAAGACCATGAGGAAAAACATTCTTTTGAAAATGCTCAAACCATTCAAGTTTCAATTAAATGGAAAGGATTTGACTAAAATTGTTTCGGCAACAAATGATTTCACAGGTGCATGGATTTCCGAATTGATACAACTTGCTTTTGCCTTTGCCTTACGCAAAAACCCCGATTCCCCCGATATAAACATGGATTGCTTAGATGAAGCAATAAGAACTGTAAAACAAAGCCGTTCAACAATAAACCAACATGATACCGACCAAAATACCGTTGACCTCTATTGATGTGATAAAATGAAATTGACAAACCACGACTCAAAATCCTATGAAAAAATACTGTCCACCTTTGACCTCAAGTTTCCTCGTAAGTACGGGGCTGAACGGTTAAGAAAAGGTTTCCCCTCACTCCGCTTAATTTTTGATGAACTTCAAGAAGGGAATAAAGGAAACCCGCCATCTCCCCTCGTCTATTCTCATACTGTATGGGAACGATGCGAAGGTCTTGACGAATCACTTAGAGATGATGTTGAAGCAAGGGCGAGGCGAGCGCATCCCTCATTTTGCCGTGAAGTCCACCTATACCTCTTATTGAGAGAGCGATTCGGTGATTCTGCTGAAATTGTCTATGATGCACAGTTGGATATGAAAAACAAAATTGATTTCCTCATTCAATCCCCTGTTGAGCCTGTTGCCATAAGGTTGCATACTCATGTTGAAACATGGAGAAGCAATTATTGGATTGGTAAGAAAAAGAAGAAGTCAACTGTGTTCAGCCTCAACGATGAGGTGCGGAAAAGAGCCGCAGAATTGCCATCCAACGATGATACGAAAACAGAAGTTGATTTCACAGTTTCACTTAACAAAGACAACTGCTATGAAATATCAAATGGGTTTTGGCTTTATTCTCAAGACCATGTTGACCAAGTGGTTGAAGAATATGAAAGACTTCACGAAGCATAAGTGCATAAACTCATATAGTCGTTTTAGACACTTATGAGCATGACTGATGAAGCATTCTTGGAACTCATAAGAGCAACGAGAGAGGATGTAATCACTATTCGCGACAATCATTTAGCCCATATCAATGATGATTTACACGAAATAAAAGACTCGGTACAAGAGATGAATATGCGTGTTACTGCCATTGAGGACACCATCAATACGATAAAGAGTCATTGGTGGAAAATTGCCACACTAGTAATTGCAGGTGTATTCGGTGTTGACATCGGCTCAAATATGATGTGAACGGGACACCTGTAAAAAGGAATTGTTCATATAGTAAATCCGATACATGGAATTAGGTTGTCATAATGTTCAATAGCAAAGGAATGAAACTTCTTGGATTGGGTGCGTTGGCTTTTGCCGCATTCAAAATATACAATGAATATAAGGCAACGAGCGATACTGATGAATCCGCAACAGACACATTCAATGCGGAATTGGTTCAACGACCTGCTGAAATATATGGTCAAAGGACAGGTCGTGCAGTAGGTCAAACCCTTTTGGATAGCCCATATGAAGAAGGGCTTGGAATGGGCTTACCCGACCTGCAACAGTCAACCGCATCAGCCCGTACCGCAGGTGGCGGTGAAACGGTAAAATCAACGATGTGGGATGGGCAAATAACAGACACTTCATTGAAATACCGTGTTGGTGCATTCGGAACGAACTTTTCGGGTTCGGCAATCGGTATAGCATATTGACGGTGATAAAATGAGAGATACGACAATTGCGAAAGGCGGAGAACTCGGCATATGGGATGCCGAGCAGATGGCCGCAGAAGTCGCAGAAGAAAGCGGTGGCTCAATGATGCCATTTAGCGGAGGTTCAATCATGGACAGTCCTCTTATTGACGCTACGAGAAATGACCCTTTCGCACTCGGCTCGTTTTGTTTAGGTACTGCTCTCGTCGTAGCAAGTCGCTTTGGCCCCGAAGAAACCTTTGGAGATAACGCAAAAAGAACAATGGGAGTCGTGGGCATATTTCTTGAGGGGCTTTTTTTAGGCCGTTTGACGAGAGGAATGGTAACAAAAACCCAACTCGCTGAAAAAGAAGTGGCAATCCACCGACTTGAAACTCTCGTTGATGCAATGGAATATGATAAAGCCGAAGCAATGAAAGAAGCAACGAAGAAAACCAAGAGGCAAATGTACTCCACCAATGGCGGAGTTATTGATGTGGTACACCCTATGATGGGTGGCAACACGATGAATGCCATGCAATCCTCCACCACTCCTGCATTCGGCCAAGCCCCTATCGCTATGCGAAGGGCTGAAAATGTCTTTTTTTGATTCAGCGAGCATTCAAATAGTGGATGCGCTAATTGATATTGATTCACATGAATGAGTTGTCCAATATCCATTGCCTCGGATGCAAAGCAAGGCACGAAACCGTAGTCGTTGACAACATTAAAGAAATGTTGGTGAAGGGTTCGCCTCGCTATCAAGCCAAAGGGATATGTCCCGAAGGTAAGACTTGGACAAAAATACTCAACAAAAATGAGCGTTCAATCCTATCTCATATGATGCCTGTTTCGGGTCAAGAAAATAAAATTGAAATCCCTTCTGCGGTATCTGCTGAAAAGTCTGTAAAAATTGACACAACGGTTACAGTTGAGCAGAATGTCGTGAAAAACGATGCACCCAAACAGAAAACTACATCAGACGAGCCTTTTAATTCTAATGAAGATACTGCCGAAAACCAAGAACAAGAGGAACTTCTCGCTCTTTTTGACACCGACGATGATTTACTTAGCACCCCTTCAATTGCACCCCTACAAGGTCGGGTGGAAATGGTTGAAGCGGAAATCCAAAGGCCAACCCCTGTTGAGAGTGATAAATCAAACAGGCTTGAATTGATGGATGAAGTATCTCAACTAAGGAATGATTTGAGAGGTTTGCATAAGCCAACCCCTCCTGCCGAACCTTTCCTACGACCTACGCCTGTTGCGAGGACACCCTCTCAAAGAACTCAATACATATCGGGCGAACAGGCATACAAATACGGCAAGCACTATGGCTATAATGAAGCCACATTCAGCCATGAACGATATAGAGAAGGATTATCACACCATTTTAAGCAAAGCAAAATTAGCCCTCGTTTCTTTGATGCCTTTACCCAAGGCTATATTGAAGGTGGAGAACGATTTTTGCTCTCCACACAGGATAAACCGCAAATAGGCGTTCCTGTGGGTGATGATTCAGCAATTAGCCCTAAAGCAACGGCAGGTTTGGCGGCAGTAAGCATTTTTGGTGCTTGGGTCGCATCCAAAGTAGGAAATAGGAGATGATTATTTGGCAATTCGGAGGCAGGGAGTACAATTCGTTATCGCAGATAACGGTTCGGAAAGTGAAACTGCACTTGAGCAATTTATTGACAAACCACAGTCTATTTTCACATCGGGGTATGGGAGTGCAGACTTTACTCAAAGCCAACAATTACTTGATAATCAATTCATGGTCGTTCAATCTATGGGGTCAACATCGGGTCTTTTTGCATCGGATAATGGGTGGACACCGAGAGGTTATTTGAATATACGAGTTGAAAGCACCTCGTATTATACGAATCCCGATGGTAAGCCCCAAGAAGGACTTAGTGGAACAGGTGCGCCATATCCTATTTTGATTAACAGAATGAGGTCATACAGTTCTTTTCCTCGCGTTTATCTGCAAGGCGGAACGACTTTTGACATCACATATTATATGGCGAGCAGTTTCATTGGGAGTCCCGATAATTTTTCGGGAACACTATATACGCAAACGACGAGAGGTTGAGGTGGATAGGAATGCAAACATCAATGATTAAGACTTTAGAAACCCCTGTAAGGGGAACTGCGGGATTGAATACCGCTATGGTGGCTCAATTAGGCGCAGTATATTCTCAAGAATCATTTCAAGTCTTGGGCATTTCTATGTATTCCGAATCGTCAAGCACCTGTGTTGTAGGCACATACATGGACACCGAAAATGATACTCCCACTCCATTCTTAGCGGTGAATACCGCAGGTGAAGGCGTTGGAACGGCAACATGGGTCGTTACGGGATTCCGTCAAACAATGGATTATGGAATCACAGGACTAAATGAACGAGCAGGATTATTCAACTTGGTGGAGATACCTTCAACCTCAACGAATTGGTCTAATGCGGGATGGGTTGCCGTGGGCCATGTGTGGACAACATCTGCTCCGTCAAACCTTAGTCCATTGATTGTTATTGTTGCTCTTGATGGGACAACAACCATCCATTCTTCGGAGGTTCTTGGAGTCAACCCTGCCTCCGCATGGGTATTAACAAGTTTCGGAACAACAACTACAATAAAACCCTCCATGATGTGTGATGTGGTCTATGACGCTCAAAACGATTCTTTAGTTGCCATAGGAAATGCAGATAATTCAGCCGTAGGTGCTGTCCGAACATATTCATGTTGGACTGAAATGGTAAGTGCGGCAGTTCCCCCCACCTTTATTTTTAATCAAAATTACGGCCTTTCCGATGTTGTCAATTATCCTGCATTTTTGAGGTCTTGCGCTATACAGACTCAAGACGCAAGCGGAACGACAGTCGCCAATCGCACCATTGTTATGAGTGTGGGATTCGTTGACAATACAAAAAACGGCTCTTGGACTTTGTATCAACCTAATTTTTCTAATCCGTGGGGGGGAGGAAACCCCCGTCTTTGTTGGATTGAAAAAGGAACGAATGTAGGAACGGAGTTTTACACCGCACAGGGTTTGAGTGCAGGTGATACTCCCAGTTATTTGACATTATGCAATCGTTTGACCGCAGACGGTGAAGACATATATTTCGTGGGAGGTATAGCCCCCGATGGTATTTTCGGATATGGGATTAGCGGAGTCCAAACCGATAGCACAGGCGGAGGTGCTGATAACATCGTCAATGCGGCAGGGGTGTCAACCAATGTAATTTTCACAGAAATAAAAAATATGATAAATCAATTCCGAGAAAACAATGTGGGTGATTACAACAATACCGACTCCACATCAGCCATAACGGATATTGTCGCCATCGGGAAAAATAATGGCACATCGGGCCGAAGGACAAAATTATATTCCGTAGGCTATGAGGAAAATGGGCGAAATGCACCAACTGTGGCTACGGCTTTGGGTGGAAATAAGGCATACATTTTAGCCATCAGCAGGGGCATGATACTTACAAGTAATGAAGTGGGGATTTCGGGAATATCTAAACTGCTATTTTTATCATCTGCAACACGGATGAAATTAGCCGTATTTACTCAATCGGATATTACCAAAATGTCATACGCAGAAGCAGATTTAGATTTGAGTGAGGGAGCATCAGCAATTCTTGATGTGTCTATTGCCACAGGTCATGCCGCATATGCGTGGTTTGAATATCTGCTATATGATGGAGTTGATTCACTTATCGCAAGAAAACTTAATGAAATGGGTGTAAGAGTAACAATTGCGAATGTTGAATGGTATAAGCAGGACATATTGAAGCAGGGCTTAGATGTTTCAACTGATTTCTTCAATGAATGGGGCGAACTCAAAATTGAAGAGAATAAGCAAAGAGATAAGTTTGCAGAACAATTTGGTCGCAAACGAAATCCAAAAAGACAAGTCCGTACAGAATTGTTTGATGATTATGCGGATTATGAGGACAAAGAATCTCAAATCAAGGAGTTCCCCGACTATGACCCTGCCAATGATGGAAACCCGTTCAAGGATGATGTTGCTTTGGAACAAGAAGTTGGTAAAACTCAAAAGGCGGTTGACGACCTTCGCAGAATTGAGGATTTGGTGGATGAAGAAACCAATGATGAGGCTGAATATGATGATGAAGCCGATGTAAGTGATTGGGGAGAAAACTGAACCCTTTAGAATCCTCCACCATGCCCTTTTTTTTCATTATATCCCTTGTAAGGGGTCTTAAAGAGGGTACTCAATCACCTCACATTAGAAAAAGAATGAATTGAAATAGTCGCTCAATTGAATAATGATGATATTATGGTTGGCGAAGAAGAAAAACCCGATATGGATGAATTAAGGGAGAAGGCAGAAGTCATAGCCGAAGCAACAGGTCGTTCTGTTGAGGCAATCATAGAGGATTTATTGGATGATGGAATCGTGAATCTATCAAACGAAGAAAAAAATAATAAGGATTTGGTTGAACAATTGAAAGAAGCGGCTGAATTGATTACTACTGTTCAAGCCATTTCCCAAGAGGTTTCCGATAACACAGTTTTGAACGGTGGAGAAAATAAAACAGATATTGTAGTGGAAACGACTCTTGAGGGTGATGTGGTGGATAGAGCCATTGAGTCCTTACAACTGAAAGCCGACAACATTAAGAAATTGGTCATTACTCTTGCACCTATATTCCTATTATTGACAGGCGGTTCAATGGAGGCTTTTGGTATTATTGATATATGGGATAGCGAAAGTGAGGATGATGATTACGACCCTTACTATGATGAAATCTATGGTTGCACCGCCCCCGATGCTGAAAACTACATGGTGGAGGCCACTATGGATGATGGTTCTTGTTATTGGGATGATAACAATGGCGGAGGTGGAGGCCCACCTCCTGCAAATTGTCAATGGACATGGAGTGATACCTCTTTCTTGGACAATGAAAACTTCTTGGTAATTCGTGCTAATTTTGGAGATGATTCATGCCCGCATGAAATGGAGGGGCGTTTTATCGTTGAACTACACAAAGATGATGAATACCAAACCGAGTATGAGTGGGACAACATAAAGTTTAAGCAAAATTATGAGGTTCAGCACTCCTTCTCCGATTTAGAATCGGGAATCTATCGGAATCACTTTATTTTTGAAGCCTACGATGGCTCAAGTTGGAATTGGGATTCACCCGAAACTCACGAAGTCTATGACACCTCTTGCTACTCTCAAACTGAATTGGATAATCCGAGCCTAAGTGCCGAAGGAAATGACTTGGTAATAGATATGGTGTTTTCCGATTTAAGTGATTGCGGTCAAGACATTCAAATCAATATAGAGGTGTGGAGAGGTGGTCAATTATATGACACCTTAACTTATGGTGAAGTCCATGAAGGCGTGTATTGGATAGATTCTATTGGCGACACTACTATTCGTGTTCAAGGTAAGGGGGAATTGATGGACATTCCCGATGGAGATGATTGGACTGTTAAGGCGAGATATAGACACGCTAATGCTGATGATTCGCCATATGAGAGTGAATGGTTTCAATCCAATTCTATCGTTATTGACGAAATTGATGATGCCATTTATGGTTGCACAGACATTACCGCAAAAAATTATGACACTATGGCAACAGATGATGATGGGTCATGTGAATATCCTCCCGACGAGCCTTGCGAAGTGGAAATACAAAATCATTATCGGGGTCATGTCGCTGATGATGAGGAACAGGATGCTATTTTGATTGCATTTAGAGTTGCCCCAAGCAACTGCGAGGGTGAAAAGGTGGAAATAGATATTGAACTGTATCAAGACGGATATGATGCCAATTATACTCATTGGGTTGAGATAAATGGTGATAATCAATACACCGATATTTCACATACCTTTGACGGTGTTGCCGTTGGCAATTCGTGGACACCAAGAATCACGGCCACTTTAGATGGTGAGCAATTAGAACAGGTTTTATTTTGGGGGATTGATGTTGAAGAACAAGAACCCGAAACCTGCGAAATTAACTTATTTGGGATTACTCTTCAAACGAACAACACTACTGCTACTGTTGCTTTTGACCTTGATTGCGGATATTATGAAAACGACCTTGAGGGCTACAATGTAAGCGTTCAATTCTTGATTTATCATGTTAATGAAAAAAATAGTGGGGCAAATGGGACAGGGCCTTTGGAATGGACTACTCAATTGTATTTCATTGAGGGCTATGCAGACGATATTCGGACTTTAGCATTGGACAATTTTACTGTTGAAAATACGACTCACTACGATTTCTATTGGTATGCGATTTGGACAGATGCCGATGGCAACCAACAATTTATTGAGCAAACTTGGTTGAACCGTGAATTATCACCTTAATTGTCAAACTTCAAATAGTCGCTCGGATGAGTATAGGTGATTCATATGAGTGTTTTTCGTAAATGGTTTTACGCATTCGCTCTATGGGCGCAAGTTCCAAAGCATACAATGTCGTTCTTTGGTTTAAGGGATGAATAGTATGAGAAAAGAAATTATCACAGAAAGTGTTGTCGTGGGATTGACAACTTTAGGGATAGGTTCAGCCATGATGCTCATACCAATTCGCCAAAAGTGGTGGCCTTTCGTTGGAACATTTTTGGTTGGTTTCTTAGCACACATAGGTTTTGAATATACAGGTATGAACGAGAAGTTCTGCCGACAGATTTTAGGAGATGAATGATATGGCGACAGGATATGATATACAATGCCAAGCAGGAGATTTATACACTCGTCAATGCTTCATAGGAAACCCTGCTGATGGTAAGAAAATTATTGCATACACTTCTTCGGGCGACCCAATAGGGTTTGACCAAACAACGGGAAAAACATACCTTCAACGACTTGACTCCACAGGTAATGCTTATCAGCCATATGGTAGTGCAGGTGTGCCATATTCAATCATGGATAGTGGGCCATTATCATCTTTGCTTGGTAATTGGATGCCATCGGGCGGTTCATCATCTCAAGACTTTCTTCGCTTAATGACTTTACCCGGCGCACAGGCAAGAGTACGCGCCTCAACAACAACTGTGCCGTGGTATTACAATGTCTTTGGGTTGAAATACAGTCCAAGAGTCGTAGGACAACCCCCTCTTGGATTCTCGGCTGATGAAAATGGAGTTTCAGCAAATGGTGATGAAACCAACACAGAAATGCGAGAGGATATGTGGAGTTCAAAGGATAAAAAAATCGTATATGGTGTTCTCGGTGCAAGTGCCGTGGCGGTTTTGGGAGCGTTATTTTTGGGTGATTCCCCGTTGACGAGGTGATGTTATGAGCAAAAAAATGGAAAGTGAATTGAAAGCGATTGAAGAACACCAAGAAAACAAGGTTGATAACATACAATCCGAAGTTACAGTCCAATTATTGTCTTTTGCAGGACTTACAATTGCTTTTGGAATCGGTTTGATGCGAACCATTCAAATGTATAGGCGCAGTAAAAGCCAAATCAAAAACTTGAATTAGGCAACATTCATAACCCATAACTTTCTCGGAGATATTGGGACTCATTATGTTTTCAATCATAGAGGCGGATAGCATTCAGCACATGAAAACTATGCAAAAGGAATCTATTGATTTGATTGTAACAAGCCCGCCCTATGCCGCCAATAAGGAATATGAAAATTGGGATTCTGTTGAGCAATATAAACAATTTGCTAATCAATGGATGGAATCAGCAGTACCTCTATTGAAAAATAATGGTTCTTTATTGCTCAATGTGGGCTATACAAAGGTGGGTAAGAATGAAACCCTGCCGTTATCCTATTTGTATCACGAAATTGCCTATCGCTTAGGGCTGAAAATGGTTCAAGAAGTGGTTTGGCGATATTATGGGGGTATGGCCTATAAATTGAGATACACTCACAGAACTGAACGCATTTTATGGTTCTCCAAAGACCCCGACGCTTGCACCTTCAACCTTGATAGCGTACGAGTTAAGGAATGGCAAATGAATGGCAAAAAATTAACTTCACCACCTAAAAGGTGCAACCCACTTGGTAAAAATCCTACGGATATGTGGGAGATAAAACACATCCGTTTCAATAACAAAAAGGAAAATATGGGCCATCCATGTCAATTCCCCGAAACCATGATTGAAAGAATAATTCAAGCCCACTCAAACGAAGGAGATGTAGTCCTTGACCCGTTTGTTGGGAGTGGAACGACTTGCGTAGTGGCTGAACGACTGATGCGAGATTCAATAGGCATTGAGCAGAAATCGGAATATGTTTTGATGGCTCATAAGAGAATGAAAAAAAATGGATTCTATATGAGGGAATAATTATGAGCATAAGAGAAAAAATTGGTAAATTGACTACGCCCCTCTTTGTTCCTTTGCGGAAAATGGTTGTTTGGAGTGATAAAAAAATTGGAACTTGTGATATGAAATTGACGCTTGAGCCGAGAAATCCAAGTGATTTAGATGGGTTCGCAGATATGGATTATAGCAACGAAACAATTTCGGAATTACAGAAAAAAATATCAAAGGATAAGGCAAACATTGTTGGTTTAGGGGAGAAGGATTTAATCTGCTATTTCTGTCGGAGTCAATTGATTTGGGAAAATGATAATCGCTTTGAGGATTACGGCATAAGCGGTGAAGGTCAAGTGGTATCATTGAAGTGTAGTAAATGTCCTGCCACCTTTGAAGGATTCCTCCGAGAACGGCCTTTGAATGATTGTGAAGAGTAAATAATTTGATAAGCCATCTCTCACTACATTAGAATATGGGGCGAGGCGGAGCGAAGAAAATGAATCATCCGATGATTGTTAAAGCGGTTGATGAGGTTTTGGAAATCAATCACTTGATGAAATATGATTTGTTCAAAGAAAGTGTTGTCCTGCGCTACATTGACTTATCTCGTACTGCAATAATGAATAGGAATGATTGGCAATCCGCATGGAAAAGGTGTGCGAGAACTGCTTTGAAAAGGCTAAATGAATATGATGATTGGACTGTAATCAAGTATAAGGTTTTAACCGATATTGTGTTTGAAGGTAATAGGATTGTTCGTGAAGAAATTGCGATAAAAAAGCGTGTAAAACTCTCGCAATAAGCGAACACTTATCATCCAAGCGTGTGTGATTGTATTATGGGTTCGGGCAACGATGTGGATGAACCCTCGTATATTGACCCCTTACAAGGTGAAAGGAAAAGAGTTTTGAACGCTTTTTCTAAAGGCGTTGATGAAATTATTGATGCGTTGAATCTCCCTGCGGGTGAGGATATACCCTCGTTTGATGGTTTTTTTGAATATAGGGATAGTGTTTTGAAAACTCATAAGGGGGAGATTAACCAAGACCCTTCTTGGTGGAGAGAGCAAATTGTACGCGATTGGGTGACTATACAATCTCGCGTTCGCCTTCAAATGGCGCAAGACCACTCTCGCCAATTTGGTGAAACGATTACAATGAATCCTTTTATTGAAGGCAATAGAATCAATTCTTTACGAGTAATCACCTTTGAACAATTCCTTTTAGAGTCTAATGCAGGACAATTCCGTGAAGAACACTTTTATTGCGACAAAGGCCGAAAATGGCTCAAAAATGTTCGCACAGTAATGGAACAATATGGTTATACCCATATTCAAAAGGTTGACTTGGATGGACTACAATACCTTGAAGTGAGCAGAAACCCTCTATGAAGTGATATTATGGAAACAGATGATTGGAATAAATTAGCGGCACACTCATTCATTACGGCTCGGCAAATGATTATCGTTTGTTTGGTTCTTGAAGTGGTGGTCGGAGGATTATTCATTTTGATTGCGAATAGATTCGGAGTGGCTATGGGGGATTTCATATGGTGGGTGCTACAATTTTTTGGTTTAGTGGTTGCTACGAATCTCGGTGCGGTTATTCTTGCTATCATGGCTCAAAAGACGGCTAATGACATCGGCAAAATGTATCGTGAAGTCTTTACGGCTGATTTTTACAAGACGGTGGATTCAATGACTACATTTCGTTCATTCTTGATAGAAGAGGCTGAACAAGAGGGCAATTCCTTAAACGATGAAATGCGTGATTTAGCGCAAAAAATGTATCGTGTTATGCGGGCTGAATTAGATGTAAAAGCGGAATCTGTTGAGCCTATTCAGCCGTTGGGTGAATACGCTGATGATGCTGAACTGTTTGGTTGATTTGATTCATGGACATACCCCTGTGTCCGAACTTCTTTGCGCTAAAAAACGCATGACTGAAACAAAAAACCCTAAACTACAAAGGAATTAAGAAACTCCTAAGTGTGCTGATTCATATAGTATTGCGGATAAGTAAGGGTATGAAAATACCCCGTTCTGTTCTGTTAATCAGCATTTTTTCGCTGATTTTCCTAAGTGCGGTGTTCGCTCAAATGATTCACCATGAATTAACAGGCTCTATTTTTACTGATTATTCCGATATGGCAGGATTCATGGGTAAGTGGGTTATTCTTGGGTATTTGCTTGATTTGGCATTTGTTGGTGTGGTCATTCATTTTTTACGAGCAAGGTTTCGGAAAAAGAATGGATTAAAATAGTCGTTCAAGAGAATAGGGGTATAGTATGATGCTCTTAAATTAAGTGATTTCATATAGCATAGGTGCAAAATAACAGGTGAACGAACATGGCAAATCAAGACCCCCAACCCGAAATCTATGAAGTTATCAGCACTTTTGATACTGCCTTAACGCCCAATACGGGTTTGGCAGGTTCGCAGGTCGTAACCAATATCAACACATTCCAAGCAAACAACGAGGTTGTTCGTGTATATGGCATCAAAATCAATATCACCGACAATGCGGCAGTACCCGCAAACCTTGACCCTGCAACTGCGGCTAATTGCGATTATAGCGTAACCATTCAAGCAGGGCCAGCGCAAGTGCCTTCGTTCACATTCCGTATGCGCCCAACATGGGTTTCCGACTCAAGAGTATTGATTTTCCCAACGCCTGTTCTCATCCTGTTTAAGCAACCATTCCAAGTTACGGTGACAAACAATTCGGGGAGTGGTACTGTCGCAGGTGGCCGCATCGTAAGCCTTGAATTGATTTCCGAATTGGGCATTCAAAAGGTGGCTTGCTGAAATAGTGAGTTCATATAGTAAAAGCGAGAGATAAGGATAGAGTGATATTATGGCAAATCAAGACCCTCAACCCGAAGTTTATTCTGTGAGTTCAACATTTGACGACCTAAGCGGTGGAGGTTTAGGAACATTGGCAGGTGCAACAATTCAAACCACTATCAATACCAATCAAGCAAACAATGAAGAGGTTCGTGTGTATGCAATCCAAGTGGATATTCAAGGTGCTGATTTTGCCGCACTTTCACCACTTACAGGGACTAATTGCGATTTTAGCCTCACTATCGGAGTCGGCCCAAACAATGTTCCTTCGCAAACCATTAGGCTTCGCCCTATATGGAGTTCGGAGGATAATATGTTGAGTTGGCCGACACCAATTCTTGTACTCTATCAGCAACCGTTCTCGGCTACAATCACGACAAATCAAGCCCTCGCCACAGGTGCGGCCAATGGGCGCATCATTACTATCAATTTCATTAGCGAGTTGTCTATTCAAAAGGTCGCCTGTGCGCCTTCGGCAACAGACTATCCTCGCTCGCAACTTGGTATGTGAACGGGGGAATGAACAATGGGTGAACCAATAGACGGCCAACGCAAACTCAAGCAGGGTTATGCAAAGAAGGGATTTCAAACCCCTTATGCTCAAGTTGGCGAAAGTGTTGACCCTAATCCACCTCCACCATCATCATATTCAACGACAACCCATGTAGCGACAAGTCCTGTTCAACCGGGTCTTGTTCCACGCCCTGCTCAAAGAGATGTGGTTGCTCTCGGCAATATAGCATCCTTTCGGAACTATAACAATGAAGTCTATCCGTGGCATCTCGTACCGAAGGGTAATTCAAGCAATATCATTAAGCGCGAGAGGGAGAGTACCATAACGATTGCCGCAGGTGCTTCATTTGACCTCATAGATTTGTATGTTTCCGATTCGGGGGCAAACACTCAAGCCTCTTCTTCGGGTACTGCGGTTGGCCCGACTCCTGCTAATTTGACAAACGAGTTTTGGGCAATCAAGAAGTTTGGTCATGCTGAATTGAATGGAATAACATCGGGCATAACATACCAAATTATCGTTGATAATGAAATTGAATTGTCTTGGTCGGATTTCCAATTATCTCCTTCTGCACCATACAATCAATTATGGGAGTTTGAAAATCCTTTTTCTGTCAATGAAAGACTTCAATTCCGTATTATCAATGGAACTGTTAATCCATATGATACCTCCGTCGCAGGAAACGCTATTGATGCCACCTTCGTTGGTTGGACTGAACAATATGTCTATGGTTCGGATGATAGGTTCAACAATGTTGAGCCTATATGATGAAGCGAGTATTGAAATAGTCGCTCACATGAATATAGTCAATGACGAACTTTCTTACGGGAACAAATCGTGGTCTTGGTGGATTGCGTGTTGATGATGCTTCAACAGATGTGTTCGGTGTGAACCACATTGTATTTTCAAGTGGTGCAACTCTTACCGACAATGGCAACGGCAAAGTAAGCATAGCCATAAGCGGTGGCGGTGGTGGAGGTATGACCACATGGATTGTTGCAGGTGCATCGGGTTCAACCGTAGTCAATGACGGGGAAACAGTTACAATCACAGGGAGTAGCGGAATAACAACGGCTGAAAGTGGGAGAACAGTAACCATAACTCCCACAGGAGTTCTTGAGGATTTGAATACGCTTGATGCGCCTTCTGCTGATGGAGAGTTTATCGTAGCAACAGGCGCAGGTGCTTTTGCATATGAGTCGGGTGCAACCGTGAGAACGAGTCTTGGACTTGGAACGATAGCAACACAAGATGGTGAGGATGTAGTCATAACAGGTGGTTTAATCAATTCACGCGCACCCGTATTATCTGTAACCGATGGTGGTGTAGTTGACCTTGACGATACCCTAAGTGGTTATTTGATATTCTGTGAGGGAACGGCAACTTTGAACTTAGGGGCGATAACGCTTCTTGGTTTTCAAGCAACCATCACCCTCATAGGTGTAGGAACAGTAACAATAATCGCAAGTGGAAGTAAAACCATCAACGGAGTGGCAAGCGTAGCACTTTCAACGCAGTATAATGCCGTTTCAATAGTGGGCTTAGACTCCGATACATTCTTCGCTATCGGTGTATGAGGTGATTAAGAATGGGTATGAACTCAATGGTTGGTGTTTGTCAACAACAGAAGAATAATTCTGGCCCCGCACCTGCTATAACAATCACAGATGTTACCTTTCAAACTAAGAGTTATGGAACAACTTTGGTCGCAGACCCCCCACCCACACCAATTGCCGTTTCCGACCAAATAACCACCGTCTTAAATGCAGGTAATTCTTTTACTGTTCCTGCTGATGGATTGGCACAGTATTATTCGGGTTCAAATACCTCCCAACAGGTGTTCCATGTAATGACAGTTGATTATACTGCTAATTTTGACGAATCATCATTACCTTCGGGTAGCATCAATTTAGGAGTTCAATCAGCCACTATAAACCAAACCTCAAGAACAGGAGATGCCGCAAACGGAAACACCATTGGCGCATCGGCTACTGCGACAAGCGGTGGCGGAGATATTGGAACTGCCCGATTTACTATCACAGGTGATGGGTCGGTTGTCACTCAAATTGCGGTTACAACCGTAGGAACAGGATTCAATGTTGGCGATACAATCACTTTTGCAGGAACAAGTGCGGGTGGCACATCAGCAGGAACTTTCTTTTACACCTTAACAGAAAATGATATAACGGGCAATTGCTCATTTGTCTTTGAAACGACTATGAATGAAGCCCCTGCCATGACTCAATTAAGCACATGGCCGCTTGAGGGGAATGTTCAAGGGGCATTCCTCCCCGATTCCTCAAAAATAAGTGGAGTGAGAATTACTACGGTTGAGGAATTAAATCGGAGTGATGTATTCCTACAAAGTCCGATTTTAGGTGAAGAGGCTTTCCCGTTGCTTAATGGTGTTCAAGTATTGGTGGGGAGCGAAGCGAGTGGGACAAATAGTACAGATAGATTAAACAGAATTGTTTTTGCCGCCCAAAACTTAGGTGCAAACTCTTCTTTTGACCTTGTAGTAAAGGTTCTTTTGGGTGATGGGAGTTATGTCACAAGCCCTGCTCAAACAATAACTGTTCCTTCGGGCGCAGTTAAGACCAACCTTATAGCGGGATTAGGAATCAATTCATACACCACTTCAACTGCGGCTCACGGTATTCAATTAGGTGTTGATGTTACACCTATTGACCCTTCGCAGGTTCTTGTTTCAGCACTTAACACAGGAAACTCATTTACCACACCCGAATACATTCCTACTCCGACTTTGATAGGTATGGCGCAAGGATTTAGCAACCCTGCTCAACAAGTTTTACATTCTTGGTTGCTCAATTTAGATACCTCCACACTCACTCTATCGGATTACCCTTCAACTTCTTTAATTGTTGAATATGTGTTTTCATGGGATGCTGATGCAACAGGTGTAGGCCCTGCCGAGGGTATTTGTTGGGATGCAGACACAGGCGTTCCAAGCACCGTTACGGGGCCTGTTGGGTCTGTATTCACGCAAACTATCGGGCAAGAGTTGGATAGTATCAATACCAATACTTTGATTCCACAGGCTTCAATCAATTTCCCTGTGGTGGGTGATGTAAATACTGATTATTCCGCCTCATGGAAAGCCTATTCACCTGCCGCCGCCGCACCTGTTGGCGCACCTTACACAGTAAATCTCCAAGTAAGAATACAGAAAACAGACGGTTCTTTTAGTGAATCACCTGTTGTTCCTTTGAATATGACCGTTGCAGGTGTTACCCCTACAATGGTTTGATTCTTCGCAGGTTCAATAGGGTGATAAGTGCTTTGATATAGCAAAGGTAAATCCCTATATCATGGATGAACTGCAAGACCCGCCACAGACCCAAAAAAATGTGTCCAACAAGGAACTGAAAACCATCGTTATTGATTTAGGGGCGGATTTGGTTGACACTTTAGACTCAATACATAATGCCATATTAGCGACACGAAATCAAATATCAGCCCTCAAAAAAAGAATGGATGATTACGACCATTGCGCCACTAAAGAAACAATCCCAAAAGAAGGAAACGACACACCTCCTAAAAATGCTGATATAGACGATAATTATTCAGCCTACATTGCATAATTAAGGAATGAAATCGGGATGTATTTTTGATTTATCAAAGTCAACTCCATAGACGCTTAACTCTTTGAGCCACGCAGATATTTCATCCTCTTCAACATCAAAACCTGCATCATTTGTATGTTCAATAATGGTATTGAGGTATGATAGCGTGATTGTTTCGGGTAATTGTTTCAACTGTGCTTTTAGCCTAAACAATGCTTGAGTCGCCCGAAGAGGGTCGGGAGTGATAAGTGAATGACGCTCCAACCATTCTATTGACTGTTTCAAATAAGCGTCTTTTTGACCTTGACGATAAATTAAGCCGAACAATCCAACATTGAAATGTTTTCGTATATCGTCGCCCATTGTTTCCGAAGCCATCAAATCATCCATTTCCCAAAACAACGCGTGAGGTTCAGCCATAAAGAATTGATTCAATACGGTTTCACCTATGCTTTCGTCAATCGTGTGCAAATAGGTTATAGCCTCATGGACTTGATATTTTGGCCTCACACCCTCAATGTTTGTTCCAAACCCATATGTTGCATCTATTTCACCTCGCTCACGCCATATGTCTATATCCCCTTCAATAGCCTCACTCACCCACAGGTTTGTTTTAGAAGGTTTGCGAGATTGAAGTCCCTGCCTATAACGCATTATGGATTCGTAATTTTGCTTGCTTGATTTAAGGCAAATCGTTCCGCAACAAGGAAAATAATTGCCTATGAACTCTTGACCCCGATTTCTCCAATCCACATAATATGCTATTCCTTCACCGTGTTTTGATTCTTCGTGGATTGGACAAGTATCATAAAACCCGTTATAATCCGCACCCATGAACCAATGAAACAATGATGCTTCATAAGGAATGGCGTTTGCTATAATCACTTGAAATAATCACTAAGCGTCGTTTGTTTGTTTCCCGAAGAAAACAAATCATCCAACCAATCAACGAACAGTTCATATTTTTGTTTGTTATAATCCGAGCAACCATAATTTTCAATGAGGTGTGCCATCAAATCCCTATATTTTGAAACACTTTTGGGATAAACAGTCAAAAGCAATTTACCTCCGCATTTTTCTTGAACAAGCAAATCGTGATTACATTCTCCGCATACCTCCTTTTTCTTAGGATTTGATGCACCACACTTCATACAAGTGGCTTGAATCGTCGTGTCTTTTATTTGACGACAACGCTTTGTTAATGGTGGCCTTCGGTAACTGTGATTGCATTTAACGCACCGAATTGATTGTTGACCGAATGCCCGAATGTTCCCCCTCATATCCCTTAACAAGTGCCTATCCAATAGACGGGATGATTGGTCAATGTTGTCCACCCCAACCAACAATGAGCCTAATTGAAACTGTGCATCCACTTTGCTTCTCATATTCGGTAATGAAGTATATGGATTTGATTTTGGGCCATCTGCTATATCATCTGTGTCGTGAGTGAAACCGATTCCCTCATATTGTTCAACCGTTCCCAAACGATGCTCAACAAACGAGGCTAAATCATCTAATTCTTTGGGGTGGATTTTGTTTTGAGTGGCTTCATAAAAGTCAACGCCATATGAGAACCCTGCATCCACATTCATTGCTTCTTTATCAATCTCGGAGGGATTCAATCTCGTTGTCAAAATAAGTGGTGCATCCATTTGTCCACCTCTATGTGCTGATAAGAATGCTCTTGAAAAATTAAGAAGACAATCCAACAAGAGAATAACACAGTCAATATCACCATCACTATTTCTTCTCCGCCCTGCGATTGAATACGGGTGGAAATAACCTCCCTTAATGTCCGAGAAACCTATCAAACGGCAAAGGATAGCCCCCGATGTATGCGGGGCAAGAGTAGCGAACAATTGACCCACTAAATCCTCTCCTTTGTCGCATGAATAAAATGGTTTTTCCCCATATAAGCGAACAAGCAAATCATCCATGAACTGTGCCGTTTTGAGTAATTCTCCTTTGAGGCTTGTCGGTGCAACAAAGTCTTGAACACGCATTTCAACCACTTGTTGCACATCAACCAATTCTTCACCATAGCAATCCTTGTCATAGCCCAATTCTTTACAATTCTCTATTGACAAGCCGATTTCCGCAGGTTTGAAGTGAGTCAAAGTCATATCAACCATATCAAAACGAATTGTTCCATCCCTAAATACCGACAAATCATGCTTATGGCGTAAGAGGGCTTTAGCCATGTGTTCGGGAAACTTTTCTTGAGAGGTTAAGCCTTTGACACCCTTCAATTTATTTGAACGATAGCCCACGATTGCCCCTGCCTCTTCGGATTTTGTTTTGAAGTCATAAACAGGCCAACTTGATTTAGGGTCGCTCCATGTAGGTGAATATAGGAACTGTGTCGGCAATTGACTGTTTGGACACATTGTTTCTGTTGTAAGCCATGTGGGATTGTTTTTACCATCCTTTGCCTGTTGCCTAATTGTTTCTGCTTTGATTTCCATTTTTACATATTCGGGGGCATAACGCCACCCTATCTGCAAAGGCTTTTTGCCAATTTTTACTGCATCACTTATGAGTCTTGATGATATGTCGTGTCCAACAGGGATTAGCCCATGAATAGGAGGCTTCATTTCTCTTCGGGACACTTTTTCGGGTTTTGCCATCCGTGTTCCTATCCTGTATGTTACTCTTGGCTTAACCGTATATGGTGCGATTGAATTAACGAAATCAAGACCATTATCATATGATGAACCTTCTTTTTTTGACCCTTCAAGGTGGATATGAAGCAACACTTTAGAGGCATCTCCATAAAGGGTGTAGCGTTCATTTTCGTGCTTAACATTTACATTCAATCTGTATATCAACTCAATACATGATTCATGGACTGTGGCTTCACCGCTTTCATTATCAAGGGTGATGTTATGACAAAGTGTTTCAATTTCTTTACCTGTCAAATCATTGAAGTGCGCTACATATTCGGGGGTCATTGGAATATCATCGTTCTTTGATTGCTCAAGAGCCTCTTCAAAGGTTTGAGCATATGTGCAATTATGTTCCTTGAGGACTTCTTCGTGCCATTCTTTGACATAAGGTGATGGCATGAGAGGATGATTATTTTCACGGAACTCCCCTGCGGGAATCAATATCTCCCCTAAATCCCACACCTTCTTTATTTCATCACTTTCGGTCATAAGTTGACCTTTCAAAATATCCTCACTTATTTCCTCTTTATTGATAATCCGCTTTGCTGAACCGTCTTTCAATTGAACATATGGCCCATCAATAGTGGTGCAGGGAGATACGACTGTCGCTTTACCCGGCCTTTCAATTTTCATTTGAGTGGCAGGAATAATGAAGTTCCCCGTAGCATACATTGACGCAGGATGAATTGATGTTGCGGCCAATCCTGCACCTCTTGAACGACCATAACGAAGCCTAAAGCCCCCTACGGCCATAGGTTGAGAAATGGTGGGTCGCCCTGCCACCGCGTCGCTGATGTATTTTTCGTTTGCTTTGAACTCAACAATTTCATCCTCTTCTTTTGTTTGTTGACAATAAGCATCTAAAAAACCCCACCCATCTAATTTCAAACGGTCTGTGTGCTTTTTCAATTTGGGGGCTTTTAACAACATACCTTCGCAAAGAACGAGAAGCATACCCTCTCGCACCTTGTTGCTTGGGACTCTCCTTAAATCCCTGCCACCCGATACTTCTTTGCCAACACCCTCTCCTGTGATGTATATTGGAACGGTTTGACATATAGACCTCATCTCATTTGCACTTGGCTTATATTGCAGATTATGATATAGCATCACTTCTTCAATATAGCGTTCAACCTCATTTGCTTCAATTTGAGGCTTTTCTAAACCAAAATCCCTTCTCAAATAATCGGCCAATAGGACTGATATTGCTTGCCCCGTACCTCCTGCGGAACGAATCGGCCCTGCATAATTAACCGACAAACATTTTGAGCCGTCTTTGTTTTCCATAATTTCACATGACACGACCCCCTCAAGAGGGGCAACGAGGATTCCTTCGGTGATAACTGCTAAACCCGCACAGATTCCATGATATATGGCAACCGCTATTTCAGCAGGAGTGCGTTCTCTTTTCTTTGTTGCGAATCTGCTCTCTAAGTCTGCAACCTGTAAGGAGTAATTTTGAACAATTGATTCCATACATACAATCCGTGAAATGTCAATAGCGACTTGTTCTCTATCCCCTTCATGTTCCTTAGTTAATTGGCGGATTTGATTTGCCGTATCACGCTCATGCAAAAACTCAAGCAATTGGTGAACTCTTGAAGCCATATCAGCCGCTTGAGGGATTTCAACCACATCTCTTGAGTCTAAGGATTTGCTTCTGCAAAATGATGCCACTTTGTAGGCTTCATCCACTTGCTTTTGAAGTTGCGTGAAATAATCCGCCTGTTCAGCAGACATAGCGTTTTCATCCATATTGGTCGGTGTATGCTCGCCACATTTAATCCTTGCTTTGATTATTGACCCTATATCCTTTTTGTTGAAGTATTTTTTGGACTTTCTTAATTTGATTACCCTGCAATTCAATGTTGTTGTCCTTTACTGTTCCGCCTGTTGCACATTTTGATTTTAGCATTTTTGCTAATTTCTTAACATCAATTTTAGCGTCTTTAACGCCATAAACGATAGTTACATATTTTCCAAAAGAGCGTCTTTCGGTATTTATTTTCAAAGTCGTTTCCGACACGGCTATTTCTTCACACACACATATTTCGGATGGCAAACCGCAGGTTGGACAAACGCTCATACAATACCCTCTCAATTCTTGATGCCTCAAAGTGGGCGATAATCCGATAGATTCCTGCATTCATCCTCATCAGCCACCGTAAATCTGTAATAAATTGGCAAAGGTGTTTGAGGATAATAGTCAACTCGCCCCTTCTTCAAAACAATGACTTGGAACTTGCCTTTAGGTTGGAAATACTTTTTTGGATTTGCCTTGCTTGTCGGCATTAACGATATGGGTTCTAATCCCATGCTATCATCAACACCCCATTGGTAATTCTCATCAAAAGTCAAATCATAACGACCAAAGAGATTTTCTAATTCCGATATTTCAACATCAGCAGGATTTGACCCGCGACCTGTGGCGACTAAATCAAGGTTGATACGAGGGTCTGTTTGGAATGATGTTACAAGGACTTGATTGTTGAGTTTAGGTGTTTCCAATTTTTCCTTTAATAATTCAAATATCTGTTGAGCGTGGCATTCGCCCACTTGAAGCGTGTCAAGGGTTGAACGGAAATTGTCAAAATCAACCTGCCACCATATGTCGGCATAATCCTTGTCCAATTTTTCGTCTTGAACGCTATCAACCTCATGGGGTGCAGTTTCATTACGCCCAAGAGTCTTACCTGTAAAGCCCGACATAGTTCCATAAACAACGAGCCTATGGCGATAAACAGGTATAAAATTGGCAACCCATTTGCGCCCAACCTTTGAGATGATTGGTTTCCCATCGTGGTTGACTTTTCTCATTGAACGAACTGTTGTATTGAGATTTTTTGCGGCTCTCGTTGCTGAAACCCCTTTGGACATTTCATGCAAAAAGGGTATTTTTTTGGCGGTGGGAGGCTTCAAAATAACGACTTGGTTAAGGTTTCCCTTCTTTTTCCACTTGATGCCTCGCAAAGCCAAATAACGATAAACAGACCGCCTATCCGTTTTCACGAACTTTGCGGCTTTATCAACACCCCATCCCATTTTTTCCATGAGCATAAGTGCTTGTTCAACTCTCGCTACAACATCAGCAGGTTGTAATCGCACCATTAGTCCTCACACTCCGAATACAACGACCTTACCGCCTTGTTCTTTGATTCTGTGTTCACACATTTGAATATACCGCTTTACATTATCTATTCCGATGGAATAATGACCCAATTTATCTGCCGCCAAGACGGTTGTTCCCGAACCTACAAACGGGTCAAGAATCACCGCATTAGGCGGAGCGACGGCTTGAATCAATGCCATAGGTAATTCAAGAGGGAACGGTGCAGGGTGTTTTTTTCTTAATTCTCTTTTGAAGTCAAGAATTGTAGGCAAGGTGATTTTGTTTTTTATGACGGTCTTTGGATTTTTTACAAGCCAATAAATATCCTCATGTATCGGTGTGAACATATGCACATTTTGTTGGTGTGATGTTTTACGATTCCATATGAGTCGTTGCTTAACATTCCAATTAGTTTGGTTTATGAAATCTGTGGGCGAAACAAAAACATGAGTCTTTTTGACCAATTTACCCTCTTTGTTCTTAACAGTTATTTTTGTTCTGTCCTTATGATTGAAGAAAAGCGAACCTGTGGGTTTAACAATCCGATGCAATTCATCAAGCACTTGAACCATCCACGACTGATATTCATTTTCATCAATGAAGTCGTAATTTTCATCCCCATAGAGATGCCCTTTCAAGTCCGTTCCCATTGCGCCCTGCTTATATCCTATATTGTATGGCGGTGAAGTGATTACACAGTCAACAGAATCATCACCTATTTTTTTGAGAGCGTCTAAAACCTCCGCACAGATGAGCATGGATAGGGGTTGCATGATTATTCCAACGGGTGTTCTATGTTTTTATCTCCGAGTGTCCAACGCAAGGTTTTGATTACACCCTCCAATGCTTTGAAATTGCGGGCATGATATACCCATTGCTTACTTTTGGGAACGGAGGATGTAATGGCGATTTTATGTTGATTCAATTTTCTTTCAGCCTTATCAAGCATAATTTCTATCTCATCCCAACTTCTGCTATATGTGAACTCAACATCATCCTTGTTTTGTAATGTCAATCTAAATCCCCCGTATCACCAAAATGGCGTTCTAATTCTTCAAGCAATTCATCCGAAATCTCATCCGAAACCTCAATTGTTGGCTTAACCTTTGGCGATTCTTCATTCAATTTAATTGTTCCCATATCCTTGTTTTCTTTCTTCGCCACATAATGTGCTTCGGTGGGTGCTTCGTCTTTGCAGACAACCCACGCATCACCTATTTGCTGAACAAACTTTTTGTCCCGCAGGGTAAGTAAGCAATTTTCAAGAGTGGATATTTTGACCTTGATTACCTTTGACAATGTTTGCACATCTGCCGCACCAAGAACCTTAATTTCACGATATACAGTTTGTAGCATTGGTGAAAGGTCAAGTCCCAAATCGTGAATATCAAAGTGTTGAGTAAGCGTTCTCAATGACTCCAACATGAGATTGTATGCTTCGTGTATATCCTCATTTTTAACTTCGTTATGCCCATTTATTCGTGAAAAAGCCCTGCATAAATTGACAAACTCCGCCCATTTTCTATTGTCGGGCATACCGCGAGCATGGAATATCTCTTGGAACTCCGATTTAGCCTTCAAAGAATCATAAACAGACTTTATCAAACCATATGAGTCCATAAGTGGAATATGTTGGTGGCTCATATAACGAAGGTATTCTTTGAAGAAGCGTTGCCACATAACCAATTCATCGTTTGCTTTTTTGTTTTTAGTGCCTTCATCCATATTACGGACAATGATTTCCTCAACCGCAGATGTTTTATCATCGGGGTTCAATTTCAATTGAGTAAATATGAGTGTCAATCTTGAAACGATTTGAGGGGTATATCGCCCAAATGCCTCCATCATTTCTGTCTTAGAATCACCATCCTCAAAGTGATGAGGGGGATTCCCAAGCATCAAAATGTTCAAACAAGTGGGTTTGCTAATATCCAATTTACCCTTTGTTAATTTGACATATCCATTTGCCATAGCCCCCAACAATTCTCCAAAAACCGTGTCTTTCCATAACTGAAACTCGGATATAGCAATTCGCTCATGGTTCATTTTGGGCAATAAACCCACATCAACACTTGACAAATCATCCGATGACATAGCCCCAAACATTCCGGGTATCGTGGTCATTTGACCCGACGAAGCGACTCCGCAGGGTACGAGGGGTTGAATTACCTTTTCAACAAGAGTGTCTTTACCTTCACCATGAGAGGTGATAATGCCAAGGTGAATCATTTCGTGTTTGTACATTGGATTAAGTGAGAATAACATGATTGCCTTTTTGATGTAATCGGGAGCAAAGAACTTTTTCCATAGCGTTCCGCACATCAAATCAAGAGGATTCAAATTGGCCTTTTCACATTTGTTTAGGAATGTTTTAATCTGCCGTTCAGCCAATTTAGAGTGTTTATTGTTGGAGTCTAATTCAAGAGTATCAACAATAAACAAACGCTTAGACTTGTAATTTCGGAATTGCCCCGTAATCAAAATCCTGTTTCCTTCTCGTTGACTTGTCGTTATTGCCATAAGTGCGGTTTTGATAGAGTCCTTGTCATTGAGGCCACCCTCTAAGGTGTTTTCGGGTGCATTATGAATCGCACAGGGAATCGTATGTTTCCCATCCGACAGAAGGAACTCAATTATTACTGCATCTCCCGAAACCTCTTCTTGAGGGTTGGTTTTTCCTTTGCCCTTCGTTTCTTTCTTGATGGACATTGGACTGATGTTGACCTTGATAACAAAACCCGAACCTTCACATTCATCTGCGGTGATTGTTGAGAGGAAAGCCTCTTCAAGACTCGTAATAGAATCCTCAAAACTGTCAACTTGATTAGACACCCAATCCGTCAAGCGTTTGGGAATCTTTACCTCCATATAACCACCTCATAAGACAACCACTATATGTGCATTCCGAAGTATGAGATAATGACATGGTATCAACTCATTAGAACCCTTTAGATGAACCTTACAAGGTGTAAAAAAAAGAAAAAGAAATGCTACGCAAGTCAAAGGACAACGGTTTTGGTTAAACCATTATTGACGCGCAACCTTCTTATCCTTAATGACACCCACCGAGAGGGAGTGGCAAGGCTATGAACGAAGGCGAGAATGTTCAAGAACAGACCTATGCGAAACGCAACAGGTATGCCAAAGCCCTACCACCCCCAAAGGGAGGTTTTATGATTGGGATAATTGGATGCTCAAAAGCGTTTGACAATTCAATTGTCTGCTTGGGGTTCTCCCCATTGGTCGTCGGGAACAGTTGGAACATCAACAGATTCACCGTTGTTGATAACTTCAATGGTGAGTTTGTTATATTGGTTGCCATTCTTGGACATTTTCTTATGGCGCACGAATGCAACCTCAAGTGGGAAAGCAAGACCATTTTCAGCCGAAGAATCAATGGTTCTCTTCAATTGCTCTTGCTCGTATGTGTTGGAAACCCACCAAGTAAAGCGACGACCATCATCAAGACGGGCGATTTCAACTGCGGTGGATGGGCCATATCCTTTTTGAGAAGGAATGTCGTAATTAGGTGTGCGAACAATCGCAAAGCCTTGGTAAAGTGTACCTTGTTCCGCTACGAAGCGGTCTGTGACCACATAGCGTTTTGGGGTATCTGCGACTTGAGCCTCAAGTCGGTTGATGAAGGCATCGGCTTCATCGGTTAAAGGTGTTGGCGTATTCTCAATTTCGTTCTCGTTTGGCATTCTTTACATCTCCATATGTCTTTGCGACAATATCCCTGTGGGACAACAAGTATATGAAGAAGTCGGTTGGTGAACTCATATGGTTCAATTCATATAGTGTAGCAGATTAGGCACAGGTATGCCACTTAACCCGCTTGACGACAATACGATAATGCAAGTCAATTCTTTGATAGCGTTTGCTGAAAAGTGTTTAGCCGAAGCACCCGAAAGGTTGAACGATTCCATCCAAGACATAATCAACACTCTCACCTCATACTTACATAGTGATGATGATGAATGGCCTCAATATAGAGTGAATGTGCCTTTTGAGTATGTTTATTCCGAGTTCGCATCACGATTGAAACTTTGGAGATACAACAAGGTGGTATCGTTCCAAAATGATGATGCGCCTAAATTGTCTATGGCTGAACGCGCTACTGCCACTCTTAATGATGGAGGTTATGAAGCATATGTCATAGAAAACAACATAGGAATCCATGTGGCTGAAAACGGCAAAGAAGCCGTGGCATATTTGGATAATCACTTTCTCGGACACCCTTATTCAGCCATACTAGGGGGGGATGGGTCGGTTGTTTTTACGATTTTAGATACCACCCATTATCCATCAAACAAATATAGTAGCACCGAATATGGTACAATGATGCTAAGTGTGGAGCAACTTCAAAATCGTATTGTTGAGTTTTCTGCGGAAAATGAAGCCTATGCAGGACAATTGAGCCACTTAGTCAAGGGTGAATGATATGGATAAGGCCGATATGATAGAAACAATTACTACCATGTCTATGTTTGATAAAGAAGACATAGAGGATATGAGCGAAGAAGAATTGCAGATATTGTATGATAGCCTTGAGATTGATGATTGGCAAAAAGAAATGCAAAGAGAGCATGAAAGTGTAATGTATAATGCCGACGAAGAAGAGGGTTTCGGAGGTTCGGGTTTCGGAGGTGGAGGTTTCGGTACAACGACTACTTCTCCCTTTTCCGACCCCGCCCAATCAAATGTGATTCCATCCAACCCTGCCACACCCCCTGCTACTATACCTGCCACTCCTGCACCTTCAAATCCGAGTCCTACGACTCCGCAAACAAACTCATATGGCGATAAGAAAACCGTTCCTGCGAAAGTGATTACGGTTTTGCCTGTTGATTTTTTGAAAGCAGTACAAGAAGCGGCCAACGACTTACCTCAAGAATTACGCAGTTTAGGCATCATAGGTGCAACACTTACCAAGTTTGAGGGGATTGAACCTTGTCCACCTTGCCACACATATTACCCCCCTAAAGGAGATGATGAAAATGATACAGGATTATGTGTTTATCAATGTGCTGATGATGAAGTCTGTGCAGGAGGCGAATGTGTTCCGCCCGAAAAGCGCGACCCACCATGTAAAGCAACCATGAGATTCGGAATTGGCGGTGCTGATGATAGAATGTGTCGTGTTGAGGCATTCAATGTAGTGTTTGCCAATGAAACATCGGATGATGGCTTTTCATGGGGTATTGAAGGTCAATCGGGAACGCAATATAGTTATGTTGTTCTTGATAGAAGCCAACCAACCAATGTCGGTTTAACACCCATTCCAACGGCAAGCGAGGATAGTTCCAACCTTATCACTCAAAATTACACCGCAGGTTCGGCTCAACCAAAGCCAAGAATGTTCCAAGGCAATTTATCAAAGGGTATCGCATATAGGATTCCCAATGTTTCGGCTGAAAGTGAACCCGTAAAGGTCTTGGTAACGGATTCTGCTACGAATATGACGAAACCTGCAAACTTTACATTTTACACCGATAGTGCGGATAATCTGTACCTTGAATGCACCGACCTCCAAGCAGGTCAAACATATGATGGTGCTTTTATCGTGCAAATACAGTATAAGAATCTCCACGCGCCCAATAGTACAAACGACAAATCCAACCTATATGCGGAAAAAATGACTTTCAACGATTTGAAGGCTAAGGCTCAAGCGAACTCTCAATTTTTGCCTTCAATGCCTCCATTGGATGCTGATGCTCAAAAATCAGCCGACTATATTCTCCAACAAAAAGGATATTCAATGGATAGCCCTATCGGAGAAGTCGTTGAGGATGCTGATTCTTGGCTAAACGCTTTCGTATGCAAAGGCATACCAAAAACGACAGGTGAGGCTTTACCTGCTGAAATGTATGTCAACACCAATGCGGGTTCTTGCAGACATAGAGCGTTTTTGGCATTTTTGATGTTTAACCGACTTGGATTACCTACAAGGTTTTGCACTTCTTCTTGCCACGCATGGCCCGAAATATATGATTTCACATCAAGAGTTTGGGTTCAAATTGATTTGGGGGGTTGCGGTGATATTGAACCCGAACCCTGTGGTGCTTGCACACGCCCCAACCCTAAGTACGGTGTTTTGCCCGACGAACCCGAATGTTTGCCTGTTGAATGCCCCGAAAATTATTATTGCGACCCTCAACATGGAAAGTGTGTTCCCGACTGTTCTGCTCTTTACCCCGATGGCAACCATCATTACAACCCAAGAACAGATAAATGTGAAGAATGTACTGATGGGAAATCGTGGAATCCGATTCTTGAAATGTGCGAATGTGCTGAATGCCCCGACGAATATAGCATGAATGAAAACGGGAGATGCGTTAAAATAAATGAAGACGGGACAGAAGAAGAAAATGAAACTGCTCCGCTTGGAATATACACCGAGATGGAAACAGGTCTATGTTTGCCGATTCCCGACTGTGATAAAGAACGCGCAGGAACGATTTTCAATCCGCGTACAGGACAATGTGAATGTCCAATCGGTGTAAATCCTCTTGATAATGAAGCACCATTTATTGCATATAAATGGGATGATGTGAGAGGTATGTGTATGCCCGATGTTCAAAAAATGTGTCCCGAAGGTCAATGGTGGGATGAACTTGTAGGGCGTTGCAGACCTATTCCCGAAAATCCAATCAACAGAATCCCATTACCAAGCCCCGACAATCCCGAAGTCCTTGAGGATGTTATCGTTGAGGATGGTAAAGTCCGAGAAGCATTAACAGGATTCTTAAATCCAAAGACAGGTGAAATCATTGACAAAACGGAAATGAAGCGAGCAGGTCAAACAGAAGAAAGCATAGGAAAACAAGGATATACAGTCAAATGGGAAACCCTGCGTGTTGCTAAAAATGGCAAACCTACAATAAATGTAAGTGAAACCCTTCAAGGTATCAGCCAATGGGTGCAACAACACGATTTTGACTCCAAAAAATTAGAAGTCCTTACGGGTTGGTCGCGTAGTAATGCAACCAATCGTTTGATTTACAAGCAAATTGACGACACTTATGACTTTGACAAATGGGTTCAAAGTTGGGAACGAGCATTAAATCAAGCATTCCCTAATGGCCGATTTACTATATTGAAAAGCCCTAAGAAAATGGAAATCGTTGATTCCATGGCAAGCAGGTAAGCATTCAAATAGTCGTATCACCAAAAAAAGGATATGGATGATTGGCTACAAGAGTGGAATAAGTTTGATGAATCCGCCATTGAGGAAATCAAATCCCATAATGACGACACTCATTTAGAGCGAGAATGGATGTCATATGTGTATGAAAAGAATGGCCGATACTACATTGGTCGTGCATCTCAAGGTGAAGAGAGCAAAATTGAAATCATTCCTGCTGAAAAAACCGCAGTTGACACCTTAACAAAAGGATTGACCAAGAATCAAAGAAAGTGGACAATTCACGGACACCCTTTGAAAGACGGCAAAATATACAATGGCCGACAATACTTTTCTTCAACCGATTTAATTGATGAGTTTCTTGAAGTCCGTGATAGTGATAAAAACGGTGGGCGTTCGCGAATTGTTCAGTATGTTGTTTATCCTCATCAACAGAATGAAGGAAATGAGAATGTTATCCATAATCGGGTTCGTATTCTTGTTTTCCCCGATTCAAGAACCATTGTCAACGCTATGAAACAATCCAACCCCCATGCAGACCCTTATGCCATAAGCAAAGAAACGGGTCAAAACAAGGTAGGGAGTGATGGAAATACCGAAATGAATGACCTCAAAATAGATTGGTTCAAGTTTCAAGAAGCATTAGGTCAAACAGGTCATATGGGAATTATTGATATTGAAGGCTCGTCAAAAAGAATGAGCGCAGAATCAATGCCTACGGGCAACAAGAACATCAAGAAACTTGGAATTGGCGTGGTAATTGTAGGCGCATTGATGTATTATTTCAATCGCAAGTGAATATAGCATCCACTAATTTTTCTAATTCTTCACGGTTGTTGTTTTTCAAGACATAATGAAACATCCCATCATCCATAGAGTCAAGAGAAGTTTCGGATTCTTCTTTTCTGTTATCCCAATGGCTTTCCCAATCAGCACCATATGTGCCTTTCAATCGTTTTTTCTGTTCATCCTCCGTGATGTGAAGGCGAATAATAGTCCAATCTCTTGAAATCATGCTATTCAATTCATTTGGAAAGCGTACATCATCACATATGGGGATTTTGTTTTCTGCAATCAAAGAATCCGCCTTAGCATGAAGTAAATCCACCCACACATTCGGATTGATTGTCCGAAATCGTTGCCCGATTTGTTGTAGCAATGGTCTATCCTTAACCCCTTTAGGCATCAAAAAATAATTTCTTGCCACCTCCTTAACGGGGTCGCCTAAAGACACACGCTCAAAAGAGGGTTCTTTGCTTTGAATCAATTTCAATAGTGTGCTTTTACCCGAACACATTTTTCCGCTAATCGCTATTGGTCGCATTCGCACCCTCTCCACTTTCGGCTTGATACATCAATACATAATCATGCCGTTCAACCGACACTTTTCGGAAAAACTTAGAGGTGTGCCAAGTCCACGGCTTATCCCTGTATCTGTCTTTTAATTTATACAGATATGGTTCACTATCCTCCATGACTTCAACTAATTTGTTATGTGATATGCGGGTGGCTATCCTCATGGATGTCAAGTCCACTTTTTGATGTTTTAATTTCATGCGGAGCATATCAGCACTCATCCAATCATTGCATTCCGACAAAGCCTTGCATATAGACCAAAAATATCTGTCCATTCGGACATTCAACGAGCATTTTTGAGAACAAAATTGGTGTCGTTCATTATATCGGCCTTTTAAGGTTTCATATTCTTTCAAACAATATGAGCAGGTCAAGGTTATGGTTGCTCTTTTCGTTTGGGCTTTACCCATACAATTTTTGTCGCAATACATTTTTTTGGTTGCGTTGTTTATGGATGCAGATTCGGTCAAAGGTTTTTTACAGAATCCGCAACAAGCAGTTTTCTCAACTTTGACAGGCTCGGCCATATTACTTGGTAATGACACCGAGGCTATATAGTATTCAATGAATGGACAAAGGTAAGCAATCCCTCCGTATCATCGTGTTTCAAACAAGGATTACCCCTTGAAGTGGTGGAAAAATTAGTTATCCTTGCGAATCTCCATTTGTCAACCTTTCCCCCCATCAGTCGCATTGCGTAAATCACTTCAACACCTTTATCCTCAAGGAGTTGTAAATATCGTTCATATTGTTGTTTATTTTTCGCACTCAAGTAAAACGGCCATTTAGATATTGATTTGACTTCAAACAAGACGGCTTTTGGTGAAATAACATTGTCGCTTGACTTGAACATGATTACATCAATTCCATATGAATGTGTTCCTCGTTGCCCAAACCAATCATCACCCAACTCTTCTGTGAGGACTTTGACTAATTCGTTTTCAAAGCGACTTCTTGCATTATGGAATCCCATAAACTCATATGGTGCTTTTCCTATTTAGGGGGAGGTGTTTTCCATATGGGTTGAAACCTTTTCTCCAATATCCATAGCCTCTCGTATGTATGGTGGTATCAAGCGAGATATTTTTCTTGTCCGATACCAATGTGGGAAATGTGCATCAATAACATATACATGACCCCAATCATCCTTTGACCTCATGGCTCGGCCATACATTTGCAGTAGCATTCGGACTGTGTATGTTTGATACCACACTTCACTTTCTTTCATTCGCAAACGGACTTTCGTATCAGCAAGAGATAAGAAGGGTAATTTAACGATAATAACGAAATGAATGTTTTCATTGTCATATCCTTGATTTGCATAAGTGGAAACGAGAACTCCATTACCCGAAGGTTTAGTGAATCCCGATAACACTTCTTCTCGCTCTTTAGGATTTTTCGTATGTTGAACGATTCGGGTTGCCATTTCGGGGTGATTATCCATTAAAGAATTGACAAGCAATGATTCTATCGTATCTGTATATGGTAGTATCAGCCCCTTATGTTTGGGATAATTTTCTGCTATTTTGGCGATAGCGTCTGCGGCCTTGTCAATGTCTTTTGGTCGCACACCATTGAACTTCTTATCAAACACCATAAGACCTCCCTTAACTCCTGTGAGCAGGGGTCTTGACTTTGAGGGGAATGATGAATTGGACACCCTAATTATTGCGGTGCGATTCTTTTTCAAACCTAATTCTTCTATGAATACATCGGGTGATATGATTGTTCCCGACATAAATATCCTTTGTTGCCCCAATTCTAAGAACAATTCTTTGGCTTGTTCTGCTATGGATAACGGTTCAAAGCGAATGACATTTCTCATTTCATCGTCGTCAAACTGATAAACCCACTTTTTCCAATTGCGTTGTAATTCGCCCATGAGTAAAAGGCATCGGGTGTGGAAATCCTTCACATCACCTAATTCTTCTTTTTTGTAGTCGTTGGCCTTGATTTTGCTTTCAATTTTCCCGACTATTTTTCTCAAATAGAGCAGAAATTGAATGATGTCTTTATGGCGTTTTTCCATATGAGTGTCGGGCTTCATAGACCTTATTTTTGGGAATGCCCACTCTTCTTTTGTTTTCTTGATAACCTCTTTGCTTGCTTTTGGGCCAACGAGCAAACGAACCAACCTTCTCATTGACAATCTCAAATCGTAAAAAGACTCCAATTGATTTACAAGTGTGTGCGCTTCATCAACAATAAGCAATGGTCGTGTGGGCAAAGCAGGTCGCCCATATAGGTGCATTGCAGTAAGGAATGTCGTATTTCCCACGAACCACCGATTCTTCAAGGATTCTGCATAAGCATCATAATATCCACATTGGCTTTCAATTTTTTCACCATTCAATATAGATTCTAATTGTTCTTGGTTGAATGCGTGTTCGCATTTGTAATCGTCAACCATTCGGCAGGGTGCAACAGAAGCATTTGCTTTAGGAGCGCAACCTTCGGCTTTCAATTCTTCTTCGCTCAATATACAATCATAATTGGTTCGCCCCATAGCGGAGGACATAAAGGGGTGGTCACGAAGGTACTGTTCTTGTAATCCTTTCAAGGGAGTTGATATGTATGCTGATGAATCAAAAATGAGGGGCAACGAATAGGCTATCATTGATTTCCCCGAACCTGTTGGCAATTCAACAATGATGTTTTCATAACCTTCTTTGAGGTATTCGGAAATAAGGGGAATGAGGTGTTGTTGCTCGGCTCGGACACTATCATATGGCCCACCATTTTTGATAATTCCTTCATATGAATCCCAATTTTCAACCTCTAAAGCAGTATCAACCCATTCGCTTTTATGGGCAAGGTTCAAGGTCAATTTAGCGGGTAATTTATGATTTTTCAAAGGTTTTCCACCATTACCTCCTTTCGGTATGTGATGGATTTGTTTGCTCTCTAAATCGGATTCATAATCGGCTTCGGTTTTAGGCGCATCAAACTCTTTGATTTCCCCATCCACCTCAAGAATCAAACGATTGCGGGTGCAAAAAGCCATAAGGCGTGGCATAAGAGGTGAACCCCCTCTATATCTGCCTCTCCAATCCTTGCCTTTCCACCTTAAACGAAATGTGGCTTTAATGGTGTCTTTGTAAGGGAATGTGTTTCCACTTACTCGTATATCGTGAACCGCCATCAACAAACGGTCATTGACGCTCCCATATTATCCTTCTGTTTCAACTGATGTGTTTTCACGGTCTTTTGAGTCCTTCTGTTCTAATTTTAGATATGATTCCCAACGAATCACTTTATCGTTTTCGGGGGCTTTGTCGGACATATAGGCATAATAGTCTATAATGTCTTGAACGAAAGCCATGCCTTCATCATCACAGACTTTGCATTTGAGTTTTCTATTGACATTGGAGGCTTCGTCTTTGTATTCAATCCACCCCTCTCCGATGCAACGAGGGCATTGCACTTTGCATATTGACATCACTATAAATTAGATTTTCAACTATTTTATTCTGCTTGTTCTTGAGGTAAGCATTCAAATAGTCAATCCGCAAAGTGATATTAGGTTCTCCCATGTCAATTATAACATCATTCGTCAATGTTATCGCAGGTGCAAGCGTTTTGCTTGGAGGAAAAGCATTCATGGATGAACAGATAGGTACTGAAGGGCCGACTCTTAGAAAGGCCATTGGCGCACCACTTCTCGGTATTGGCGCATTAGGAATTGCCATTTCATATGTTCGCAACAAGCGAGTCCGAGAGGATAAGAAAGCGGAAAGCGACTATTATGAAGCGGAATTGTATGAGGGTGAAGGTTGGACTGAAAAATATGGAGCCGGGCGAAAAGCATACTGCGGAACTTGTGAAAGGCTGATTCACCATTCAACGAGAATATATGTGAATGATTCTAATGGTGATATTGAATGTGCCGATTGTTATGAATATCAACAAGAGGCTGATGCAGAAACATTCTGTGCTGATAAGAACTGCGGTTGCGGTCAAGACCCCTGCAAGACTTATGGTGCTGAAACCTGTGTTTCTTGCGAAACCCCCGATTCGTATTATGTGGGCGGGCTTTGTTCCGATAGCGGAGAGATAAAATGTATCAGTTGTTGTTCCTGTGATGATTGCCATAACAGATGGTCGCAATTAGAGGTCGGAGAAATGCAAGGGGCTGAAACCTTTGAAGCCACCCCATATGGTGAAGAGGACATGGAATATCCTGTGCGTATTATTGTTGGTGGCCCACCACATAGCGGTAAATCCACTTTGATGAATCTGCTTGAGGATAAAATGAATCAATATGGTGTTGATGTTGAGTTGCGAGATTTAGACTTCTCTTCACCAACCAACCTCAAAGCAGGATTTGACCCAAACCGTGAAACAAAGGATTGGGATGAGGATTTGGCGCGTGATGCGGCCAGTTATTTCCGTGAGGATTCGGAGGACAAAATTGTTCTTGGTGATTCAATAGGTTTGATTAGCCAAATCAATGAAATTGTAAGCGAACCTGCTGATGTTGCTATATTGCTCGTAAGTGGCAGTAAAGACCAATTTGACCAATCGTTCCGTAATGCTTTGGCGAAGTGGAAATCCTATTATGAGTTCATTGACCTGCCAATTCTTATGATAATTCGTTCATCCATGAACCCAAATGAAATGAATTATTTTGACCCACACGACAATTATGGTGTTATCGTCGGTTTAGACCGTGATGCTTATGGTGAAGGTACACCTCAAGACAATGAAATATCTCTTGAAAACGCTTGTCTTGAAGGAATGGTCTTTGAGATTGCTCAAGAATACGACTTGGAATTAGCCAACCGCAACACCGACAAGCACATTGATACAATCTCCGAAAAGTGGCCGAACATTCAAGGAAAGCCAACATGGAATCCAATAGATGCAGGAAAACCTCACTTGGGTAAAATTGAGGATGAGTATTTCAGCACTTTTGATGAGCGAAGAAAAGCGAAGGCTATGAGTGCGGAAAATTATGAGGCTGAAATCATACCATATAGGCGTAATTTTGAGTACCTTTATGATGAGCAACCTCTTTGGAAAAATGTTGATGATTTGAATGAGCGTCTTGTTGAATTAGGTTTCGGGAGGAATGAGTATATTGCGAAAAATGATATTCCAGCATACGGAATACCCACATGGAACGCCCCTGTATGGCATAACCATTACGACAAAGGGGATATATCATGGGGTACTTTAGCAGGTGTAACACCTCAAGACGCTCAACTGATTATCTCAAACATTAAGTCGGAGGATAGGGACTCTATTGAGAGGCTTGAATACAACGAGAATGGGCGTGAAATGGTTATGCTCTCATTCCCTTGGACAGCCGAAATAACCGCTATTGAGGATTGAGGATGCGTCGTTGGCTATTCTTCGGAGAGCATATAGAGGACACTCTTCACGATGAAATCTATATTCAATTCATAGCCAATGTCTTTTCAGCACTTGTTACTGCGAGCATGATTGGTGCTTACCATATTGTTTTCCATATTTAGAACCTTGATTGAACCCTTACAAGGTCGTGGATGAAGAAAAATGCCGTAAGCCAAAGGTCATATAGTGAACTTGCGAGGTAATTATATGCGTGAACGAATCAACGATGGATTAACGATTATTGGAACTGGCTTGGCCTCTCTTGTATCAGCAGGTATTATTCCTGCCGAATATGGGACATTAGCGGCTATTGGTGGTGGTGTTGGTATCGTTGCACTCTTGGAAAAAGAATGGCGTAAGAATCGTGTTGCCATTATTGAATCTGTGGAGGACTTCATAGAGGATAAAACGGGCTTAGATGTTGATGCCGATGTTATTGGTGATGCTTTGGATGATGTTGTTGATACTGTTTCCGAAGTCGTTGAGGATTTTATTGAGGATGGTGATTTAGATACGCCATTGAGTGAAACTGCTAAGGATTTGCTTGAGGATATTGTTGAGGACACCGAAGAACACTTGAAGAGTTTGACAGTCAATGCTTTGCGCTCTAAATTGAAGGAACATGGATTATCCACTAAGGGTAAGAAAGCGGAATTGGTTGAGCGACTTCTCAACGGATTAGGTGATGAACAATGAATTGGCGTAAGGTTGGATTGATTGCGAGCCTTACATCAATTGTAGGCTCTATTGCTATTTATGCCCTTCACGATGAAAACTTGGGTATTTTCGTAGGTCTATGGGCTTCGGCACTTTTGCTTATCACAGACCGTTTCGCAGAAATGCAAGAATAATCCCATTCGCCTTGATGTGTGAAACTTCATATAGTTGAACACCGATGTTAAGACACCGAAAGGTGGTAAATAACATGGATATGCAAAAAGGAATTAAAATGGTCGGAGCGGCTTCAGTATTGGTTGGTGGACTTTTCCATCTCGGAGGCCCTGCCGTATTCACAATCCCTCTCTTGGGTAATGCACTTGCCGCATTTTGGAACTTTGGCGTTGGCCCTGTGACCGTTCAACGGTTGTTCGGACTGATTGCCACCCTATATGGTGCTAATGCGCTTGGTCTTATGCCATTCGTCAACAAAGTGCCTGTAATTGGCGGTTCGCTATCATCGGCCATTGAAATGACCGAGCGAACTGTTGTTCCCGAATAAGGATAAGCAGAACTCAACAAGGATTGCGAAGGCTAATTGACCGTAAGGTATCAAAGCGTTCCATATCTCACGAATTGACTTAATTCAACATCACCTTGAAAGAAGAACTTGTAATTTTCAATACCTTGTTCTAATTTCTTTTTGCCACTTGCCATGAACTCTTCGGAACAGTCAAAAATGCCAATATCTCTTGTTTTCTTGTCAATGACAACGAAAATGAACTCTTCGGCTTGAGGGAATAATTGTAAATACAGATATGCTTGCAGGTCATAACCGAATCTATATGCTGAAAAATTGAATCCCTCTAAATCAGCAGTTGTTTTAATGTCAATGATTTTTGTTCCTTGAACAATATCGGCTTTTCCTCTAAATGGTATGCCGTCAATAACATCAATTGCAGGAACTTCAAAATCTGCATTCTCCAACATAGACATAGCAGGTTTGTTTTTCTTCATAACAGATGCTAAGGCTTCGGCAGTATCAATTTCTTTACGGCAATACACTTCACCAAGTTCGGCTTTGGCCGCTTTGTATGCTTTCGTGTTTTTAGAAGCGACCTCAATAACATTGAGTGCGGCAAACTTTTCGGGTTCAAGGATGTTCCAATGAAACAATTTGCCATCACGCAAAGGTTGGCTTTCTGTTGCATCCTCTTCTTCAAGAGAACGAAGGTATTCATTTGGAGATGAAAGCAATTTCTTCAATGATGAACTGCTCAACACTTGTTTTCCGAGATACCCATAATAGAAATCATCGTCATACATTTTTTCAATCATTTCTTCTTTGTCGTGTTCAACACCATCAAAGGTGGTAATTGTTTCGCCCATGGGCTGATACACTTGCCAACCCCTTATCAACTTGCCTCAACAGACGACTCTATATCCTTAATTCCTTCAATTGACAACAACCTTTGATGCGCTACATCACAGTATTCTTTGGATATTTCACTCCCAACATAATTTCTGTTGTTGAGTATAGCCATTTTAGCCGTTGTTCCCGAACCCATGAAAGGGTCAAAAACAATATCACCTTCACTTGACCAAGACTTAATGTGTTTTTCACATAATTCTTCGGGGAATATGGCAGGGTGTTCAAATGCTATTTTATCATGGGTGCTTTTATACATTCCATTCTTTATCACCCATACATTGTTTTCAATGCCCATTTTCTTCACAGGTTTTCCATTGAACCCTGCGACCAATTCACCTTTTTTATTGCGATATTTTCTTGTATGACGAACTGCACCTGCGGTTTTATTCGGTTTCATTATAGGATTGAAAGTCTTAGGTTTGCCTTTAGAAAAAACGAACATATATTCAAAACATTGGTTATACCTTACCTTAGAGGGGAATGGCGTTCCTGTCTTTTGATAAATCATAGTATCGTGAAGCCTAAATCCCTTATCCATAAACAACAAGGCTTGCCTAAACGATGTTCCAGTTTCACTCCCTTTAATTGTAGCATCACCTACAACCCACACTACTACACCGCCCTCTTTGGTCGTACGATATAATTCGGTAATGATGCGTTCCGCATCAAAAGAAAACTCATTGTATGTTCTCAAATTGTCATATGGTGGGGATGTAATTGTCATATCAAGAACAGAATCATCCATCCTCTTCAAAGTGTCAATACAGTCCTCATTGTATATGCGATTTATTTCCAAGAGTGTAGCGGTCATTTAGGCTCTCTCTCTCTCAACAGGTCAAGCAATTTATTCAATTCCTTAGCGATTTCGGTTATGTCAATTTTATCTGCTTTCACTTCGTTATCCCTGTCGGGGAAACGATATGTTGACTTTTGATAATACTGATTGTCTTTCACCATTCTCGCAAGAATCAACCTTGCTTTTTGATATGAGTCCTTATCAACCAATGGGATAGCCCACACTTCGCCTGTTTGAGCATAGAGGTCTTGTTCGGATTGGATAGAAGTTACATTGATTGTAGCAAGAATAGCGAATCTAAAGTTTTCATTTCCATCATCCTCCACACAGGCAAAGTGTGTGATATACATTCCGTCAACATCCTCCGCACCCATCAAAGCCTCAACTTCAACAAGCACACCATTTTCATTTACTCTTACTTTGACATTTTCAATTTGTTGCATTACAATCCCCTCGTTACTCTTTTTAATTCCGACCTTTGACAAACGCCCATTAGCATTATTTGACTCCCTGCTTTCAGCAAGAGATACACTTTTTTTGAATCATCCTCATGGTCTTTGATTATGAACTCTCTCGCATCTCCCGCAGGAACAGACAATGTGCATCCATCGGATGCGAGAATATGCCGAACATCGTCATTCATGGTTATTATCACCCTGTAATGTCCGATACAATTTCGGTCAATTTGTCCTCAACCATTTTGACAACCGCATCAGCCGCTTCTTCTATTTTTTCAGCGATATTACCGCCTTCAAAATCAATACTAAGAGAAAACTTGGGATATTGCGACTGTATCAAACCTCTATTACGGGATTTCAATTCCACCGTATTACCATATGAAATTGACACTTTCATATCCGATTGAGTTATTTTTGCTATATGGCTCAAAGGGGATTCGTTGTTCTCGTATGAATCCATTAAATCGTTGAATGATTCATCAACCGACTCATCAACAGACTCATCAACAACGGGCGTTGGGACTTCTTTTCTGCGAGTAAGCCCTGCTTTGGGTTTTTCATTAGACTCCATGACCTCATCAGTACGGTAATAAATTGTATGGGTCGCGTTTTGATATTCAACAGTCGCTAATTCGGCTAAACCGTCTTTGCTTTCTTTTTCACCACAGATAACAACATTATGGTCTGCGTGTTTTCTCCTTTTATCGGGGGGGCAATAAAATTGTTTGTTGAGGTCAAAATAACCGCATTCAATTTTGATGTTCCCATCAATTTTGTAAATGTATATTCTTGATGTTGTCTTGGTTGGATTACTCCAAACCTTCTTATCAAAACCCTTCAAATGGAACGAAACAGAAATCTCATTTTCATCAGCCATATTACCCCTCATCATACGACTACGCCAACTCCTATATGAACAATACTGTTCAAGAGCCAAAATGAACTGCCGCAGATTCAAGAGTATCAAGTTTTACTACCGACAGTATTGAAGGCTTAGGTTCAAATCCGACCATTTTTTGAAATGAAGTCTGCGCTTGCCAAGTGGATGACACGACCATTTGAATACCTCTATATTTTTCAAGACAATGCCCATGCGTATGCCCTGTAACAAAAATATCGGGAGTCGTGTCAATTGTCATTAAATCATAGGGTTCTGCCGCTATTTGATTTTTTACACCCCAATGAGGTGCAAGGTGTCGTCGCTTGAGCATTTCCTTCATAGCGTCTTGAGGTCGCTCATAAGTCGTATCGGGATGCACCATCACCATATCATCAATGCTTTTACCGTGATATGATAAAATATCTGTGCCACCTGCGCTAAATCTGCAAGGATTACCAACAAACTCGCCCCTATTGAAATGACTTTGGACTTCTGTTGACAATATGGGTTGAGGTTCAGCAAGTCGCACCGCATCGTGATTACCCGGCAAAATTATCGGTGTGATATGTTCGGGCAAAGTTTCCATGTATTCGCCAACCTTAGCATATTGGTCATACATATCATGGATTGCTAATTCTTCTTGTTGATTCGGATATACGCCCACGCCATCTATTATATCGCCCGACATGACGAGATATTTGATAGACTTGGCTACATCATCATCCCCATGTAGCCATTTCATCATGCGTTCCCAATCCTGTTCTAAGAAATTGTTTGCACCGATATGCAAATCGGAGATAAATGCGGCTGATACGGGGTCTATGTCCTCTCTCAAATTAGGGTCGTCTTTTTCAATCACATGAGGAAACAAAGCATTAGAAACAAAGAAAATGCCTCCATCCTTAGCAAGTGAACCCGATATAGCCACCACATCGTCAACTGCTATATTGCCTACTCTTTCTGCAACATCCATCATTAAAAGTGCATCCATCTCCCCTGTTGCATCCTCAACCGTCAATTTCAAATGACCATTTCTTGTTTTATTTGCTTCAATAACCATAACGATTGATGTTGCCTCATGTTTATGCCATCGTTCACGGTTTCGGTTTATCTCTTGGAGAGTCAAAGCAGTATCAAGCCCATAATGAGTGCATATCATGGTTTTCAATTGTCTAAATCTATCGTGGAATAATTTTTGTAATTGCTCCAATGTTCCTTCGGTTTTGGATTTGTTGCCTATTGACTTGGCAATATCAAATCTCGTCGTATAATCCTTAGCCGATACATTCCACTTAACCATTTAGACCCCCCCATCATGTAATTTGTCCTTGTTTTTGAACCCATCCATAAAATCGTCAAAGGACATTCTTTCTATGTCGGGAGGATTGGTGCAACAAGAATCCACGCAATTATTTCGGTTTTCTTCTTTTGCATATGCTTTGCGACAAATAATGCACCGATAAATGTTTTTAGATGCGTCTTTGCACGATTGTTCCATATGATAATTCAAACCGTTAAGTGTGCGGAATGGCTTAGATTTTGCTTTAACATTCCCTCTCCCGCAATGCTTACATTCTAAACGGCCATGTGATTTCTTCTTATCATAATGAGCAATTTTATTGATTTCAACATCTAAGGTTTCTTGAGATGTTTCGTGGGCTTGGCCTGTGAGCATGACGATGTTTCGTGCTTGATTATCAAATCTCCAATACTCCACATTTTCCTTTGGTACTTTGCCTTCTTTGATGAAATTAGCAAGTGAGCGTGAGTCCTTCGTTTGAGGGAAATAGATGAAATAAATTGTAGCCTCATCCCCTCTCAAAAGTCGCCCAACAGTTTGAATCCTTGAACGAGCAGACCGTGTTCCGCTTACCATAATTCCCACTTCGGCATCGGGTATGTTGACCCCTTCTGTTAATGCCCTACACGAAAATAAAAGGTTGCTATCTCCTGCCTTGAAAGCATCTAAAATGGCCGTTTTTGATTTTTTATTACCTACTTTGTAGTGATATTGGAGAGCATTCATATGAGCGTATTTTTTTGCCAACACTTGAATATCCTCAACAGACTCATGGAAAGCCATTGTTTTCTTACCGTTCATTGTTTCTTTGGCTATCAATATGTCAAGAATTACAAAACGGTTGATTGCCGAATTGATTAAGTCCTTTTGTTCCCTTATGGTTTTCAAAAATAGTCCAATTTCTATATCGGACACTCTTTGCTTCAACAAGGTTTGGCATTTTACGACAAGGTTTCCCCCGTTCCCATATTTTGAAGTCAACGACTTAACCAAATTGACGATTCTTTTTTGCATGACATCGTAAGACTTCTGCTCATTTTCAGTCAAATCCGCTTGGATGGCCTTGACTTTGAATGGCGGAATGACACCATCAGCCAATGCTTTATCGTAAAGGTACTCAACGACCACCTCACCCAATAATTCTTGTACGACTTTTAATCCTGTGTCCTCCCTCTTGGGAGTGCCACTCAATCCAAGTGTGGCTTGATGATTACAAGTCATAGCCATTCTTGTATAGCGCGCTCCGAGCCTATGACATTCATCAACAATAATCAAGTGATTTTCACCCATGCTATCGTTGTTTTTCAATTTCTTTGCGGCAGATGCCATAACGACTACATTGAGGTTGTTTCCTTTTTCAAGTGAGTCTGTGTTGCCATCACCTACGAGTCCAATGTCTATATCAACGAATATCTCTTTCAATTCATCAACCCATTGACCAAGAAGAGGGATTGAGGGAACGATAACTGTGATTTTGGCATCGGGGTATTTATTCAACCATGATGCGATAACTCGGTGTGCAACTCTCGTTTTTCCCGTTCCTGTCGCACCCTTAACAATACCTTTACAGTCATTGTTCTCCCATTGTTGAAAAGCATCTGCTTGCCAAGGATATAGAGGATATTTCACTCCCCCGTAATCAAAATAATCACTACTCATTGTTCTCGCCACTTTATCCGTAGCATTGAGCCTATATGAAGAATCCTATGATTCTTCTTCGGAATGGTCGCCTTCTTTGGACTGATAAATTATTCCATCACCGTTGGTGTACATATGTCCACCCGCGACCCACATTACAGACTCTTTAGAGATTTGAACGATTGTAATTTCATATTGAGTGGGGGAATCCGCTTCAAGTAAAGACCATAGTTCAACAACATATCCTTTTTCGGTTGAAGTGATGTTCTTGACCATTCCAACCATGCCCCACATACGAACATGGTCGTTAAGAACAAATGAATCTCCATTCATCAATCCAATTGATTTTATTTGTAATTGTAATTCCTGTTTTTCTTCATCGTTCATTCTTTCACATCCTCATTAGGTAAAATTAGCCACCCTTTCAGTATTAGCAATTCTATCGTGTCTTCAAGAAGCATTTTAGGCATCATCAATTCCGACGACAAATCATCCATATTTGACGAACCACTTGCAGACTCTAAAAAATCCATCACTTGACTCACCACTACTTTAGACTCTTTATCATCCAAGTCTTTCAATCGTTGATAATCGGCATACATGATAACCACATCATTAACCTATATTTTCCTCTATATGAAGGCTCTCATTCTTTTGATTGATTACCATATTTGGTTATCGCCCGTTCAATATGTGGATTAGTCAAAAGACTCCATACCGCAACATTATAGCCTCTTACACGGCTCTCACCTCTTGCGATTTTAGTGTGTCCGACTTGAGTTGCCATTTTTTCACCATGTTCATTAAACAATCCTCGCAAAGTTTGACTGATAGCCCCGACTCTCGGAATCGTTCTGCGACCTTTGGTGTACAACATTTCCCTCAACTGATGAGATGTGGCACACCCCATTCCGTCTGCACCTCCATGATTCAAATAGTCCACGATTGATTCTGCATACCACTTTTTCCTATTGCCCATTTGACTCCCTCTTTATCGCCTTATGCTCATGCCTTATCAATATCGCGCCCATGATATAACAACTAAGGCGTATTTCCAATGTCTTTTAGCCCCATCAAAGGTTTTCCGCAAGACAGAATCGGTATAGCCCATGACTGATTTTGTTTGTAGCCTCTATTCAAGAAATCCTCTTGGCTTATGCTCCATATTTTGCCGTCGTTTTCGGCAACAATCATCACAGATAATGGAACTGCTGATTTCCGCCATTCAATGACTGATTCAATACGCACTTTCAGCATATTGTTTTCAATAAATCCTTGAAGTGTTTCCTTTTCATCACAGTATTGAGGATTGAGCAACCATTGTTTATTTTTTTCCTCAAATATGGCCTTTTTTATGAACTCTTTACCAATGATGGAATATATTTTTTCTTTACGCAAAACATAGATTGTTTGATGTTCAAAACCATCGGATTCAACCCAATATGATACCAATTTTTGAGGGTAACGGAATACACCCTCATCAACTTTCACACCAAGCATGGGTTTCTCAACATCAAATGTGGCGGGTTCATATACAATTTTCTTTTCATGCCCGAATAATTCATTATCAGCATTTTGAGCATTAGAATCATTCATTTCCCCTTCGCATTTTTTACAATGCAATTTACCATCTCTTTCAACTAAGGTGAAGGAATAATAATTGGATGGTGATAGATTCTTCAATCTGCTTTCACGAATACTCATTACCATTTCAGCACCCATTTCATCAAAAGTAGCCGTTTGCTTATCATCATCAATTTTTTTAGCGGCAGGAGAGCAGGAAACGCAATAAGGCTTCAACGGCCAAACCATTTTTTCACCCCACCTATTTTCTCCCACTACAAAAGAAGGGTCGGCAGGTGTTGGCGTAAAATTATCCCCTGCCAATACCTTTTCATTAACACCAAAAATTATTCTTGGCGACGACCACATATTATCATCCTCCCTTGTAATGGGGGTGTCAATTGAGGGTTCTAAAGCATAGTCGTCTATTGAGCCTATAACATCAATCGTCTTTTTCTGTGATGCCATCATTTACTTCGGATGCGCCACTCACACATAAGCCAACCGATTCTAATTCCTCCGAAATGTCAACCATTTTAGCGTTGACTTTTTGCTGAATACCTTCTTTTGACAAGGGAGTGTAGCAATACCTTGGGGGAGAGTTATTGACGAAAACATATTTCCTTGACACCAATCCCTTATTCATTAAACGCGAAAGAGTCCTTGATACATATGATGAATCCAAGCCTAATTCTTCTTGTAATTCTTTGCAGGAGATTATCTCTTTTTCTTTTTTGTTAAGCATCGTGTTAAGCAATTTCCATTGGCTCGGATTTATTTCAAGCAAATAACACATATGGGAGTTTGGCTTTGATTGCTTACTCTTTTTTCCCATAACCACCTCTTCGGACAATTCGTATATCATAATTGCGTCTTGTAAAGCATTTGATTATTGAATATCATGGTCAAAATTGAAATAGGAAATCCACATAAGGACACATATGGGCGACGAAGGAAAAGCAAACGATAAGAAAGAAGTATCGGCCAACACTTTCATGCACCGCATGAATATCTGTGGTGGTTGCGAACACTTGAATAAGGGATTAAGAGTATCACGATGCAATCTATGTGGTTGTATTCTTGCATTAAAAGCCCGAATGGAAAAAGAGAGTTGCCCTGTAAAAAAGTGGTGATAATTTGAACATTTTCATTTTGCATTTGTTTCCTCAAAAGGCCGCAAAAATGGCTTGCGACAGGCATTCAATCAAAATGGTATTAGAAAGTGGTCAACTCCTATGTTCGGGAGTTCTATTGAATGGAGGTACTGCACCATACAAATTATGCCATGAACATCACCCTTCAACAAAGTGGGTCGCTCAAAGCAAAGAAAATTGGGATTGGCTAAAGGAATATGCGTTGGCATTATGTGAAGAATACACACATAGATACGGCAGAATACATAAGAGTCAAGCCGTAATTGAATCTCTTGATGCTTCTTGCATCCCTTCGCAGGGATTAACCGAGTTTCCTCAAGCCATGCCCGATGAATACAAGAACGAGGATGTAGTGGTGGCATATAGGAATTATTACCGATATGGAAAAACATACATGAACAAAGGTCTTGGCCCTCAATGGTTGAAAGACCCTTCACGAAAGCCATCATGGTTTGATATGAACCCTGTTTGAAATATGACCCCTTCAAGGTCGGGGAGAGCATTCAAATAGTCGTTCAGCAATCTAAAGGGTATGGCTAAGGTCTTGAACTGTGCTAATACGCCTGTTGACAAGGCCATTGCCTATGCTCAAGAGCAATGTAGTGCTGATGGAAAGTCTATGGCTGAATACTTTTCGGACTTCAAAACGAATTACCTTCTCTTGCAGGATAAGTGTGAATTAGCCCTTGACTTGCCACGAATTGAGATGCCTGTTATTGAACCCGAACAGATGGATGAGTTTCAAGAGTCATTATCCAAAGGCCATATAGATGTCAAAGAGCCTGTTGCTAAATCCCCTCAATCAAAGAGCAAATATCCAACCGATTTAGGATTTGATTTGCGTGGCCGACAATGGCTATATCGTGGTACTCGTGATGGGGCTATTGAAGACGACATTTTAGACGCTAAAATGACTGAAATAGCAGTTGCCGATTTGAAGCCATCCCAATCTCAAATATGGTTGGAGAAAGTGATAGGTATGAGCCTGTATTTCGGGCCATTGAAGCAATCGTCGGAGTTTTTGCACGAAGCACCAATCATCGTTTCAAGAGATGGCTATATTCTTGACGGCCATCACCGATTCGGTGCGGCTATGGTTTCCAACCCTTCTTTGAAATTGACCGCTTTGAAGGTTGATATGGAGATTCGTGAATTAGTCAAAATGGCTCGCTCATATGGAAACGCTATTGGCAACGAACAAAAAGCGGCTGAATCCTTTGAAGCAGAAGGAAAAGTCGGGAAAAATAAATGGCTTCAAGCAATATATGATGCAATATATGATGAAAATGACCATTCATACAAAATCATGTATCACGAACTCGGTCAATATGGCTATCCGATTTCAACATCTGCTTCGCTAATTGAAATCTCAATGACACAAAAGGCATTAGCCGATGGAAAAAAACCTCCGACAGAAAGGCAAGTAAAAAATGGGATGCTCAAGGCAATCAATGAGGCATCGGGACAAAAATTAAACCCCAAAGGTGCAAAGAACTATGGAGCGACAACAAAGGCATCCTACGAATATAACGGAAAACGGTTTTTTGTTGATTATACGGTCAATAAACCACTAAGAGGGGCTAAAGAACCCTATACACTTGAGATAAATGGCGAGGAATACTTTGAAAATCCTATGCTTTTTGGGAGTACATCAAAAGACGATGCTTTGCACTCGTATGAGGCTGAAACCTTTGAAGCGGAAATGGATAAAGTCGTTGATGTTGATTGCGTCAACATTGTTTCTAAGAAAAGTGCATTCACAGGCAAAGACCGCAATTTTTACAGGGTATCATTCCGTGATTCGGGTCAATATGACAGATTTGGCATTCCTGCATGGGCTTCAAAAGCCGCAAAGACGATGGGCGAAAAATACTACGGTGTAAGCGGTTGTCAAATGGTTATGGGAATGTTGCCTTCGGGTAAGTGGCAAATCCAAGCCATCCTTGTTCCGAATACTGAAAAAATGAACAAACAAAAGGCTCTCAAAATCGCCAACCATATGCAAGACCGCATAGAGAAAGAAGGTAAGTGGGCTAAGAAGAAGTGCCGAGAGGATGAAATCATACAGATTTACCAAGCCGATGAATATGGGGCTGAAACCTTTGATGCTGATGAGGCTGAAATGAGTGAAATAAAAAACAAAGCGAGATATGAAAAAATTGTTAATTACATGGAAAAATTAGGATTCACGATGAAGCCCTATGATGTGTATTTTGGGAGTTATGATTATATTCAGTTTGACCCCCCATTTTATGTCAAAGCACCAAACGGAGAACAGGTGAAGTGTCAATTATTTTACAATTTTGCGGTGGATGACTTCTTCGTTGAGGGTTATTACTACAATAACTTAGACTATGATGAAAATGATGTGCCGACAGGAATCCCCACAATTAAAACAATGAAGGATAAATTAAACACTTATGGATTTCACAATTTGTATTTTGATGATTGGAATGACATAAACACACTTCTTTACATTCTTGATTGGGATGATGAAAAAGGAACAAGTGAAAAGTCTTGCTCACATGACAATTTAAGCATCAAGACTATGGAACAATTAGATGGTGAATTATTATTGACTCTTGACTGTGCTAATTGCGGAAAAAGGACTTCAACAAGTGCTTCATTAAATCAAGGTTGGGATGCAGAAACCTTCAACGCTATGTCCTTCAATCAATGGTCGCAAGACGAAATGAACGAGGAATTACATGGCGGGCGCAATATGCAATTCAAAGAATGGTTGGATGATGAGGTTCACACGCATGGGAACATTCCGCTAAAGGAATGGGGATATGAAGAAGAACACGATGAACCCGAACACCAACACGCTGAAACCTTCAATGCTGATGTTGATACAGAAACGAAGGATTATTGGTATGACAATATCAAAAACAGTTGGGAGGGCTATGGATTGGAACGATACCAAAATGCCAAATTAAACAGGAGTATGAAATCCTGTGTGAAGGATTGGCTTGCAGATAATCCAAACGAACTTGCCTATATGGTTCAAGACAATCACGAAATCAATGAAGAGGCTATGGATGGTGATTACAAAATACCTTCAAAGCAAATGATGAAAAAAGAAGTCGCTTATTTGAAGTCTGTTTTCCGAAAAGTTGCCGATGAAATGGATAAGAATGGAGAATGGAGTAAGTATTCTCATAAGGTCAATTTTGATGCTGAATCTATGGCTCGCAAACCTGCATATGGATTATTTGGATTATCCTTCATCACAGGACTCCTGTTGAATATGGCTCGTAAGGATTAAGACTCTTTTTCCAAAGCGGTGAAATAATCATCAACCCAATCAAGAGCATTGGGAATCGTGTAATTGAATGGAGTCTTAGGGAATGTTTGTCGCTTGTAGTGAAACCTGTCAACATCAAACGATAGGTTTCCTGCTTTATCAAGAACATGATTTCTCGCAATAGGGGTCATAACCCGATTGGTCTTTGGATGGACAGAATGTGGGCAACGCCTAATGCCTTGCCTTCTCATAGGTGATAAATCAGCCTCACGGAACTCAAATCCTGTTGCCTCTCGGAATGTTCTTTTGACAATCCCCCATGTTCTCTTTGCGGCAGTTTGTAGTGGAGTCAAACCTTCAACACCTAATTTCAGCACCTTATCGGCTTGAGGCCAAGGCACGACTACATGGAATCCTTTACTGCCCGAATAATCAATTTCCACGAAATCCACATCATATTTATCCCTCAAATATCGGGCGATTTTTGCTGAACATTCTAAGGGTGATGTTCCTTCATACACTTCATCAACATCGTACACCAAATCCCTGCCTGTGCAGAATCCTTCATTATCAAGAGATTCATTCCACACTTCTTCTTTCCATCGTTTGAAATTGTCAATGTATTCGCCATATATTTTATGTTGTTCGGGACTTCTTCGTGGCGGTGCGACCATTGCCGCATTTGGTAAGGCAGGAGGCAATTCGGATATTTTCTTGTAATCAAAGGTCAAGCAGGACTGATATATGTGTGGGTAAGCCTTTGGGAAACCAAAATAGCGCATCCATTTCAAAGCCACATCTGTTGTAGCAAACAATATAGGTCGGAAAAACTTCTTCTTACCGTTGGAGTACGCCATGATGATAGGTCGTGTCTGCGAATAATCTCTCAAGTGATACTGCACCGATTTTGCCTCATACCATTCAAGTCCTGCCATTGTTCTCCCCAACCGACCCTCACTATCAATCGGTTATGAATATACCTCAAGAAAAGCGATTGTTGAGAGGGCTTTTCAATTGACTAAAATTGACGAACCCATAGAAATTATGATGTGGCCTATATGGTGTGAATACAAATGATTTTGCCATTGATTGTTTATCCAATAACACGACTGTTGGATGCTTAACAGGGGCTTCTTTGTCTTGAACATATTGAGGTCTTATCAAAAGGTGTTTGTAAGAGGTCAAATGATTTGGAGTCTTATACACTTGCGGCCAAATACCTAATCCCATAATCATAGAATCCTGTTGGTCAAGGCGAGCAAAACCACTCATAGCCTCAACTTGATAACTCCAATTTACATTCTTTTTATTATATTCTTCGCCAACTCCTTGCGGTGAATACCATTTTCCTGTGAAGGGCTTAGGAACATCGTTTCCCTCCGCATCTGCAAGCGCAGAAGCAAAACCGCTATTGAGGATTGGGAAAATATCATCAAGCGTATTGTCCTCTCTAAGACTTGCGAAATATCCTAATCTAAAATGCGTTTTGTCAATCAGCCGTTCTATCGGAAACCATCTGTGGATTGTTGCCATCAAAAACCAAAACGGAGTCTGTGTTGAATGGTCTGCATTAGTTTGTAGCCCATGTTCCAACACCTCCGTTTTCCGACCATAACTCGTCGTAAATCCTTGATGCTCATTCACATTGTATTCATTGGTTTCAAACATAAGGGGTGTCATAACAAGGCTGAACAATCCTGCAAAAAATTGTTGTTTAGATTGCCCACTATATTCATTCATGCTTTCATCCAAACTGCTATTTGGCCTTAATGCGGATATTTCGCAATCATGTGACTCCTTATGGAATATCATCAATTGAGAATAAATGACATCCAACCATCCATGATATAGACCATATCTGCCTAAATACTGATTCTCCGCACCTATTCGTTCTGTGGGAATTACATCGGTTGGTAAAATCAAATCCCACTCTCGCCATTCCTTTTCTTCGTAGCCCATGAAATAACCATCCTCGTTATCATCATATTCTTCATCTCCGAGCATCATGTTAAGCCTGTAATTACCCATACCACTTCTCTTGGGTTCGGAGATATTATCATAACCATCCCAACAACGCAGATTTTTGGTCAAAGGGTGAGGTTTCACTAACCTCATATTTTTTGACAATATCCTATATAGGCAATCATAGATTTGTTCGGGAGATGGCTTATCCTCATGGAAATCCCATTCTTTATTCTCATCCAACGACTGTAAGACCTCTTCATTAAGACTCAACCATTCATACCATTTGCCTTTCTTATTTTCATAACTCAAATTATCATCAATATGTTGAACAACTCTTTCTTTTGGAATTAGACGGGGTAAAGAAATAAAACGAAGGTATTCAACAAAAGGCAACCATGAACCATCTAATTGTACTTGAGGCATATACCGTTGGATTGAAAACAATCGCTGATGTTTAATTCCTGTGGGGTATGTTTTGCTAAGTGGTTCATAATCCGCATTACACCAATAATAAATTGAACCTAATTGATTAACCATTGCGTTGTTGATGGTGCGCCAACTATGGTCATACCCCTTAGACTCTCTCGTTGTAGTATTCAAAGAAATCATTGATTGATATGAACTCCCACCATCACTATGCTCATTCAAAGGCTCAATGTTCTTCATCGGATTGGTCTTTTCTGTTTTTTTCCGAGCCATCATAACACCCCCCCATGTTCGGAATAATAATTTGCTACGAGAGAATATGGATAGCGTATTGCTCTTGCTTGACCATAACACAGATACCATATCAATTTGATATTGTTGTCGTAATTGAAGAATAAAGAATGGTTGATAGTACCCATATTTACATCAGTCAAAAATGCAGGATTACACATATAGTGAAACATATCCACTCCCACATGATTTTTCCTGTCCACCATTAGGTCATAGGAAAAGGAGGGGTTTTGAGCGATAGTGGCGGATTGGGGCAACAAGGTTTGATGGTAATTTCTAATAAATGCAGGAGTCAAAAATATGTTGCGAGCCAAAGTCTTTGTAATTTTGTTCATAGCAGTTTTGTTTCTGTTCCTTATTGTTTTCTTGAGCCTCTTGAACTCCTGCAACGACATAGGGTGTTGCTCAAAATAAGTTTCTATTGTTCCTGTATCGTGGAAAAAATTGTTCCATGAGCGAGAATGCTCCTTTTCTTTGCCAAAGTTATATTGCCATTCTATTACCCTTGAAGGGGTCATATTAGGGTTATACGCAAGTTCACCAAAAGCATTTAATGTAGTAGCATTAGAAGGGTCTTTATCATCAACCAATCGGGGCAATGCTAAAAATCGTTTAATCATCGGCCATGTGAATGCAGAATTACGAAGAATCTCATCATGTGTGAACATAAACCTGTTCTCAAACTCTTTATCCGAATCGGGTGTGTCCTCATATGGTTTGAACCAATACTCTTCAATCATGGCAGGAGTCAAATTAGGATTGCTGGACAATGTATATGGGATTAACGATTCTGCGGGGGCAGGTTCGTAAGCATCCATTATTTTATCCCAATAACGCTCAATCAAAGGGGCAGTAAGCGCAGGATTATCTGCTAAATCAGCAAAATGAAGTGAATCCTTGTATTTCTCAATCATGTGAGGCGTTAATCCCCTATTGGCGGATAAGTCACTCCATTTTTCCCTACCATATTCCATTGAGTATTTGCCATGCTCAAACATTCGTTCTGTTAAAGAAGGATTTTTCAACCAATAATCCCTGTCTTCAATTGATTCTTCATTGAAGTCGTATGGAGGATTTGGCGGGTGAGTTGATTCACCTTTGACATCCGTTTCCCAAAAATCAATAAAGGTTTCTTCATCTATGCTTGGATTAGCCCCCACATTCGGCATATACAATTTTTTTCGGTATTTTTTCATCAATTCGGGAGTCAAAGCAGGATTCGCTGATAAGTCAACCCAATCCCAATAATCAACATATTTCTCAATCATTTGAGGGGTCAAATAGGGGTTAAGCGAAAGTCGTTCCCAATTGATTTCCCGTTCTAATTTTGAACGGTCAATGTTGTAATAGTTGATGTACTGCTCTAATCTGTCCATATCAAACACCTCCTATATGGTTGACGATACCCTGCTCAAACGAAAATATAGCAGGGTTGACAAATAACTCATCCCAATTCAATTTGTTTTTGTATTTTTCAATCAACGCAGGGGTCAAATTAGGGTTGTATGATAAACCATTCCAATTCAATTTGTCTTTGTATTTTTCAATAAATGCAGGAGTCAATGAAGGATTTGCGGATAAATAATCCCAATCCAATTTGTCTTTGTATTTTTCAATCAGCGCAGGAGTTAAAGAAGGGTTTTGAGATAAATAACGCCACCCCAATTTGTCTTCGTATTTCTCAATAAGAGCAGGAGTTAAAGAAGGGTTTTGAGATAAATAATTCCAATACAATTTGTCTTCGTATTTCTCAATAAGAGCAGGAGTCAAATTAGGGTTTAGGGATAAATAAGCCCAATTCAATTTGTCTTTGTATTTTTCAATCAGCGCAGGAGTTAATGAGGGGTTTTTGGATAAATCACTCCAATCCCATTTGTCAATGTATTTTTCAATCAGCGCAGGAGTCAATGAGGGGTTTTTGGATAACTCCTTCCAATCCCATTTGTCTTTGTATTTTTCAATCAACGCAGGAGTCAATGAAGGATTTTGGGATAAATAATAACCCCAATCCAATTTGTCAATGTATTTTTCAATCAAAGCAGGAGTCAATGAAGGATTTGCGGATAAATAATCCCAATCCAATTTGTCTTTGTATTTTTCAATAAATGCAGGAGGCAATGAAGGGTTCATAGATACATACTCCCAATTTACTGTGTCAATGTATTTTTCAAAAATGGTTTTCATTGCGAATCCTCCATTTCTGCTTCTCTTCTTTTTTGCCTCTTAGTAAGGTATTTGTCTATTTCATCAAAGACTTCTTGCATTTTGTTGGTCATACCAATTGTTTTGTCAAACTCGGTGTTGAGCAAACCTAAGTGAACTGGCTTCATCATGGTCAATAAATTGAGCCATTGGTGTTGAACAAAATAAGGTTCATGCTTCATTTGCTCACTACCATGCCCACTATATTCATACCACGATGCACCTATGCGATATGAAAAAACAGGATAACCATAATCGTTCATTGCAGTATTCATTTCAAGCAAATTATCGGAGTCCCAAGCAATCATAATTGGGTGTCGCCAATTCAAAACAGGCGATTCATAGAGTCTTGAATCCTCTTTGCTCGGCAGGGTTTCCATGCTCCCATCAATGGTGTGTGGCTCGGTTTGTATCAAAATGATATAGCCTTCACTTTCATCATCAGCCATCCAATAAGACATTGATTTGATTTGTTCTCGCAACATCATATACACATCATGCCATGTTGCTTGAGGGTTGTCAATCAAGGCTTTAGACAAGAAATGACCAAACGATGAGTATATTGCCATATCGCAATCGGTTGGGAATCTCCGAGCCATTGTTTCAATCAAAGGGGGAGAATATCTCCTATCTAAATCTGTATGCCCACCATGACCATATCGGGTTCTAAAATCATCTAATTCTTGTTTCAAGTGAGCAGGATGAAAAAATCGCCCCAATTTGAAGTCCACATTTACAATCGGGTTATAATCCATTGACATTTTCAAACCAACGATTGAGCCATCATCATTGATAGACTGTAATTCCTCATAAGGAGTACGATGCAATGATTCTTGGACATTAAACATAGATTACCACCATATGAACTCGTTGTTGATGATTGGCGTTTCGTTGCCTCTCGCCAAATAATATGAATATCCCGATGAAGGCATTGAATCTCCACTTGCTAAGGTCAAGTGAATGCCTTTTCGTCGTTCAAACGCTCGTTGCTTATCATCATCCCACCGTGAATAATCTAAGGGCTGATTTGGAAACAAAGGTTCGGCTATGTTTGTATCTGCGAATCCAAAGGATATATCGGGGTGTGGACTCCCCATGTATGCTTGAAGCGTACTTGAAAATGCGTATCTTCTGCCTTGCGCCCAAAAAGGGTCGGGATTGCGTGTACAAAAAGGAGGTATCTTTTCACCTCTTGCTAAGGGTGTGAAATGCCACATAGCACCTTCACCAAACAATTGTAAATCTATTGGTGTATCGGAAAAACCGTCATTGACACGAAACGGTTTATCCAATTCTCTCCCGTATATGTTTTTCCACATAATTTTCGGTTTCTCATGCCACATATAGATGTCAATTTCTAAAGTCATATCATTTGCTATTGCTATCAATTCATCTAAGGTATTCACCATTTTCCCTTTTTTTAGAGGTTCTTGAGTAAAAATGTTCGGCTCTTTGGGGAGGTATGACCTCATTCCTTCGCCAGCACTTATGCTAATGTTGCTAATTTTAACACACCAATACTTTCCATTCTCTTCAAATACAAACCGATTCAAAAAGTGTTCCCATACTTCTTTTACCAAAAAAGGTGCAACCTCATTATATGTATTGATTGCATCCAATTCCTCTCCCTTCTTTGTAAATGTGGAACGACTATATGGCATATCAAGAGCGTTTTTTATGGCACTTGTACTTACCCATTTCCAACCCTTGTTAAATCTCAATTTGGTGCTTTCACCACCTAAGCCCTGCTCAATATATTTCGTCATGTAGTCGTAAAAATTGTAGCCCAAAAAATCATCCCAATCTAATTTCATTTCGGGATAATAAATATCGGCTTTACGCTTATGCACTTCATTACCCTCACTACCATAGGCTTTTTCCCAATCTCTCATATAATTCAATGGTGGATATTTCAGCGTGAACCACATTTTATCGGGAGGAAACAACAAATTGAGCGACCAATCGGGGTGCAATTTGATACCATTCTTAATGCCTTCATCAATCCGAGTTTTCAATTCTTCGGGTGATGGAACATCAGTAACCATAACCCTATTTTAACGCACGACTATATCAAAGTGGTGTGGCAATCCTGCGGGAGCAGATTGTCCAACACAAACCATGACAAATATGACAAATTATTTGTAGTGTATTTAATTTCATTGGTTGTTGACTTATGGTGGCGTTCACATAGCATGACAAATGTTGTAGTCAAACCATGACAGATTGTAGTCAAATCG